>Ga0157368_1000492_pt1 | contig 18374 bp, 9 predicted proteins | sample AttbisABBM3_FD_113146 | JGI IMG/M metagenome (GOLD analysis project Ga0157368, IMG submission 113146) | Fungus gardens microbial communities from leaf cutter ant in Botucatu, State of São Paulo, Brazil - Atta bisphaerica ABBM3 | ecosystem: Host-associated > Fungi > Mycelium > Unclassified ...
CTTTCACCCTCCGCCTACTATCTAGCTGCAATCCTTCCCTTACCTTAACCCTAATCATGCTTAAGACATGGAATTTCATGCTTTCAAGGATAGGTCATTTGACTCTCTTTCAAGAATTCTCCTCTTTCTTTCCTCCCCCTGAACTAGTGGAATACGCTAGTCGACGGAGGAAGGCTAGCCATGATATCAGGCTCTGACCCCTTTCTGTCTTCTTTCCTGCTCTTATAAATTCGGCCATATGCCCTCGGTTGCGCGCAGGGTTCAAATTGATTGGTGCCCTTATACGTTGTCAACTTAATGCTAATAAGTTTTTAAGCTTAAATCAAAGGTATGGCATTTACAGCTCGCTCTGTCAGTCTTGCTTCTTGGATGTACGATTCTATTTACTATGGAGATATCTTTCTAGGGGATTGTCTTCACAGCCTTGGCTGTAGCACTCATAAGAGGCAGTTGTAAATTAGGCATGGAAAAGACTGAAAGCACAACCATCCATCTCAATCAAATTGCTATTCTTGCGAAACGTAGACTGCTTTCTTAGTTATCAAAGCTGCTTTTTTCTTTCTGGCTGCTAGATGTCTAAACAGGAGGGGGGGTTACACTGCACTAGATGCGCATGAAGGAATGAATGGGATACTACCACACACGAATCCTATTCAACTACTAGCTCCGTCCTTGGATAGAACGATGAAAGTTATCCCAGATCTGCTCTCATCCAGCAAGTTCTCTAACACTAGTAAGCGATAACCTCTCTACAGTAGTGAATAGACTTGCCTGCTCAGATGCGCGTAATCGTCTTGATGTGGAGATGAAACCTGTGAAGCAGCTGGGGGTGCTACCTTGACCTCTGCTCTTAGTGATGGTGGTGGGGTAACAATCAGGACCCTCATAAGCAACTTCATAAGCACCCGAAACCGACCGTCCCTAACCCGAGCTCCCATCCCAAGCCGAGCTTTCGGTTGATGAACTGAAACTTGCCTTCGATTTGTAAGTCACTCTGGTTGGTAAGCCTGTCCGCCGTACCTTCATGTGCTTTTCTCTTTCTATAAGATATATCGAGTAGGAGCTCTTGCTTGAGCCTAAATTTACATTTACCTTGCTTGTTTCCTCACTTGAATTCAATACGGATCTTCCCGCTTTGCTCTACTGCCCGGTTCGATTGACTCATGTCAAAGAATGACTTAGATAGAGATATGAGGTTGTCTTACTTTGATCTGTATGAGGGAATAGATCCAATACTAGAGGTCTCTGGATGCACATTACTGAAGAACCGTCAACCTAATATCAACTGGAAAGCTCGTAAAATGAGCTAGTTCATAAATAGAGTTTAACCTTTTCAGTAGTCAACTACCCGGAATGGTTACCGGGAAAAAGCGTGCTGGCTAAGCGTCGAATCATGGCCACCTTCCTTTTTGAGTGAAGGTCCTGAGGATGGGGATGAGGTCTCATGTTCGAGGGATGGAATAGTGGACTATAGGCTTTAGGAAAAGGCTGAGAGGTCTGGGAATGAGAAGCCTTGCTCTTGCCTTGGCTAAGGTACCGACAGTCTTTGCTAGAATGGGTGGGAGGTCTATCCAGGGTTTCCTATAAGTAGTGAGAAACCATACTCCATAGCCTAGATCGAATAGACCCTTGTTCTTTCGTTCTTTGTGTTCTAGGGTTCGTTCTAGTTTGAATGTAGGTAATTACATTTGCTAGTGAGAATGATTTAGTAGTTAGAATGAGTTGAATCCGTTAGTGAAAGAAAGGGAAAGCCAATCGTACGTCCTGGTTTCCGGGATTTTATTCCCACAGGGTATTCTATACAATTTATGAAAGAGCCCACTCGGGGAGATGAGTAAAAGCTTTCTCTTATATACCCAAAGAGAAGAGATCGCATTCAGACAGGGAGCACACGAAGCAAAGGAAAGACTGGCCTGCGTAGCAGTAGTCTTATCTATTAGATAGAGGTATTACCTGGCACACCTCTCCTAGTGTTCTTGTTGCCTTCAACCCTGAAGGGAATGAGCTGCTAGCTAACTCGAACTAACCATCATTTGGATCCTCAAAAGCATGGCTTGCTTTAATTCTCCGCAGAGGGATCAAAAGCCAAAAGCAATGAAACCAACGATGTATCCTCAAAAAGGGTACGGAGCGGCATTTAAGCCTTTAAATTCATATTCTTTTCCCGCCAAGAACCGGCGAATGAAGGCTCCGTGGCTGCATCGGAGCAGCCAATAAGCTACCCAGTGACCCATCTAATTGATTCGATCCTGTGCAGAAAGAAGCGAGTGAGCGGCAAATGATCAAATATCGGACCTGGCGAATATCTGTCTCTTAATCCCGGGCCTAATTATGCATTTACTGACCGCACTAGATTTATTGATTCGCTGGGAGAAAGTTTAGAGTTAAGGTTCGTTGGCAAGTACTTCCTTTCTATTAGTGCCACCGTAAAGGATGAAAAGAGATAAGATGCTGGTGGTTAGCCTGCCCCGGACTCGTAATTGATAGTTTATGATGAATGGAGATGGCTTCGAGCCTTCACTGAACGATGGGAATCCCAATTGAGACTAGGAGAGGTGATATTTCTTGACTAGAAAGTGGAGGATCATTCCAGTCTCTAATGGCGTAGCCGATGTGTCATGCTAGGAAGCTGAGCTAGGGCATTTATTCTCCCTCAAAGCCTATTCTGATTTACAAGTTACCTCGGGATTGGTGTTGGAGTGAAAAGCTCTTAGCACTTATATTAGCTAGGATCAGAGGAGTTAAGTTATGGGATAGTCAATCCAAGGTTCGTAGATGCTCGAGCGAGACTAAAGGGAGAGAATCTCTAACCTAGAGGCAGAGGTAAAAGAAGGAAAGAAAGTTATGACTTTTCTCAAGTACCAGCAGAAAAAAGCTTGAATTCTTCGTAGCAGAATCATGGGCACGCGAGACTCCTCGAATCGAATAGGGGAGAATAGAAAAACAGATAAGGAGATTTTTTTGTTGAGGACAGGGCGGAAGATCTACTTGAAAGAAAGGTGCCAAGCTCGGTTGTCAAGGCATTCTCTCCTTGCTGAGCTTGCCGAGTAGTCCCCTCTATGGCTAATTAGGCTTATTAAATAAAGCCTTCTCGGTTCCGGGTTTTATTCAATTAATAAGGGGATTCTCAGGTCCTATCGAACCTAGAAAGATGGACTTACCAGGTTCTTTCACTCCTATGACTAGCTCCCTCGGGGTACCATTAATTAGGTACCCCTTAAGACACTCCTCCCGAGGGTCAAGCTCAGCTTCGATCCACCACCGGCAGGGGCCTTGAGCCACCTTCTATACTTTGTTTTTTCCTTGATTTCCGGCTAAAAAACATCTATCATTCCTAGACAGAACTGAACACAAACACAAAGAGCCAGAACCCTGATTTCCTCGCTGCTCCCTTCTTTTCTTCCCTGATCTTGTAATCCGGAGTGGGAAAAGATTGAGTTAGGAAGCTATCCTTTGGCCAGCTAGCCACATGACAAGAGTTTTGGCAGAGAATAGGAGCCTGATAGTCCAAGAGCGGTCACACGAAGGCACTCAGAGAAGTTTCATTCAACTAAGTCCCCGGAAACTACTCTATAGAACTAAAGTTCTCGTCCTGGGTAAGATCTGGGAGTTATTCCCAGGGTTTTCAACTGCATCTTATACGACTTCCCTCGGGGGGAAGACTTACTGAATCTCCCGATATCCATTAGAGAAGACGGGGGTGACGTGAAGATTTTCAATCTACTAATTCAACTGTTTGCTGAGCGCCTACAAGATCTTTTTAAGCAGGGGGAATAGTCCGGTGACACCATAGTTTGGACAGATGGAGATGACCCGGGATGAAATAAATATTCCTTACCACCGGTAACAGGTCGCTTAGGTTGCTCCCTTGAGGGCGCTGGCAAGCGCCGGATATTTGCTATTTCCAACTACATGAATCAGCGATTGCTTAAGCCTGTCCACCAAGGGTTTGCGGAGGTTTTACGCCTTAACCTTTTCTTAGGTCTGATCATCGAAAGACGAAGGCATAGGCTACGACTGATTCTGGGTAAATCGATCTTCCATATAGAATCGAGGTCGCTGGGATCAATGAAGAATTTTTGATCTTCTGTAACATGAAAACATGTCATTAACTAGAACATGTCATGAACATTTGTTTAGTCTAGAACATTTTGGGAAGTATGATATTCAAATGAGGAGGAAATAAGAGAACAGATCTCCTGTTGTTTGTACCATTGAATTGAGTAGTTGAATAAATGTAGCTAACGAACGATGGAAGAAATCGAAGACGTTCAGTCGATTCGGGCGAGTAGTCTCATAGCATATAGGTCTGACCAGGGTCTCGGTTACCACCATTCTTTCTCAGGACAACCTCGCTCCTAGCGAAAGATCAAAGGCCAGGTGTGAAGCAACTTCACGATCCAATGAATTCCCTAAAATCGGATGACACAAGGCGAACTAGTATTGGCTTCTTTATCCAGGTAGCGACAGGCTCCAATCGAAAGGAACCGCGCGTACGCGTATAGGCAAGCCTTTCTTTATGATCATATGGATCGCTTTTCGTGACTTTTCTTTCCATAGGCTGTCTAACCTGCTTTCTAACTTTAGGGGACCGAGAATCCGTCTTTTGATCCTCCTCAAGCCTACTCTCGTCTTTCGAATTCAACTTCCTGGTGTAGATGCTGAAGGATCAGCTGACACTAGATAAGAAAGGGTGTCGATCGAAGCTCTACCCGACTCGCTGCGCATGCCACGCTCACTTAATCACTAATCATAGTAAGTAGATCATTGCGCTATCACTTCGTTTCTTTAAGAAGAACCTCTGCCCTTGCCCTTCTAGTAGGCCTTTGACTGAGACCCACGACTTCTTTCTTATTCTCTTATTCTGAGCCGAATACTTGCCCTTCGTATCCACCAAATTGGTCGTGTATATATACGGGGACCTTCTAAATCCAAGGGTAATTATAGGCCGTGCTAGAGCCAAGGAACTCAACGAAAACAAGCCAGTGATGATTGTGCTTGGAGCGACTACGATCGATTTATTAATGCCCGCATAAACAATATCAATCACGAAGACGAAAGCAAAGACTTATTCTGTATCAGCAGCCCGGTAACAAAACAAAGGAGAGAGAGAGCGGGGCTCGCTTACGTGAGGGGATAAAGGAGAAGGTAGCCCCATAAGCACCGAAGTCGTGAGCGAGAGACTGCCCGTACCATAATACGCTCATTTCTTCTACGTTTTTAATACCTTTATGTGTCTGAGACTAGTATATCATAGTTGGACCGACGAACGTATAGAGTGGGAAAATGGACTAATTAAGTGGACTAATGAAGCGGTTGGCGCACGGGGCAGTGCAATCTAGGGAGCCGGTATGTTAAAGATAAATTCTCTATTTTAATAAGAATGGGTTCGCCTGCGGATTCGCAATTTAAGAGAATGTGCTTAAATAGATTTATGCTCCGCCGACAAAGACGAGAAAAGAGGGAATAAGAGACAAAGGATCTATCCTGCTATGAAAAGGCGAAGCTCCGGCCTCAACCTTTTGTCTACTATACGATGCATAAGGCTTAACTAAGCTTGCCTGCTGACTCAGTATTCTTTATCCCCAATGCCCCTAAGCCTGAGTGAGACGTAGCGATCTGGAATTAACTCGCCAATATGAAAAAGAAATTGCCTAAGGGCCTGGTTCAATAGGAGAAATACAAAGCGACTAGTTGTCGGGAAAACTTCCAGCTAGACGCTCTAAGAAACTAAGAAAAGAAGAGGAATTTTATCTATTAGTGATAGGTCAAGCAAAAGGGTGAGTCGAACAAAGGTTCGAGTCCAAGGCACTGGCTCAGTCGAGCACTGAACCCTCGATCGATCAAAGAAAAAGCGGGGGTCCGAGATCTTAGACTTTTTCTCCAATGACCAGATTCTATAATTCTATACATGAAAACCGCTCTTCGACATTCTATTTTCGGTGCCATTTCCCGTTGAAGAGATAGTGGTGCTTGGATTAGGGCTTTCACCCGTTCACTCATTCGATGGAAATAGCGTTGAAAGGTGAAAGCCTCTTATGTACCCTTGTCGCGAAGGAAGGCCGCTTCATAGCTCACTGGTTGGGGTGCTCCCACTCCTGGATACTCAATCTAATGATCGCCCCTACACCTTGTTGAGGATTCCGAGCGTCCCTGAGTCGTAAGCAATCTGATTCGCTAATTCTTTTCTTCCCGTAGTTGGATTACCGGACCGAGAGCCAGTGCTTCGGCCTTCCTTTTCAGTCAGATCAGCTCCCCGGAGCGATGAAAGCCTTTCCAAATTCTTCGTATAGCCATTCCAACTTTTAACTTATTGTCATCTCCATTAAAGGCAGCAAGCCTTCTCTTTCTAATTGGGATACTTCCGGTGCTTGATTATACCATTTTTTAACATCTCGTTCCCCTTTCGAATGCTCGTCACTCAGGTCCATCATCAAATCCTGAAACAACTAGTTAGGTTTCGTCGCCCGGGTTAAGGAAAGATTTTTATGAAGTAGGAGTTCCCATCGGCCAAAGTGGTAGATTAGACCTCCGGTACTATCTTTTTAACATTTCCAGTTGTCTCGATCTCGGTCAATTCCTAAACACGACACGATTAAATAAAGCAAGAACACCAACCGAAAGAGAGGAAATAGTGGGAGACCGGGACCCTCCTCATTCCTCATTGAGAGAGTCCGAACGAATCTTAGGTTCTTCCAATAGATGGATTCTTTCTTGGTAGTTCTACTGGGGGCAGGGGATTGGAGACCAGTCTTCGGACAAGCAAGAGAGGAGAAGGGCACTCACTCTATCCATCCCATCGATCCATCCAGTGGAAATACGAGGATTCTCCTATCACAAAGCTTCTGGGAGAGAATAGAGTAAAGCTAGCTACCGTCTAGCCTCCTACACTCTTTCGCGTTAAGCGTACATCTTTAGACTAAAAAGGACAGTTCCGCTTCTCTTTCGCCGTTAGAACACTCGCTGATAGAACACATCATGGGAAGAAAAGAAGGTTCTGGTCATACTTGCTCGCAACAGGTGCTTCTTTCTTTCCCGCTAACGAGGAGCTTACCTTATGCTTTAGGGTTGGTTTGGCTCCTTTTATTCCTTTTATCTCAGTACTGGTTCAGGAGCGGAAGAGGCAATAAGCCTATCTCTTGCCGAAGTTTATGGTTCAAAAGAAAGGGATGAAGCCAGGCAGTCAGTCTCCCATTGTTAAAGCTCAATCATCATTTAGATTCAGGTTTTTATTCAAGGCGATTTCGCAACCTCCTCGATGAACGCACAGCTCCTCAACTACTCCTTTCGACGGGAACTCAAGAGTGAAGAATAAAAGACGGGATAGCCTTACATTCAAGAGCAGATACCTTCGATAGTACGGATCCTAAGTCCAATTAGAGTGGAAATCATTCAATCGGGCAGTCCCACTCTTCGGGGAAAGCGGGAAAAAACTAGCTCAAGCGATGGGGCCCTCCTCACCTAATACCCGCTACTAAGGATTGAAAGTAGCACAATCGGCTATAGGGCAAACTCCAGATCTACGAATAGCCGCGGGCAAGCACCTTTAACAAAGCAAGGCGCGAAAGCCTTCGCCTATAGCTTCTACTTCTACTTAGCAGCCCCAATACAGTACCCCTTTAACACACAAGTACGCTCACGCTAGTACAAAAGTCAGTAAAACAACCTTCTAATGTCTCCAGACCTTCTATGAACGGGGCTTTGAACTATAGCAAATAGCCCATTGGTTGGTTGAGCTTTGCTCTATGCTGGCTTAACTCTTCCTATGCCTGCTCGAACAGGAAAGCCTAAGGAGCAAATAAAGCGTTAGCCCACTTGTTGCCCGCTTGCTTTCGCACCGTATCTCCTTTTCTGGCTAAGATAAGAAAAGGATTGGATCCCTTTTGATTAGATCTCAATCACTTAATAGAGTATAGTGTCTCGCGCCTCTCTTCCAATGCCAATCCTCCGCCGATAGGATGGTTTTTGATTGGCTTGAGGCTAATCTATCGCCAAATTAAGCCGAACAGATAGACTAGCCAGATCCGCTGATCTTCCTTATTCCTATGGGCGGGTTGCTTCTTAGTGAAGGTGGGGTGGAAGTCAAAGCAAGAAGCCCCTACTCGGGTTACGCGTTCAGGGACGAGGTAAAAGGAACTTGTAACATGAACATCCTGCTCTGTCTACTAAATAAGACTATTCCAAAGAGAGGAGGCAAAGTCGCCAATTCCGGTTCTTCAAGCCGAGCGCCGACACCAAGCCAGTTGCTGAATTGACTTCTCTATGCGGGACATGAAGTGTGGAGTAAAGCCCCCCCTTTTCCTTTCTGGTAATACATAATTATCTCCTCGCTGGTCTATGCCCTGAGATGTGCCATACCTTTTCCGATCACAGGTATTGTCGAACCGTGTCTTTCAAAACCACCGCGTTGCTGGATTTCATAAACCTCTTCTTTTTTTATGCCCACGTTATAGTGGGATTTGCCCCATCCAAATAAATAAGTGTCAGCGGTTATGAATGAAAATGTAACAGGAAGTCCTATCGTGCTACTGGCTTTGAACCGTATTGCTAACCTGGTTCGATGGGCAGATGGAAGGCCCTGTGCTCTATCAATCTAGTCCGTCTCTCCAGAAGTCTTTCCAGCAAGCGAGCGAGTGAGACTTACGCTTGAGAAAGCCGGGTCGGGTACAGTGAATACAAACCAATTTATTGCGTATAGAAAGACTCATACTAGTTTACCTATATGCTTAACACATGCAATTCGAAGCCGGACTAGTTCGAATTAAGCCATTCCGTATCCGCTTGTTTTCGGGGCGACTCTATCTCTTTATCTCCATCTCTTAGTTAGCCAGGATTGAAACCTCTCTCCAGAAAGCAAGCTGAGCAGTTCTCACTCTGTCCGGTGACCAAGAAAGCTTAAAGAATGCCGTAAAGTGATCACAGAAAATACCGATTCACCACGTTAAAGCGGGCTTAAGGTAAGGCAGTAAAGACTGGCGCCGAAGGATATGTTTTGAAGAAAGAGATCCGCAGGCAAAAGTCTTGAAGAAAGGACTGACTGAAGGAGAGGTTTTCTTCTCTAAATCTAAAAGAGCCTCAATCTTTTTTATTATCGTATGGTGATGTTGAGAAAACACCTGTCTTTGTTTTCCAGTCCAAGGGAAGCCTCCGGGCAAAGGGTTCATTAGATCTTCTATTTCTCCCCGATTTTAAAAGAAAAGGAATGAGAATGGGAGCTGAGAAAGAAGGGAAAAAAGAGAGGCTCCTAGAGCTAGTCGATTCTGAAGTCTATCCTATTGTTTTTGGGAATCCCAACCTCGGAAAGGGGAAGGGTCGCAGAGGCAAAAACGAGTGCCTTCTAAAGACAGTAGAGAAAGCTTTTACAGAATGCGATGCCACAAGGCAAGAAAGTAGCAAGGAGGCTTTCAATCCGACTCGAATAGCAGAAGTTGCTTCCCTCATTCACATCTTTAATCTATAAGGGCAACTAGCGCCTACTTCTTTTCTATCCAGATTCGGTTGGTGTTCATGCCCCGCCTGCTAATAAATCTCTTTCGTGGGTGTAAGGTCTATTCATTCACTGCTTTCAAATGCCATTGCATTCAAGCTTTTGCTCATTCGTTTAGGGCTTTATTTGGATTTCAGGGACAGTTCTATGAGTCTATAAAGGGTGTTGAATGCCCCGCCCGGTCCAAAAAGATTAATTTAGAGAATATTGAACTCTAAAGTACTTGCTGCGAATTATCTTGGTGAGAGGATTTCGTCTTTCTTTCCTTGGGCTCTATAGGCCCTTAGATAGAATGCGTTTTCTCGTCAGAATGCATTGCATATCAAAAAAGATGCATACTTTAGGTTACAGAGTGAACTATATGAACTACTCTATCGGGGGATTAATCCCCCTCTAGTTACACTGTTCTCATCAACAGCTAAATCAGGAACTCGCATTCACCGTATGTGATACTCGAGATCACCGATGTATCATTTGAGTAACTTGCTGTCATCCCGGAACCAAGCCTAGCGCACGTTCCGGTAGATTCGCCCCCTACAGTCTTGTCCCGTAAGATGCGCGAAAGAATCTAGCAGAGGAGACTCCTTCCTTTAGCAATAAGAGCTAGCTAGAGGAATGGGTTATTCGATTCGGGTAGGCCAAAGTGGAAGCCCCTTTTCTAGTTTTACAAAACCGAGTTAGTAGTCATCGAAGGAGGGCTCTTGGAATTAGATGAGGATAATACGCGTGAGGAGCGCGATCGACGCCCCTAAGGACAGAGTTACCAGAAGAGCGAAAGCCGACCGGGCAGGTGTTAGGCTCGTTAACCCGGCGACCGTCTACCCACGATGAAAGAATGAAACCGGCCTCTGAAAAGGCTAGCTCCAATTCCGTCTATGCTGGCCTAGTTGGAACGATTTCTTTGAACCTACTACAGCTCACCTACCCGTACGCCGTCTTGTTTATCTTTCTAAAATTCCCCGTCTTCCTTCGCTTCAAGCTAACTTGAGCTAGGGCATGGTCGGGTTACAGAGATTGAGGAAGTGGGGCTATGAGACCAGTAAGAGCGGATTCAAGACTTTCAACCTTCAGCTTGGCACACGTCAGCGCTACTAGGAATAGACAGCTAGCCCCGCTGAGCTCCTTTTCTCCTCGACCTTAGCCTTGATGGCGTTCAAGAGTTGCAACGAACCCATCCTTCTTTCTTCACTTCATTCCTCTCCTTACCAGTCGAGCGTCTACGAACCTCTCCCTAATGGTCGAGCTATTGACATCCTCTCCTTTCAGTCGAGTTCTTCATACCTTACTTTAACAAGTCAGCTCTACGCCCCTTCAACGGGATAAGAAACTTGAGAGGATCGACGAACCTGAGAGAGGGATCCAGAATCTGAGGAAGCGACTGGGCTAGACTGCTGATCTTCTGAAGTAGTCTGACCCTGGGAAACAGACTTACATCGCCGCCGAGAAGAAAGATGCTGTGCCGGGTGACTGGAATCCTCTGAGGTCAGCTGAACAGGCTGACAATCGGCATCAGATGCTGAGCAAAGCTGCTGGCCTGAAGAGTGAGGCTGATCCGTAACATCAACTGCAGAAGAATGAGGTTCGAGTTGATGAACAGGAGAAGGCCGCAATACATCTCCATCACCATTCTCCCCCGGGGCTTATTAATTAGGTTAAGGAAAATATGAGGCGACCCCATTAAAGAAAACATTCAAGGATACATCAAATCTCTTGGATTTCACGTCATAGCATCTATACCCGGACTGAGCATATCCAAGAAAGACAGAAGTGGTTGCCTTAAACAAGTAAGATCTACAAACCTTGGGGACAATTTTTTTCTTAACTGCGCAGGAATATGAACAAAACACGTGCATCCAAACACTCGCAAATGCTTAGCTTATAGGAGGATGGTGCTGCCCCAGTAAGAAGTTCGTGAGGTGCCGCTGCAGCTTATTCCCTCTCTCTCCCCCCCCAAAAAAAAAGGAGAGAGATGTCCCGTCCCTTCTTTATGCACATCCATATACATAGCCAGACACAAAGGTGTACAATCCGGTCATGCGGTTCTTTAAGTTCATTCACTGTAGGTTCTCTTACTTGCTCTAGTGGCTGGCAAACGCCAACCGAGAGGGGAGAACGAATGGCTCAGGAATCGACTGGTTCCGAGCGGACTCGTGGAGCTGCTGCTTGGATTATCGTAGAATAAGAGGAGCCGTCTTAGGAAATGACTTAACTTAAAAGACAGATGCCACCGCTGCGAGGCGAGGGAGTAACTTGTCTGGTCTTGCGGTGCACTCACTCCCGTTACGAGAATGAAATGACGCCCCAGCTCGACTCGAGACCAAGACTCCTTACAACTCGCACCAATAGCGGCGGCCGGAGATTGATTGAAAAGGCAGCCCAGCCGCCGCCCCTCCCCTCCACGCCGCCTACCTACTCGTGCTCGTAGCTCGATCGGAGGTTAAGAGTGTGGTCCGGCGGAAAAACAGAAGTCGTCCGTATCAAGTGATACGTGAATTGCGAAGTAGTGCTTCGCCACTACCGTAGCTGGCGGAAATAGCTTAATGGTAGAGCATAGCCTTGCCAAGGCTGAGGTTGAGGGTTCAAGTCCCTCCTTCCGCTCTTGGCTTCGTCGTTTAGTGGTAACGAGTAGAGTAGGCAGCTTTTGGAGTGCATAAGCCCCTTTAGAGATAGGGGCGAGCAGCAAGCAGCACCTTGTTTGTATAGGGTTCCAAACCTATCTTACTAATAATAAGAAAGGGGCAAGCCAAAACCTACTCCTAACAAGTTGCTGGCTTTTCAGCCGTTGCGCGCTAGCGCGCTTCTGTTTTTCAGCAGGCTTCTTCAAATATCCCATAAAGTAAGTAGGGGTTATAACTAGTTGTAGCTAGCTAGCGCGCTAGCGTTTTCCCTTACTAGTCAAGGGGCTGCTAGTTGTAGCGCGCAGTGTACTAGTGAATAGGAAAAGCGGATTGAGATTACTAATGACGGATGGAGGTTGAGGATCGAACATGTTCGGTGCCTCGCCCTTGTCTTGTCTCCTTCGCCGGAGACTGCAAATGATGGGAATCCTATCGATAAAGAAGAGGCATAGGCATCGCCTCTCGATCCAATCCGTCTTTCCCTGGCCTCCCCAACACACTCTTGATACGAAATCAACCTCCCCCCATAGAGAAGAGATCTAAAGTCTGGGTCCCCTCGATCACCCTTCCCTTTCACCTGAACTGGTCGAGAGAGATGAACCCGCACCACATTTTATAACCTTCGAACCGAAACCCCCAACTAGAGAAGGAATTCCAGAACCTAAACAACTCAATTGAGAGCTCCGTGACCGGTTCAATTCAAGGGAAGGCCCACCAATAATTGATAGGCCATTCCCCTCCCTATCCGTTTCTTGATCCCTCATTCCACTAATTCGTTGTTACTGATTCATTCAAGGTCCAATTACTTGTTAAAGGTTTGTAGATCTGACTTGTTAAAGTAAGGTTCGAAGACGCTCGACTGGGGAATGAACTTTTTTCTTTTGGGCTTGAGAGAGGATGACAGACAAAGGGGATGGCTCCAAGCGAGTGGGCAAGGTATAGAAAGTAACCAGCTAATCGAAATTCCTGTCCCCCTCTGTACATGAAGCCTTGGAGCACCTTGACCCGCTGGGAAGGTGCCTGGCAGGGGATAAAAAAGAAAAAGCAAACAGGTGATAAGCCGAGTAGACTTAGCTGCAGAACTAGCTCTTTCATTCGCCGAATCACCCGCTTCTTCAATAGAAGAATAGCCCTCTGACCACGCATAGCGTAAGCATCTCTTTCCTTCCCTTTCGGCTTCTGTGTAGCTCTAAAGCAACCTTAACTTTACCCCAAGGATGGGATTCATCAAAGGGATTTAGGACATCCCACTGCCACCCGCATTCTGGGATTGCTGAAAGTATGGTTCTAACGTAGGATTTTTTCAACAGGCAATTGTGAAATTGTTTGAATGCTGTCCTTCCACCATCTTTAACTGCCTCGAAAGAAGCCTTAAGTGGGGTATAGTTATGTTATAGGTGCAGGGAGTCAAAGGGGTTGGACAAAGCAAAGCTGGCAAACGCCAACCGAGAGGGGCGTACTCACACGTCTTTTGTGGCAATCTGTAGGCAGGAGGGCAAAGGGTTACAGGGGAGAGTCAAGTCAAAGCAGCGGTTCTCTTTCTGTTATCTTTCCCGAAGGGCCTACGGGACTATTTCCCTACGGGATGCAGCTTCTCTTGTTGAGGCGAGTCCGGTTGCCTCAATCGCAAGGCTGCGCACCTGCTTAAGGTTGGTTAAAGAGGGCGAAAAGGGAAGGAAAAGATTCGATACTACAGAGCAATAGGGCACTCCTAAGCGAACAAAAAAGTCTCCTCTAATCTAATAAGTCTGTAACATACTTCCTTTGATAAAGTGATATTCCCGCCCTTGATCTTGCTACTTCAATACCCAAAAAGTACCGAAGCTTTCCAAGATCCTTGGTAAAAAAGTGTTTACTCAAATACTGTACCCGCGCAGCGGAATTGCCGACAACAGCGTCGAAGCGGAAACTCCGCACCTTCTAAGGTCTTAAGGTGGTAGAGATAAGCCTTAGCAACCTTGGAATCTGCAATGCAGATATCATCACCAAGAATTGCGTACTTAGTAAAGTGCTGCCCTGGGTGCACCTTCTCCGCACAATACCACACCAACAAGTGATGGGTAAAAGTGAAGAGAGGCCAGGAAGAGTAATACCCTAGGGGTTGACCAGTATTAAAAGTAATCGGGTCAACCCCCGGACGCTTTACTTTAAGAAAGGAACCTTGAATGTTCCGAGTCTAAAGACATCATACAGGCATGTCTCAAACTCAGGACCAAACAGGTGTTTCACTAAAAGCGTCTGAAGACTAAGAGGCCATCGATCGGTGGCGCTCTTCCAGTCTATAGAGTAAACGTCCGAGTGTCCGGCTAGCCTATCTAATGGACGGACTTGATTAAAAGTACCATCCATTGGTATAGAGCGCAGAACTTTCATAAGAAAGTCATGCAAAGGCCTTAGGACACGTTGGACGACGTAATTGCCAATGGCAAATATACGTCTCTTTCCTCCGACAGACGCAGTCGAGAATGCTAATCTTCCAGGGTGATTATTAGGATACACCCGTGATACCTCCGGAACTCCCCGTAAGAAGTCCCGAAAGGCTTGGAACGCGGAAATAGAGTGTTGTGATAACATTGAGTTCCCGACGTCATCACGAGCGTAACGAATGAGAGGTGACCATAGTGGGAACCTTCTCGAGACATAATCTCGACACTTAGGGGAGATCGTCTCTGGAAAAGCGGCCCAGGATAGTTCACACTCAAACGTTGAAAAGATGCCATCATCCTTTCGTCCTTTTAACCCCTTTGAAGGGATAGCTTTCCATGTTGGCACCCATCTTATTCCTTGATACAAAGGGATAGATGTCAACGATGGAAGGTACCTAGGGAGGAGCGTCTTCCAAGATTCTCTAAGATTAGAGAAAGTTGATAAGAGAATATACTTATCAAACTTCTTTGATAACTTAGAGGAATCAGGAGGTGATACCATAGGCTTGATTATATCAGCGCTCAACCGCTTCGCGAGTGGAATCACTCTTGAAAGCGTGAAGAACGACAGATATAACTGGACCAGAGTATCCGCTCTATCATCCTTAACTCGTATCATCTTACGATGATAAGAGGGGATTACCTTAGGATATCCATCCCGAGACAGCGCGACGAAGACAGGTAGTTGACCTGGCGGCCTAGGGACCAAGAGATTGCCCCGGTTTAGACCCGGCGATATTAGAGTGAGGCGCCTATACTATAGGGAGAGTTCACTTACGTAATAGAAAAGTTTTTCGAACCAACCATTCACTGACTTTAGACCAAGTCAATCATCCTTTGGCATCGGAGGGAGACTTCGTGCCTCTTGTTGAATCGACTCTTCACTTCACAGCGTATCATATTACTAAAAAGCACTCAAATACGTTCGTTGTATGTAAGGGCGAGAGGGTATCAAAGAGACAACCACTGTTTACTAGCAAACATTGAAAGCAGATACCCGAATGACTCTTTGAACTGAACGACGTAATAAAGGTCCAATTACTTGTTAAAGGAAGGTTCGAAGACGCTCGACTGGTAAGGAGAGGTTAATGGATCACTGGCTTGTTAAAGTCAGGAAGGGGCCGGCCATCAAAACTGAACGAGATGAGGATCAAAGAAAATCGACCTAACTGTGATAAGCAAGGTGGTTCATTTTACCATCAATGCAGAAAGAGAACAGATTCAAGTTCGCCCAATGGAAGCGAGTGACTCAAGGTATGCCATCGCTCTTATCTCTTGACCTGAGACTAGGTTGGGGGAGTTCAGTGAGCGAGGAGAAGAGTCGGTAGCTGTTAAAAAGAATCAATTCAATCAGCTCCAGAGCTAGGAGTTCTATGTCTAGGTTGAGGGTTGAGGAGAGTCAGTCCTTTTAGTTAATCTTAGCTGCTACCCTACTCCCAGCTCTAAAGGCAGCTACTGACTCGATAGCTCACAAGCAAGTTGAGTCGACTGTGATTCTTCTTGTTCCGCTGTGAATGGTATCGTTATCGTATGAAGTAGTTTTCCCGGCTTCCGTACCTTCTTCTTAGTCTTCGGCTTTCACTAGACTCACTACTCTAAGTGAAGGAACCTGAGAGGAAGGGAAGAATCCGATCTTTGAAGGCTTGAGGGAATAAAATAAGCGATGCCATCGATTTAGCTGTTGGAGTACGGGCATTAGTAGCATAACTAGAGCGAAGGCCATGGCATTAGATTAGGGGAATGTTCTTTTTAACGAATCCTAAGAAGAAGCTGCAATTGGAATGCTTTCAATGGCCAGAAGGAAGGGCCCCGGTTATATGATTTAAGGTTAGGAGTTTCATTGTTAGCAAGATCCCCAGCTATAGAATCTGTTGTCGGCGGCGGGAGTCTTACATCCGAGCGAGAGGTCAGACCAATCCCATTCATCCTGGTCCGATCCGAACGGATCTTGTTGAATGAATTGATCCATTGTTGTATGCCCTACTTCTTAGTTCATTTTTTCCTACTCGGACCCGCCTACCTTCCTCTCCTTATCAGTCGAGTTACTTCATACCTTTGACTACTCCTGAGATATAGTGGAAACATTTTGTTATGGTGGAGAGTGGGGAGTGAAAAACCAATGCAGCAGAGAACGACCGCATGAATCGGAATCCACTTATATTAAGACAGACGACCGAGAAAGAAAGGCTCCACGTTCTCAAAATGGTTGATCTTAGCGTGCTAGCCGCTGCTTCATTTCGTATAGTGATAACGCTTTCTCTTTCTTAGCGCTCCGCCCCCCCTTGTATAGTAAGGGGAACTCTGGTTGCGCGGCTTTCTCTTATAGGGGTCTATTTTCTCTGACTTGACTCAGCTTGACCTACTTGACTCAGCGGTTAGAGTATCGCTTTCATACGGCGAGAGTCATTGGTTCAAATCCAATAGTAGGTAAAACCGGCCGAAAGCCCTGCTTTTGCCAGCATGACAGCAAGCACGGACTGGCGGAGTCAACTGAATGACCAAAGCATCGGTTGCTTCCACTTGTGGCCTTCTTCGACCGCCTTGACACCTTAATATCAGGGAACCCCCTATCCTCTCTTCTTCTCTTCATGTATGTGGGCTGCCTGCCCCGTCCCGAATAGACGAACAGGAACAAGCTGAAGAAAGGCGCGAGAGAGAGTTGATACTCAACGCACCTCCCCTCTTCCACAATTAGGTGAAGACCTGGGGGGCCGGAAACCCCAACGGGAAACCTTTCACCGCGCCACACGATTCTTTCGCGAAGCGCTCTCTCAGACGTTTCCACTCCTGCCTCCGCAAGCAAAGAGGTTTCAAAGATACCAGGCGACCAAGTGAAAGTGAACAGCCCCGAGCAAATCTTCTAGAGAGCGTACCCGTTGTAGCCAAACAACAAAAAAAAGAAAGCATATGAACGTTGTGGACAGTAAAAAAATAAGTTCTTCGAAGCGGCAGAAGAACCTGAAAAACATAGAGTGTTGGTCCAAGAAAGGTCACTTGAGTTTTGAGTGCCCATAAAAGAAAGGCAAAGGGAAAAAGCCATGATGATCAGGAAAAGGTAGTGTTGGTCACTACTATGGCCCTGTTTGCCAACATTTCAGATAGTTGGTGGATCGGGTCCTTAATCTTGCCCCTCCTCCGACGAGCTCACTTTTTCTTTCCTATGGAACTTGTTCGCAGAAGAAGCCAGTCCTCAATCACAGCCGTCTCGTGGCCCAGGGCTTGTTTGTTGCCGTTACTCATTCAGTCCAAGGGGAGATTCTCTATTAAGTCAGGGAAGTTCAAAGGCTAGAGTAAGCAAGGTTCTTTCTCCCACGGGGAAGGTTGTATTTGAAGCCAGTAGTAAGTAAGCCTATGAGCCTTGGAGGAGTAGGGAAGGTGATTCAAAGCTAGCCCTGCGCTGACGAATAAGCTAAGTGCCAAAGAACCCTGCCAGAAAGGTACGAGCTATAATAACTTGCTTACTCCCAAGTGCTAGTTTTGTAGCAAGAGCTAGTCATTCCCACGTGCTATCAAGTAAGGAAGTTCAAAGCAAGGTTTTAGAAGTAAGCAAGGTTAGATGAAAAGTCATTCCCTTAATTCCCTGGGGATTTTATTTCATATATATAGTAAGTAAGTTTAGATTAAGCCAACCTGCTAATCCCGCTAGAGAAAGAAAAAGAAGAAGGTAGGGTTAGCAAAGTAAACTTCCTTATGGATTAGCTGGTGAAAGAGTGGAATGACTTAGAACGAGCACCTACGACTAAGGGGAATGGAATGTCGACCACAGGGTGAGATGATCTTCTAATACGAGGGCGAGTGACTGGTCAAGTCATGAAACTTAGTCATTTTGATCAACATGGCTGC
>Ga0157368_1000493_pt1 | contig 18365 bp, 16 predicted proteins | sample AttbisABBM3_FD_113146 | JGI IMG/M metagenome (GOLD analysis project Ga0157368, IMG submission 113146) | Fungus gardens microbial communities from leaf cutter ant in Botucatu, State of São Paulo, Brazil - Atta bisphaerica ABBM3 | ecosystem: Host-associated > Fungi > Mycelium > Unclassified ...
ACAATCGGTAACTAGGGGATCCACAATGTTAACAATGTGGAGCGAGTGAGTGATGTAATATAATGTGAATGCTTAATGAGGTCACTGATGCTTTACGAGGAAGGCCACTCCAGCAGCTATTAAAGAGAATCTACAAATCAATTAGAACGCTTTGTCGCTTTATTGAGCTCGAGGCGGATTCACAGTTTGACCACGCTCGATGCAGATTGAACCTACTTTCGTCTTTCACCGGTATTTGATTCGCACTAGCTCTGCAAACGGTTAAGAAGACTCTAGTTGGGCGAACACAATCGTGAAAACAAAACCATATTGCCTACCAGCCAGGTATAGCGCAACTGTGACCTCGACAATTGTAGAAAGTAAGATTTAGGACTCAATAGTTTCAGAAACTGCGGTTTAACTACGGCTACAGTACAGGAACTGAAGTATCTTTGTAGGTCTAGAAGTCATAAAGTTATATCACACTCGTGCAGACCGGGGTGTATCGAAAAGCCTCCCTCTTTTTCGGGGAGCCAACGCCAGATCAGGGAAAGAAACAGATTCTGAAAAAGAAACCGAGACATCATATCGGCGACACGTTGAGATGAATGAAGAACAAAACCTGTGTCATCCAAATAAGTATAACAACAAGACATAAGTACTTACATACCGAACACTTTCTAATCACCAGACGACGGTGGAGGTCGATTCATGGATACAGTCCTCGAGTCCTGTAGCTGCATCTGACCCTGCCGAGATGATCGCGGTCCTTGGCTCAAAGAAATCTGCGACATATCATCACCGAGGCTGGAACTCATCCTCGGATTCATGCCTGAAGTAGCAGTCGTCGACGTATTTTGCGAACCGGGAGCAACATATTGTATTATTCGGATTCCCTGACTCGGAGGTGGAATATTGTGCCGTGAACGCACCCGGGCCGCTCCCATATGGGAGGGACGCCCACCACCATTGTCGCTCCGAGCTGAACCTACTGTCGAGACTGGCTGGTTGTGGGCAAATGCACCCCCAACAGAATTGAATTGCGAAGGGGAAAACTGAGCGGAACTAAACGTCGGATCCATCAGGGGTTGAGGTTCTTGTAGATAAACTTGCTGCCAACTTTGATCTTGAGTAGATTGAGATTGGTGCTGGGACAAATCGCTCCAACCCTGATCCGTGCTCTGACTTGAACTCGGAATAGAGAAGAGGTCTTGGGGCTGATAGTCATACGGAGTCGAATGAACAATTTTTGGCGGCTCGGTCTCAGCGATAATTTCAGAATCTTGGTTGATTATGTATCGTGAATAGGAGGAATCTCTTATGAAGAGAGGAGAATCTTTGAAAGGTGGTTGAGGGGGGGAATATGAGCCGAATCTCATAGAGTACTGTGCAGTGCTTCCATGTGCAATTGGATTCACCCGTGCTTGAGACGGCGGTTGCATTGTCATGAGAGATTTGTCCTTTATAGAAGCGGGAGATATAAAACCAGAAACAATCTGGACAGGACTTTGGAAGCCCGTCCAGGCGTGCTGTTGTGGAGTGTTGGAACTAACATCATAGACATCCCCACCAAACGAAACTACAGATTCCAATTCAACCGCAGACTCATTGGTTTCTGTCCTCTGATATAATGACGGCACTGATGGATACCGTAACAGTTCCCCCTGTTCTGCCCTAGGGTCCAACTTCCATCCATTTTCTCTGAGCAACATTTGAGTAACGTACAGAGCCTTCGACGCAGTTCCTACACCCCTTTCCTGCCTGACTATGTTCCTCCAATTGGTAATATCCTTCTCAATCATGTCTACTTGAGAAAAAACGTCAATAGCACGCGAGATTGCTCTTGTCAGTTCTTCATATTTCAATTTCGGCCCCATCTGCACTACAGTCGGTCCGAGGTGCATTGTCGGGTATTTAGTCACAGTAAGCAACAGCGCTACAGCTGCTTCAAACAGAGACAAGCATCCCTCAAAGTACCAATTCCCCGCAAGCCAATTCTCGCCAGATGTCGGTCCCCGCATTTTCTCAAATGCGTCACATTGGAATTTGATCAACTCTAGGGCGAGCAGGGCACACTTCGCTGCAACACGGTCTGGAAGTAGGCCAGGACCCTCCATTTGTGATTTTGTTGAAAGCAACATTTGGGATTGATGACATTCAATAACAAGGATGTAAAACTTTAGACGCGTAAGGTGGCACCATGTAGTAATCATGTACCGATGCCGATTGAGAGTTTGAAGTTCTGAAGGCGAGAGGTGGGCGAAAGCCAGGATATCTTGTTCTTGGTTTCGAAACTCCGCCGGAATACTCAGTTCCCAAGTTTCAAACTTTGAGTCAATTTCCGCTAGATCCGTCCATGTAGCATGTGTGATGCCCATACACTGGCTGGCATTATTTTCAACAGGACCAGGGACTGATGAAACATAATTCACCTTATCTAAAATTTCGCTGACGAAATCTGAAAGTTGGACCATTACGAATCGACTAAGAAGGAATATATCTGTCTTGCCCTTGGTATCAACAATTGAAGGCTTCACGACATCGCAATCAGTTTTGCGAATAATCTGAGGTCTTCCGAGAATATAAGATAAAAGCCTGACGTGTGAATAGCACCAAATTTGGTTCTGAGGTCGGAATGTGCTTTAAGACAGGGATGGGTAGTTGAACATACCTATCCCAGATATATAATCCCCACCACGCACTCCTCCTCAAATATTTCTCCTCCTCTGACATTTCTCGCCACACCGAGCTATCAGGATCTCTATGTAGGCCTATGGATTGTGCGTCGCGAATTCCGGCTCCCATCAACTTCCATGCCTCACACACCCTTCCTTTCGCTGCCAAGAAATCACATAAGAGAGGTATTGCCAGGCATCCAAGAATACATCCATCCACCAAAGATGTACCCCCCGTCATCGAGATCGCATTGGACGAGCTAAAGTAATCATTCTCCGCGATGCGTCTCGCTGTCGACGCGCATGAATGATACGTGTCATTATCTTCCATATTGAGAAGCCTCGCATTCGAAGATGAGCCCTCTGGTGGTTGAGGAGTGCATGCAAAGATGGAAAAGAAAAGGGACAGCCAATATGGGTTGATTTCATGGTTCTGAGGAAGGTTCTGAAGAAGGCTTGTCCAAGAATTTGTTAACCACATCTCGGGAAACCCATGGCGCCAATTTACTCCCTTTAAGAAACTATCGATTATTAAATTTCCCGACTGCATGCTGGGAAGATACTGAATAAGACGTTGGATCTCGGCAGTGGGAATAAGGGTATGAACAGATGATGTGATATGTGATGATGATCCGCTTGTAGATACCGTTGATGCGGCATGAGGCAACCAAAAGGGTGTTGACGAACGTATCTAAAAGCTGATTGAGTGCGTGAAAGATCGACTGTTTCTTAACATACCAGGTGGATGGTACTTGGTGTAGTTGCCCGACCAACAAACTCGCCAGGTTGGACAAATGGAATCAGTTGCGCCAGTGGGTTGTCTTGTGGAGTGATATCAGATCGCTTTCTGGAAGCCCGCGGCGACTGCATCGGAGACGAAATGACTGAAGTCCTAGGGGACACACTGTGCAGCGGCATAGACTCTGTCAGCATTGGCGCTGTGGCAATACCATAGTCATGATCCCCAATCAAACTTGACACTCCACCTACACTTGGGTCTGGAGTTATACCAGCAGATTGGTACGTTTCTTCAACTTGCCCATATCCTGCAGCAATGAGCGGTACCGAAAACCTTGATGGACCTATAGTCACGGACCCTGGTTCCTGGCTAGCACTCGATACCACTCTGCTCTCCAAGCCCTGTATCTTTTCGCTCAACATTTTGAGCGTCTCCCTATTCTCATCTAGACCCAGTTTTGCCGTCCTCAACACAGATGGAACCTCATTCACATGGCCGTCCGTAGTTTTGTCTTGAGGAGACCAGTTGGGACTGGGAGCATCTGGTTTGCAGGGATGTGGGGTTTGCGAACCCTTGGAAACACAAGATGAACACGGCTGGGCGCGATCACATTTCTATCAAGAAGATAATCACCAATTCAGCACCAAAAATAAAATTAGACTTCAGGAAGCGCTGTGGGGTGACACCAGCGAACTAATGCTCCCGAGCTCATATACAGCAGACACCGAAACGAAGCTTGCGGGGAGATAAAGCCGATTGTGAAAGCTTAATGAAGGCATGCCAAATTTGGCTGCAGTCGAGTAAAGAAGATGGCAGTGGCCAAGGTCCGACCTGAGATGGACAGGAACCTCGAAGGACTGGCATGATAAGAGATTATGTATAGTATAGAATGGATTGGTGTCTGTCGTAGAAGCCACCCTCTCAAGACTGTACTTCAGAAACTCACCTGGCGTCTTTTTGAACATGCAATACAGCTGCCTCTATTTGGTCTCTTCCTCGCCTTTTTCACCTTTCCCCCACTGTTGCTTTGTGCTGTGTCCGATCCAGTTGCCGGTGGAACCATGATCCACGATGTAAGGGGAGGGGAGGAATCGAGCGCCAGTCGCAACAGAATACTACTAAATCAACGTGCACGCGGTTTCTGACTAACACCTGCACGCTCTAAAATAAATGCAGCCCTCCGCTGTGGATAAATTTGTTCCTATACGAGGCCCTGATCCTGCTCGGTCTGCATCAGATCCGAAACTGATGACAAATTCGCCTATTCATCATGAGATCTATCATACATCAATAAAGGGATAAGCATCATACATTGAGGAGTCGCTTTCCTCCTTGCCATACCGTAAAGCTAACTGCGGTCATAGGAATAACCTTCATATAACCAATGCTCAGTCCGACGTAGAAACCTCGCCATCCTCGTGCTTGCCAAATAGCTCTGACAGTCTCACCCCAACGTAACCATCTATCAGGCCTCGTGATACCACCCACCTGCATCCGTCGTCGCACTACTTCAAATGGATATGAGGCCGTCTGTGCCACGGCTCCAGAAAAGGCCCCAAAAGCTAAATCTGCTAGTGGTGTAGATGGCTCATGGTCTGTCTTCGAAGGAGGCAAGAATCGCGATCTGAGGTAACCCCAACAGAGGAAAGACACGCCAGCGTATGGAATCATTCCAGCGATCGTCACAGTAAAGCCGCGGTAAAATTTAAGGAAAGGATTTCTGTTGAAGTAGTGGGTTGTATCCACTGCTTCGGTTGCACGAGTCGGGTTAATTGGTTGCTCGTTATAAATCTGCAGAAAAGCACTAGTAAAAGATGGGCGTGGTGCCTGTTGGGCGTAGTGAGCTGCCCTTGTTTGAAATGCCATTCGCACGCGGATAATTTCTAGTGGGTACGTGAAGAAAACGGACATGATCCCTATGCACAAATGTAAACGGAGATCAGGAGTAGATTCGCATTTCCACAATATAGAGTACATACCAGAGATGGACCCGGCGAGGAACCTGCGCATATTCGTCTCGTTGGCCTTGGTCGGCATCAGAACCTGCTCTAAATTGCTGAGTATCCTTGATGGACTAGAGAGGAAAACATCGCACATAATGGACTTGGTCGTACGTCATGAATTTGATCGCTGCATACGGAAAAATACGAATGAGCGTAGCAGAATGGCCTTGAAAAAGTCCTCGAAGGCCTGATAGTCGATATATTTCGTGACCTGCGCGGAAGGTGCCGACAAATGTTCCTGATAGCAAGTTGAAAAAACTTGTGACAAGATCCGGGCAGGTCTGACTAACCGGCATACTTTTGAAAGTCTGGATTCGACGCCTGAAAGAGTATCTTTACTCTGTCAAGCGGTGCAACAACCGATTTTGCCTGAAATCATCTTGTGATAACCCGAGTAATGCTGAGGAAGACGACGACATACGACGCAGCCAGCGACGCCACCAGCAAGCCCCGAACGAGCAATATAAGCAAGGCTTTGCTTGTCTCGATGCAACCTGGAGGCATTTGAACTCATTCGAAGGGGGGAGGCTGCGAGAGAACATGCAAAGAGTTAAGCGCTGGTCCCGCTCGGACAATGTTTGATCCGCCGCGGCAAACGCCGGACCAAGTATGACCTCACGCCGTCGACGAGACGCGTCTTTAATCATGACTACCAAGGCAAAGTCAGACACAAAAATGCCCGTCCTTAAGGGCCAGGAGGCCGAGGACAAGGTTCTGGAATACATGAAACTTGTAAATCACAGCTCATGCTCTGGAGCTTGCTAATGCCCATGTCTAGATGAACCGCCCATTTGGAGCAGTCGATGTGGCCGCCAACCTCAAAGGTGCTGTGCCGAAGGCAACTACCCAGAAAATCCTCCTGGCTCTTGCAGAAAAGGGCGAGCTGACCCAGAAGACTTATGGTACCCTCAGCAGGGTGTATGCATGCCTTGCTGTGCTTAATTGATTTTCAGGGAAGACAACATTCTTTGTGGTCAATCAGTTCAAGCTAGGCTGTCTTCCTGCAGAGGAGATCGCCATTCTAGATACTGAATTGAAAAGTCTGGAAGACGAGAACCAGGTTTTGGCGATCGAACTGAAAAACGCATCGACTGGTAAGCCCCTGCGGCCGCTATCTTGATACCTTCACTCAGGGCGGACCTTGTGTTACTAGAACTGATCAAAGTGAAATCGAGCCCTACTGATGCCGAGGTTGCTACTCGAGTCGCTGAGATGAACATCCTGGTATTTGCAGACGTGCCATACACAGTCTCTCTCATCCACGTTATCACACAGATCAAGCAAGCGAGAGAACGCCTCGAGCCCCTGCGCCAAGGAGCCCCACCCATCTCGAGTGGGGAACTGGCACAGGTGGACAAAGAGTGGACTCGCTGGCGAGGAGAATGGGTACGGCGACGAAAATTATTTACAGAGTAGGACTACTTGTCTGGTGGCAGAAAGCGCCCAGTCAAAGCTGATCTGTTGCAGATTTTGGCAGCTAGCAACCGATGTTCTTGCGCCCCAGGATGCCAGGGAGCTGGGAGAAGATTTGGGGCTGGAATGGGATAGTCCTGAACATACACTTGTTGAACGAGGACCCCTGTGTGTAGAGAAGAAGAACCTGAAGAGGAAGCGGTGCTAGTAGTCCACGGTAGTTGTACTTGTCAATGACATCAGCAACCAGACAAAACACAGACAAACGGAAGTCTGTTGCCCCCGCCTCAGGGCTGTGACTTGCTCTCTCTCCTCCATGTCTTTCCAGAATCCTGTTCGTTTCTTGTTTTCATCCCTTACTCTTCTGCTCACCCTGAGTGACAGATCCGACGGAAGCTCGTCATCGTTGGCGACGGCACGTACCCGCCCTTAATTTCCTGCTCCCTTCTCATCCCCTACAGGTGCTTGTGGAAAGACCTCGCTTCTCTGTTCATTCGCGTTGGGCAGGTTTCCAAAAGAATATGTGAGTCTGTATTTCCAGCTCTGTGGCTGTCGTCCTCATTTCTTTTCTGCCAGGAACCCAGTAAGCACTGCTGTTCATTTCATCCAGATGACCTCCAACTATCTCGCCAGCCGTATTCGATAATTATGTAGCAGAGATCAAACTCGACGAAAAGCCCGTGCAGCTGGCACTATGGGATACTGCGTGTGTTGCCATTTTCACTCGTGGAACTAGCTTACTTAGTCTTTTCCTTGTTCGGCTCACATCCAGTGGTCAGGAGGAGTATGAAGTACGTCAGCTCCAACATTTCAACCTATTTCTGATAGGCTCACAAAAACAACTCAGCGGCTGCGGCCCATGTCCTACGCCCAGTCCCATGTTATCCTCATTGCTTTTGCACTTGATACCCCTGACTCACTGGAAAACGTCACGACTAAGGTATGACATGCATCTTCACCTCGACCTTCATCATTTCTGACATGTCCACTGCTGTATAGTGGATTGAGGAAGTTCGTGAGCTTTGTGGTCCGCATATCCCGGTTATCCTTGTTGGTTGCAAAGCAGATTTGCGACCAAACAACCAACATTCGGATACACCAGACAACCCCTGCCCCTGGGTAACGCGTGAAAAGGGCGAGCGTGTCGCTCAAGTCATTGGGGCTCGTGCTTATAAAGAATGCTCAGCACTCAAGATAGAAGGTGTTGACGATGTATTCGAGGCTGCGACAAGGGCCAGCATGCTTGTACGAGAAGGGGCTCCCAGCCACCCTCAGGCCGCAGAAGCAAGACATCACCGACGACGCAGCTCAGGGAAGGCTGCATCTGATGAGACCGGGAAAGGATTGAAATGCTGCGTTGTCTGTTGAGCAAACAGAATTTGGTGGAGGCGGACACCTGACTGGTTTGTTCAGGTCTCTTATCGTTTAATATTTTGTTTTCGTGACTGATGTTGACTTCTGCTGGACTTCATCTTTGCTTTGATATCGCCTTTTGGACCTGGAAGACTTACTTTACAATCCCTCTCCATGCATTATCTGATGTAAATAACCCTTCCTATCTGCTAGGTTGATCCACTTCCACTGGTATTATTCTCCTGAATTTGCTTGTCTACTGTCCTGTATTTTTTGTCCCTCACTCATCCTTCCTTTGTCCTTTTTACATCAGTCACATCTCACTGTCTATATGGCATCAATCCATTATACGCGTCTCCCACCCACATGCATTCTTTTCCGTGTAAGGTCTTTATTGTATCTATTGGCATCGTTTAGTGGGTTCATAAGCCTGACGTCGATTGTCTCAACCTCCTATGGTTGCTATAGGCTGGAACTCTAGTGTTCTCTGTTCATCGGCAACAAGAGGACAAGCCATCCGTAATCAAGGGGAGATCGCACTGTGGCCATGAAAAACTTGGTACCCTAATGGAGATATCCTACCCGAGAAGTGACATTTTAGAGGTCTCTTAATTCCAATTCCGAACGTAGTATATCCACTTTGACCTAACTGATCCACATTGAACCCTGATAGCATGAGGACACCGTCAAATTTGGCATCAAACATATTAACATCTAGGTGCTGACTTCTTCCCACTGGCCTAACAAGGGAGCAAAGGAGAGATTCAGTCTAAAGACCAGAATATGACTTTTTGATGTGGGTCAGCGTCGAAGTGGGTTTCCAATCAGGATCACTATATTTATGGCATTCAGAAATGAACAATGAACAAAGAAATATTCTCTGATCATTGTGGCTCAGGGAGTGCGTCAAAAATTCTACTCAAGAAATACAGAAGGAATCGAAGCTAAACATACACTTACAAGTACCCTTCCAGTTATAACCTATTCTTTCAGCTCCCAACTGACTCCACAGCCACAACCAGTTCCCTTCGCCTGTGGATTGTCTACTACACGAAAACTACTTCCAATCAATTCTGTCGCGTAATCTATCGTTGATCCATTGAGAAGTGATAGAGAAACAGCGTCAATAATGATATTAGAAGGTTTGACGGCCGGATGAGAAAAGTGACTATAGAATTACCAGTAATCAACCATCCCGTCGAATCGAAAGAAAGATTAACGCACTAATCATCTGGCTGCGTCTCCTGTGCCAACTCCATCTTGTATTGATATCCGTGACATCCACCAGACTCTACTGATATACGTAAAGCAGCTGTTGGATCATTTCCCCGTACCGCTATTGATCTTAGTTGCTGTGTCCTAGTTGGTATTCAGTTTAGTAAATTGAGCGAGTACGCCTCACTTCAGCAGCCCTGTCTGTTATCACAAGCTTGACCTCTTCTGGGTTTAACAGTTCGACGTCAAGCTCCTCCTGCTCAATATAATCCGGTGATGGTGTTTGGAGTATCATAATCGGTTTTGAGGGCAGCCGACCTGCAAGTGCAGCATAACGGCGCGCGTTTGTTGGAAGAGATCGATGTCTAGTCAGACTTTCGAAAACAGGTCTGAGGGCATTATTGAGCAGGATACGGTGGCATGTAGAACGTCGAGATGGTTGACAAAAGGGAGAGATGGCTCGGACGAGGCTAAATATTGGACGGGACATCTCAAGTTTTATCCCCTGGCATCACTTTTGACAAGCAGGTGGCATATTTACGTCATCATTTCTTCCCACCCTGTTCCTATGCGTCGTCCCCTACCGGTCCTTTGTCGGCGTTTTCCTCGATGTATTGGAGTACAATCGGCACCCAGAAGATATTCATCTACTGCAGCTAACGGTGCACCTGCGTACGAGGAATACGATATCGCGATTGTGGGAGGTGGCCCGGTGGGGCTGGCTTTGGCTGGTGCACTCAGTACGCCGTAGGGATAATCAATGACATTGCGTAGTGTACTGACCAGGATTCGTATGGAAAGGCTCCTCAAACATTGTACGGGCAAACTTGCGCATTGCTCTTATTGAAACTGGTGATCTGGATCAAATTCGTAATTGGTCACTAGTTCCCGACAAATATTCGAATCGTGTCAGTTCGCTCACGAATGTCGCTTATGCTTTTCTGCAGGGCAAGTAAAGCATCATCTTTCTGTAAAAGACTCTGACGGAGACGTGGCAGATATCGGTGCATGGGATTATGTCCAGAACGAACGCACATGTCCAATCGAGAACATGGAAGTCTGGGATGGCACTTCTGGCGCGCGGATAAGCTTCAATGTTGCTGAGACGACTAGGAGTCAGTTCGAAGGGATGGCACGCCTGACAGAGAACCTTAATCTCCAACGAGGACTCTTACGTCTCCTGGATAACGTTCCAGCCGTCGACCTCATTCACCAGACTCGAGTCACGTCAATTGATAGCGAGTCCCAAGGATTTGGAAATTGGCCTATTGTCAACTTGAACAACGGTCGTCGGCTGAGAGCTAGACTGCTGGTAAATATACAAATTGCTCTAAAGCTCAAAACTAATGTTCGGTACTATAGGTCGGAGCAGATGGATCCAATTCTCCAGTCAGAAATTACGCTCAGATATCCTCCTTCGGCTGGCCCTACAATGCTCGAGGGCTAGTTGCCACACTTGTCCATCGTCCTCGAGGAGCATTTGAAGGACCCAATACCACAGCTTATCAGCGTTTCCTCCCTACAGGTCCAATCGCATTCTTGCCTTTGTCACCAACCATTTCCTCCCTTGTCTGGTCGACCAAGCCTCACATTGCTAATGCATTACAAGTGGTCGATCCTTCTGTGCTTGCATGCATGATCAATGCTGCTTTTCGATTGCCTCAGTTATCACTTGAATATCTCTACAATCAGATATCTGAGGCACAGATTCAAGGTGCAACACTGACTGGGGAGCAGATCCAAGAAGAGATAATCTGGCGGGAGAAGAGTCATTGTATTGATCAACATTCTGCTTTATCGACTTCTAGTACTTTTTCGTTAGTTGGAATGCCTCCTACAGACTCAGAACTGTTCCCACCGCTCGTTACCTCCGTTCAACCTGGGACTGTGGCCTCTTTCCCCCTCCTATTCAGACATACAGAGTCATATCTCGGTGAAGGCGCAGGAGCTCGTACAGTCCTAATTGGCGACGCAGCACATACAATCCATCCCCTCGCTGGACAAGGGCTCAACTTGGGACTCGGAGATGTTGAATCTCTCTCGAGATGCATCAAAACAGCGGTTCTCTCAGGTGGTGATATCGGTGAGTTTGAAAGCTCAAGCAGAGACGAACATTTTCCTTTATGAAATCGTACTCGCAAATGCATTTCCACTGACATAGATGATAGGATCATATACGGTGTTACAGTCGTATTCCAGAGAACGATATCTAACAAATCACATAATCATGGCCGCGGTGGACAAGTTACACAAGATACTCGGCTCTGACAAGATACTCGGCCCTGAATCAGTCTTGGAAGCGATCAACGAATCAGAGTCATTAAAGGCAGTCATTGTAACGGCAGCGGGTGGTGGTAGGGTTGATAGAGCGGCGATGGGCTGGGGGGGAATGGCCAAAGGTGTCGAAGCCTTCGGCGACGCTGTTCGTGCTGCACAGGCCTTGGGACAGAATATCAGGGGTATAGTTAGTAATGGCGTGCAGAGTTTGATAATGGAACGATTGGCAAGACGTCATTAATACACCTAATAATACAACAGGGAATGGCAAATAGGGGAACGGAATCGAAATGCTTAAATGATGAGCGATACCCAAAAAGGATGAAAAGTCCAGTGAGTTTGGTATAGTAGGATTTCTCATGAAAGAGCGAAATAGAGTATAATAACTGTCTTCGTACTCATGATTTGGATAGATTGAAGTAAGTGTCACAGCTACGAGGGATGAACGCTCGGAGTGCTTCCTCGGTCAATACCGGAAAGCGAGCCAACTAGAAGAGCTGTATCTATTGATTGCTGTTGGAAACTTGTACATTTGATGGAGTCCAGGAAACGCATATGGTCTCGGATGAAACCTCTGGGAAGTCGATGCAGTAAACACGTAGTATTATCTCATAGAAAGGAGCACGGCATCATGTTTGAACCAGCTTGGAGGAGAATTCATACATCCCGACGAGCTTGTGGTAGTGGCAAGAGAAACCGGATTTTTGAAGGCCAGATCTTGAACTGAGTATGAACTATAAGCGAAGAAAAAGTACTGAGAGCTATGTATAATGGTTTAGTGTTGTCTATACTGGCCACATAAAGTACAAGTGAAGCTCTAGCAAAGTCAAGCGGCTCAATCAAATGGACTATGTCGGCACTGAAATTGAGAATTCTGTATAAACCTAGCCCAGTTTGTAGTCACTCCGCCTACTGGCATCCCTTGAACGGTCTCCCCCATCAGGGCGGTTCCGGTCATAGTCTGTCCGTCTGTCCCTTTTGCGTTGATCTCCGTTTCGTTCTCGGTCGCGTTCCTTTTCTCGATATTTGCCTCTTGCTTTGTTCCTGTGCTCCTGCTCACGTTCTCGTTCTCTCACCCGATCTCGGTCACGTCGGTGGTCAGATTCACCCCTGCGACGGAGAGTGGTGTGCTCCTCAGCAGATGGCGAGTTTCGTCTTGAGCGACTTGGCGACTGCGAACGCTCTCGACCTGGGCCAGGAGTATCTCCTCCTTTCAGCTCTCTCTTGACTACAGGAACGTACCTCTTCTCCGGACGAGAAGAACCCTTCTTCTTGCTGCCATCGTCGAATGCTTCCATCTCTTTAGCACCAATGCCAAGAAGAGCGGGACGTGCTGTGGGGAGATATGGTTGGACACGCCCTTTGCCACTTTTTGAAGCCGCTGTCCCTTCAGTCCAGCCCATGCCACGTAGCATCGCAGCACCAAATTGTTCAACCGGCACACGAGCGTAATCCTCAAGGCTCGCAACTTCTGGGAGCTCCTCTACGTCCTGTTTGTACGCATCTCCTTCCGATATAGGCATAGGAATAACATCAACAATTGACACATTTGGGGCGAGACCACTAGCTTCAGCCAGAATTGCACGACGGGCAACCTCGTCTTCAGAAAGATCAATCTTGATGTCCTCCACTACTTCCTCTTTTACCATCGTGTCCTCGTCAACCTCGACCTTGACTATTTTCTTGCCCAACTGTATTCCGGATAGAGCAGAACCCGCACCGATGACATCCTTCGTGCCTAATCCTCCGACGGATCCATCCGTACCAGTGTGAACCGTGGCAGAGACTGGTATATACTGCTGAACACTTCGTCGCTTGCGTGCCAGTTCTCGCCAGTCCTTGTTCTTAAGCGCAGGAATCACAAGAAGCTCTCGTTTCTTCTTCTTTCTATCTTCATGCAATCTGCATACCCAAGTATCATCGATAACGACTTCTGTGAGTTGAGATGACTGCAGAAAATGGAGAAAGGAGTTGACACACCGCTCAACACCGAATTTGTCAAATCCAGTGACCAGCTCATCCTGTACTACATCATCTTCGTCGCTAGAGCCGTCGGGTTCATTGGAATCTGGGGAGTTGGCTTCAGTACGGGCAAGAGGGCTACCTGAAGGAGGAAATTCCAGTGGCTGTAGATGACGGGGAAGCAAGGGAACTTTGAAAGAGGAGCTATCGGAATCTGGACCAGAAGAAGTTGCACGAGAGACAGGCGTAGGCCTACGAACAGTGAAGGAGACTTTCTGTGGGCCTGACATGGAGGATTGGCTCGAAGACAATATTTGCAGCGATGATTATGTAATGAATTCTATTGGCTGACTGATTCCCAGCGTAAAATAATTAGTCTGCGTTGTCCTCGAGGATAAAGTTCTCGTATCTGGCTGCATCTCTGCCAATCGAAACGAAATCAAGTCTGGGCGTTCATTCAGACAAGTTGCATTCTTCAAGATCCAAAAATTCAGTCCACGTCTAACCCTCTCTGTTTGTGCGAGTTCCTCTGCCTCTGAGTCCTGGACATAAGAATCCTCGGCGTCAAGTCTTTGGGCCTAGTAAGGTCTTTGGTAAGAGCTGTGTCTTAAACCTTTGAGATCATTGATGGCTCCCCAAGGTTACTTGCCAGGCATTCCAAAGAAAAGCATTGCACGGGGACAGCTGCCTTGCTACAACTGCACAAACAGCTTCGAGGCATGTTCAAGGATTTATCATACTGTTATTGTTTTCTAGTGCTCGTTTTATAGCATAACGACTGACTCGTAGCAACAAGCAAAACAATTATGGTTTACTAGTTTGTCACTTGACCTCGGGAAGGTATAGTTTCTATTGCCTCTGATTGACAAAGAAAAAGAAAATACAGAAATCTCATCTGCTGTGAATCTTCCAAGTCCAGTGATTGGAACAATAAGTGACCAGACTAAGACTAAAGATGAGAAACAAACTATCCTCTGTCCTACTATATACCATACATCACGTCTGTAGATTGTCTGTAGATTGGGTCACTGATACTGTATGAGGCTGAGTCAAAACAGATACACGCTCGAATTTTTTTTTGAATAGTGATGGCTTCGTCCCTGATAGTTAGATGGTGAATAAGGTGCTTACTGTGTAGATCTGATCGCTCCTGGAGCTATGGAACTTACCAATCAACCACAACGAGGAAAACGGGACGAAAAACCATCAATGTTCTTGCTTACAGTGACGTTTCGTACTCGTTGCCACAATCCTTGAGAATCAAACTAGAGCAACGTTGCATGTCACAACTTAGGATTTGGAAAGCCTACTGCTCATCTCTATAGGGAGGTACAACGATCGCAATGGAGCCCGGCGAAGAAAAAGAGTAGTAGTTTACAAGTTCCAGAAAATATACTTTCCGATATCATTGTCCACTTCTGCTTGTGGTCATCGACAGTATACTCCCCCTTTCCTTTTTCGATAACACTTTTGAGGGAACACGTGCATAATTGGATTGGAAATTGGGAGGCGTTTGAGGATACTTCGATGGCGAGCTAACGGTACTTCTGTGAGCCTCCTCTAAGTTTATTTCCTCAGATCCACCAGTACTTGGACCATCAGCTGCCCCAACAGCAGACCCTGCTCTGGACGGCCCTGCTTGAGACCCTGAAGGCCTGGACTGGGCACTTCTAGCCTGGCGAGAAAGTATGCTCCCACCGGCACTTCTCACACTTCCAGTCCGATTAGGTAACTTTTCGTGCTTCATAGGTGGTGTTGTCAAAGAACCCTCACTGCCAAAACCTGACGAAATGGCTTCCTCTTCGTCATCTACATTGGTATATAAATCGGAATGGGGTATCACAGGTGGGTTTTCAAAGTTGTAACCTTGCATTTGGCCTGAGGGCATTGTAGGCAAATTAACGGCATCATTTTGGTCAGGAGGCAGTGTGAAGTTCGGCTGCGAGTCTGCTTCGAGTATAGGTGAAAGAAAAGACCCAGAGGGTTCGGTATTGAAGTTGATATGGCTAGGTCCCGACTGAGGATCAGAAGATAATCTAGCACTTCCGAGGCCTGGTGTAAGCTAGATAAAATAGAGAACGGAATCATAGAAGACTGTCAGCTACTGGAAAAGGAAAAGAAACAATGGTGCGCACTGGAGGGAGAACTGTGATATTGGGCGTCGATAAGTTTGTGATAGCACGTGGACTGGTATCGGGGATAACTGGAGGCTGGAAAGATATGGAAGACGCCCCCGAAGCGGTTCGAGGCCGATGGTATATGGGTTCAATAGGGCTAGAGGTCATTATTCTCGCGGACTGCGTGCCCTGTACCACAACCATTCAAAATCATGGGTCACTCTTCGAACCTGGAGCCTGAGATAAGCTCACTTACAAGTAAAGGTTGACGTGCAAGACTTGCAACATTACGAGCTTCGGGACTGCCTTCTTGGCTCAAAAATTCCGGAATAGCACTCATTGGTGACTTTCCTGTGCCATAATTTGGGTCCGTGACCATGTCCATATGAGAAAGCGTTGTGGATGCAGAGGTAGGGGAGGTCAGCCGACCCGGACTTGGGTGGAAGCTCACTGAAACCATGGGTGGGATCATCATTGGATCCTCATTTTCCACAGGAGCCGCTATATGCTCAGGTGAGGGTGGAGGACGAGAAAACTCATGAGGTGGAGGTAAATGTATCTTATTATCCTCCTCCAGACGGGGTATGAAGTTATCTGGCGGAATCGCCGAGAGTAGAACGTGAGGCGAAGGTGAAGCATTTGGAGGACCGATAAATTCTGGCTCCTTTGGCATTTGATGAACTGGCCGGCTCACTGGAGGGACAAGGCCTTGAGAAAGAGAGGGGGATGGTGGTGTTTCCAGGGGGAATCTTGAAGGCACATTACTCGGTACTCCTGAGGGCCGACCTGAGACTTGAGGATGTGGTATTTGGTTCGTCGTGCGTGAATCAAATGGTATTCCCGCGTTTTCAGAGGAAGCGGACGCGGGCGGGCCAGCCCGCACAATATTCTCCAGTTTGGACTGAGCCAGCTTCAGCCCTTCTTGATAGCCTATTTCCCTTCCCTTCTTTAAGCCTTCCTCTAGACCCTGCTGCCGACCTTCATCCTGAGCCTTCATAATGTTAATTCCTTCCTTCATCTTGCGTATAGTAGACCTTGCGTCTGCAGCTTCCTTCTCGGCTTGGAAACGCCTCTCATCTACCCCTTCGATCACATTTTGAGCGCGGAATATTTCCTTTTGCGCCTCTTCGTACTGAATCTTGTATAATCTGTAAGAACGTTGAGCCAGATTTATATGAATGAGCTGAACATAAGTTGACTTCAACTCCTCTTCCAAACGAGAGATCTCTCGCATAGCTCGCAACTTCTCCTCGCAGATTGACTTGAGATACGAGATGGCCTCTGAGGCTCGTCGATCCGCGCAGTCAGCCCTTTCCTTCTCGAATTTGAGGTTATCATACATCTTATGAACAAGTTTCTGCAGTTTCCTCGGGTCACGGTCATCTCCCAGTAGACGTTCAAGGCTCTTAAGTGACTGGCGGCTGTAGTTCCCTAGTGAACCATTACTCGATTTGGAGCTGCCTGCAGAAGATGCGAGAGTGACAGGAGGGACAGGTACCGGAGGTATGAAGTTTCCAAATAGCCCAGCGGTAGAGGCACACATGATGCAGGTGGTACAAGACTGGGTTGACGGAGTAGGAGTAAGTGTTGATGCTTGTCCTCGTGTTTCAAAAACGACATTTAAATTCTGACTATTACATTGTAAAGTGTACAAGAATAGGAAATACTTTCAAACACTCCCTACTTTGCTCTGTGATGTTGACTCCGAGGGACTGCTATCCAGATGCTTATACTCTTTGCACTCTTGCGAGGACATGACTGGCACATTGAGAGACCTTGTTGCTGAGCGTCCCGTATTGTGACGACGCCTACACCACAGAACCAGGGCACCAATCAATATAAGGCCCGCTGCTGTCGATTTGTGGGCGATCAATTCAAGTCATCGAGGCTCAGGCAGGTACACACCACCACCAATAACACCACCAGCAATGATTTTAGATCTGTTACTCGATGGACACCGTACAACTCGGTTGCTACAATGAAAAGTTTTCAGTGGCTTTCACCCCAGATCGTGGAGAGTAGTAATTTACGTGTACGGATCTCTGCACTCTGTGTGATTACCATTCTTGACGAAGATGGGTCGCCTCCCCTTTGATCCTTGCCCATTATTGCTACCGGTACTTGCTTTACCCCCGCCTTTTCCGTCAACGAGAGCAACGAATGCTGCGAGAAGAAAGAGATACAAGAAACACGTATGTTTCACCTGCATAACACCGTCGAGACTGTTGGGAAAAAGAGTCTAAACGGTCTATCAATATCTTCAATTCTTCTTTCACTCAACAGTTGGAAAGCCAAGCTTATACCCACCGGCATGGACACTGACCATGTCACCTTGAAAAAGCTACATTAATTATGTTCCATTCTTTAAAATTGACTGATTAACACAGGTGGACGATAGGTATACGAAGCCATGTGTAAAGCCTTGGGAGTGTTAGCACATGTGAATAAGTTCTATTATTATTGGATGCTGTAACCATAGTTGACTGAGTTGACTGATGTGAGGTGCTGAACATATTCTGGGACTTGAGTGCATCATCATTAGTCATGCTGCACTGATCATGAGTATGAATAAGCAGAAAGGAATACACACCAAATATGTACAATCAAAACTGTGAAACAGTGCCTAGAAAAA
>Ga0157368_1000495_pt1 | contig 18307 bp, 15 predicted proteins | sample AttbisABBM3_FD_113146 | JGI IMG/M metagenome (GOLD analysis project Ga0157368, IMG submission 113146) | Fungus gardens microbial communities from leaf cutter ant in Botucatu, State of São Paulo, Brazil - Atta bisphaerica ABBM3 | ecosystem: Host-associated > Fungi > Mycelium > Unclassified ...
GAAGAAAAACGACGAGTGCCCAAGGACCGACATATCCAACAATCATGGAAACTAGCAGTAGTCAAACACCGAGGTCTTAGTAACATAGCTGAGTAGCGGACATTGGTTGAAGGAATATTGACCACCCGAGAGAGAGTGGAAGAGTACATGTAAGATCACGTGTAAAAAATTGTCTTCCCGACTCGGGTAAGACCTTTATCAAATGGTGTTGACGAGCATACCAATAATGTTACGGTAGTTCGACTTGAAGGACCATTATCACCGTCCAAACCTGGTACTTAAGCGTTGTGTATATACCATATATCTGTTTTTCCATCTTGCGCATATTACATAAGTCGGTCTCATTCTATGATTCTGAGTATTTTATTATTGCTCTAGGTCCCTGCCACTGATTATAACACCAGGACAGTTTACCAGCTAAACTTGATCGTCGTTTTTAACATCTAACCTCGGGCTTTCAAACGGTGGAGGTCACAACTAGAGTGTCACTCAACCACCAGGGCACTGTATTGAGTCAAGTCACATGGACAACATACATCATAGCTTTTCGTTGAGCTTTCATTATCGATCCATTCCATTCCATCCAATCCCCATTCAGAACGGGTGCATAGCCACTACCTGCTCACTGAACCACTGCCCCCCGAACCCACATAGCGGCGTGGGGACGTGGATATAGTTTGATGCGTCGAGGCGTGGTCAATCAAAGATGTTCGTTCAGATGGTAGTTCAGATGGCATAGGCGTTTCGTTTTCAAACATTTCTTCACGTGCATCTGTGGGGAAATTTGAAAGTGGGAGGATTAGAGAGGGGTAATACACCAAACAAAAGGAGACAACAGACCTTCACCGAATATTAGATCCATTTCTTCGAGAGGCACACCTTTCGTCTCGGGGTATACTATTACAAGTGGTTAGTCGACATAACCAAGAAATTAGTATTAGACGAACGGAAGTAGACTGTATGGCCACGTGTCAGAAGCTTTAATGAGACAGAGACCACGAGGAGGCTCACCTAGTACGAAGCTACAAACACAAAAGAATCCATGCATGGGATACAACCTCCACTCGATCGTCTCCTGTAGGTACGGTGTTGCTTCACCGACAATCCAGTTGAATAACCAATTTGTGGAAGTCGAGAGTGAAACGCCCTTTGCTCTGATAGAGAGAGGCATGATCTTGTTTTAAAGAGCATCTCAGCATTTGGCCACCTGGCAGAACTATCGATACACATACTTCCGGAGGGTACAACCATGGAACGGGCCCCCAGCTATACCCAAACGCAGCATTGAACACGATGACACAAATGACAACAGCTTGGGGCGTCGCTGGAACATTGATGTACATCCAGTACCCTGTTGCGCCCAACGAGAGAGCCATCTAAGAGTACGTCATGAACATTGATGCTCGCCTATGATGAACGGGGGGGGTCATGTGGTCGAGTTGCCCAGAGCACAGAGGACCAGTACGCACGATGACAGCACCAGACATAAGGATCGGACGACGGCCCCAACGGTCGACCAAGACCCAACTAAACGGATCAGCCCTCATTTGACAGTAATTTTAAGAAAGAACTAACGGTGGAAGGGTGCTCAGAACATAGATGATGGAATTAATTCCGGCCATAAGAATGGCTGAACGACCAATCCATCCCGCTTCTGAATAGTGGGGTGATGAGTGGCCCGTTCATCCATTATTCTACAACGAACCTTCAAACACCCGGGCTAGACACTGGTGTCAATATCATTCCATTGGAAAAGGAGCAGAGACTCACGAGCATAGTAAGAAATAACTAACCCAAAGGATTGAAGTGAAACTCGAAGAATGGGGCAAATTCATACGTACCATTGATGCCGTTCTGCGGTTGAGTGGTAGGTGATATGTCCTAATCAAGATATTTGTGGTGACGGACCAGTTGTGCAAAAGCCTGCGATGACATTGCCAGTAACACGCGTCGTTTGTACTTCTTCCACATCATCCAATAGGTCCTTGGCTCTCCCGAATTCCGCTGTATCAGTCACACATCACCAGATGACCAGAATAGAGTGACCATCACTTACGTCTTCCAGAACCTTCTCCTTGATCTCCTTAAACTCAGCCAGAGCGACAGGATGGTCAGGATCACCTCCATGTAGATCTGCAATGACCTTCAAGCCCTCTGCCTCCTGGTCGGTGTCGATGAGCCATCTTGGGCTCTCAGGGATCACGAGGGTACCCGCGGCAAGGATGAATCCGATGACGCATTGAATGAAGAGAGGTATCCGCCAAGAGAGGTCTGAATCTATAAATGAACAAAAGTAGTCTACCCACTGGATAGAAGATTGATGAATACGTATGATGAAGGTACTGAGAAAAGTGTGCAACGTACAACAGAGGATGAATATCCTATGATGTTTCCGGTGAATTCGATGCATGCTAGTGCACCTCTCTATATCATGTGAACGATAGAGTATAAGGAGGTGATGCCAAGAAGACGCACATGCTTCGGAGGTGAGATCTCGCTCTGGTATATAGGAACAATGCATCTGCCGAATTACAATTACAAATTCAAAATCAGATGACGACACCTGAAAATGACGCTCGGGAGACAAGACGTACGAAAGTAAGCCAACGCCCAGACCACTAACAACGCGGCCAGCGATCATCAGGTAGTAACCAGTTGACCATGTCTGAATGGCGCCACCGACGGTGAACACAACAGCTCCACTGAACAATGTTCCCTTCCTTCCTATGATATCGCCGACACGGCCGGCTGCCAATGCAGTGACTGCACAATCCGCATAAAGATGGAAATGAGAAAGGTAATACAAGCCAAGACGTACCAAATGCTCCGATTTCAAGTACGGCCACCATCGTACCCACCTGAAGAGCTGTTGGGTTGTTAAAATACTTTCGAAAGTATGGGCCAGTGATAATTCCGCTCATGACACTGTCAAGGATTGAACAATAGATGGACGGTAGAACACGAGGTGATGTACCCTTGGTCATAGCCAAACTGCGGCAAATGCCTGTAAGGACTCTGATCCAAAACAATGAACTCGGAGCAGTGGCCTCACCAAGAAGACACCGAGACTGATGAAGCAAGTCATGGTGTAGAGAAGGGGTTGCCCGACGAGTCGACGCCGGGAAGGCAAGTTGTGTGCTTGAGAAGCCATGTTGCATCTGTGGACGGAGAGTGAGTGAGGGGGGGGGTAGAAGTATAGGTCCAGGAACAAAGAGTGACGGCATATCGGTATTTATGGGCGTGCGGGGCCAATAGTGATGAGATCAAACACAACGATCAAACAACATGCCAAGCCGGGCGACGTCGCTTCTTCCGCTAACCTTCATGCCAAGCTCCATCGACTCGTCCTCAATAAGCTCGTATGACTCCGACGAGGAGTACCGGCTAGCACAGGAGGAGTGGGAAGAAAGTTTGGAACAACTCAAACAGCTTGTCTCTGTTGTCCTGTTGCCTTTTGTGGGCAAGTGGATGGGCAGGCGCTGGAGCCACTGGGGTTTGTTTGTGTCATCCGACCTGTTTTTCTGCCAGCTGACCATCGCTTGCAGCATTCGCACGCTATCTCCGTCTCGGCTTAGGAAAGGCATTTTTTCTTGGCGAACAAACAGCATGACCATTTCTAATGTGTCATGGGTACGTGTTCTACCCTAGGCTATGTTATGCACCAGCTCTCCGGTTGTTGATGTCATCCACCAACCTTGACAGGCTTCCCGTCGGAAAGATACCTGCTTCATACATCTCCTCAACTATCTTATCCGCAAAGGCCCATTCTCTCCTCTGTAGTAGTCCAGCAAGCATAATGTAGTACGTTGTGCCTACAATAGGAATCTCTCGTGCCTTCATCCCCGCATAGTGGGCCATGGCTTGTTCGACTCCGTCCTTGTGAGGATTCACAAGACATGCTTTGAGGAGCAAGTGATATCCCGGAAGACCCAACGACAACCCTCTCTCTCGCATCTTGTCGAGAATTCGCGTCTCTATCTCCCGCAGCTCACCTGGATCCATCCATCCAAGACGATAAAGTCCACACAAGACCCCGGTATACGTGACCTCGGTAGGTAGGTTGCGAGGATCCTCCTCTAGTGACGCAAGGATCTTCATCGCAACCCGGACGTTTTCCTCCCTTCCTTCTATCAGCTGATGGTTAATGAGCGAGGTGTAAAGTACAACATTCTTCTGCTTGACACCTCGCTTTTCCATCACTGCCAAGACGAGCTCCGCTGCATTTTTATGGCCAGCTTTGTGGAGCGCATTAAGTATAGTCGTGAATGTGTAATCATCACCCTCAAAACCTACCGCCTCCATTGCTCGTAAGATGGCAGCCATGCTTCGGAAATTCCTACGAATGCCATAATGGTGAATCAGTGTGTTGAACGTCACCTCATTTGGCTTGGGTCCCTTCTCCTGCATCTCAATCCGGATCTTCTCCGCCTCCCCTTCACGATTGGACCTGCAAAGCCCGGCCAGGACGGTGTTGTACACACTCAGACGATGTTCCTGGTCATCAACTGGAAGGGACTCGTATTGTCTGAACAACTCCATTGCCAGGTCTGGACGTTGGCCTTTGAAGAGAATATTGATGATGGCTCGGTACGTGAGTGACTCAGGTTTGACACCTTGCTGCAACATCAAGTCCCATGCAGCAAGCCCATCCTTCACAGCGCCTACACTGCCATACGCATCGAGCATCGCAGTCCACATCGAGATCCCTGGTGTGATACCGCTCTTCGTCAACCCATTCCACACATGACCTGCCATGTCCTTTTTGCCACACTTGATGAATGCAGACAGGATAGTAGTCCACACTACGTTTGTAAGTGCAATTGTTTTTTTGGCTGTGACGAGGGATGGATCCGCGGCCAGGAATGCATCGCTGCCAAAAAGCCCACTCTTGATAGTCTTGTACACGTCACTGAGTTCCAATATCGACTTCTTGACGCTCAAGCGCTTTATAAATTGGACAAATTCTGCGGGGTTTGAAAGCTGACGGGCAAGGATAAGTCGAAAAAGATACTTTTTAACTTGACTTTTGAGCTCCAAATCATGCGCCAGTGCTTGATTGGTGAACGCAAAGACCTGCTCTCGGTCAAATTGAACAACAGTCGTCGAACATGTCTCCAATGCTCCATGGAACGAACCTTTCATCGCATGAGCAGTCACCACGGCCATGAGTACGTGGACGTATCCAGCAGGTTCGGGTGGAACCTTGAGCTTTACCGCGAGATCCGTCTCGTCTATTCCTTGATAATCCTCTTCAGATCCCAGAATAACCTCGTTCTGGAACGCTTGGTCCATTTCCACATCTTTTTCCCCGACCAAACTCATGAACTTTTTATATAACTCCAGAATTGCGAGGGCATCTCCTTCTCGAATATGATACCACATAAGGGCAAGCATAGCATCCCAATAGTCACTTCGAGCTGCAATGATTGTGACATTCTGCACAAACTGTTTCATTAACGGGTCAAGTCCAGACATGTCAATCCTTCTTCGCCCATGCAGACCCTCACTATCCTCTTCCCCTCTATCCTCTTCCCTCTCCTGAGCCAATCTCTCGGACGTCATAGGATATGGTTCAAGGAACGTCTCTATCATGTTTTTAGACAATGGCCCAATTTGTGCACGTCCGAGAAAGGGCAGAATCTTTAATGAATTAATTTGTTCCCATAATTCCAGCAGTCGGTGATGTTTTGAAGGGGAATCGTTGAGAGTCCGGCGGATTTCTACGATGGTTTGGTTAAACTGTTCAATGCTCTCCGCAGAAAAATTCGATCTATTTTGAGGACCATTCTGCCCAAGGCTGGTGATAAAAGTCAAGGGACTAGAGGGAAAGTATGATTTCTTGGTGGATGATGGTGGTTGTTCAGCCTGGGGTTTTCGTACTGCTGTCGTAGAATGTAAATGTCGTTTCGGAAGCAGGAGGACAGGAGCGAGAAAGTCAAGAGCTATAAATTGTCTTGCTTGCGTCGACACATGACGAAGCATTGACTTTTGTTCAAGGAACACAGACAGATTCATTTCTGTTTGGTCGGGTTTATTATCCATTCATCACTGTACCATGGGCCACGGAAACTCGAACAAGCTCTACATCACTCACGAAGAGCACACTGGAAAGTTTGGGTCCCATTCCGCCTCTGTTGGATACAAGCTGTAAGCAAAACCAGTATCTCAAGTTCTTGGGTAATTTGTGGATCGCTATAGAAAACAGGAAGCACCTCATCCAGGCGCACGAACGCCATTTGACTGTTGTGCTCTTTCGTTTCAACCCTTCACACATCCTGTCTGTGCACGTAATTTAGATGGGACGGGCACTGTCTTTGATCTTGTTAACATTATTCCCTGGCTTAAGTGCGTCTACTTCATTTGTTTTCTTTAAACTTCAACTTATGTGCCCAGACAACACAACAACACTCATCCGTTCACGAAAGAGCCGCTTGAACCAACAGATTTAATAACTCTTCACTACTCTCACAAAGAAGCCTCCAACGAAATCCATGACCCAGTCTCGTTCAAACCTTTCAGTGAACACTCACACATCGTCGCTGTCGCTACTACCGGCAATGTTTATCTCGCCGAAAGCGTCAGGGGTAACAGGGATCTGTTGGCTGATATTTCCATCAAAAAGTATGCTATGCTGTTAGACGAGATGTGACGAATTAACTGTTGAAGTTTAGGACCGATATTATCACACTGCAGAATCCTCATGGATTGCCTGCAGTTTCTGTAGCTGCTCCCATCATTGCTACATCGACGACGACGACGAATGCAAAGGCTACGCAACCTAAAATCGGACCCAAAGACGCTAAAGCTGTGATAAAACAGCCACTCGCAGGACCAGTAGCAGCCATTAAGAAAGTCACTGAACCATGTCCGGCCCTCCGTCTTGAATTTGTACCTTGTAACTGATCTTCACGTTTATTTTCAATAGGGAACATTTCCCCCTATTCCAGTGGTCTTCCCGGTGCAGCATTGACTTCAACATCAGTCGACCCGCACACACAAAGCGCGAAGCTTCTGTGGGACGAAGAGGAACTTATGTTTGAAGATTTTCTCAACCCAGCTGGGAAGAAGAAGGGAAAAGACAAGGATGTTGGAAAACGGAGGGCGTATGTGCGCGTCGTCACATCTGTTGGAGGTGGGAGTTTGAATTTAGAACTCTACTGTGAGAAGGTTTGTGCAGAATCACCCTCGTATCTCTTCGTCAGACTCTGACAAATAGGGATTGAAGGCACCAAAAACATGTTACAATTTCCTCATGCTTGCGAAAGCTGGAAAATATAATAATTGTCTGTTTCATCGGCTTGTCCCCGGATTCATGGTAAGCTCTCTCATCGTTCCGCGTGAGTTGTCCTTACCTCACCGGTTCTGTCCTCTAAGGTCCAAACGGGAGACCCAACAGGGACGGGTGCAGGTGGTGAATCGATCTGGGGCCAACCATTTCGAGATGAGTATGACCTCAAGGGCGCTGCAACACACGACAGCCGAGGAATTCTCGCTATGGCTAACAAAGGATCCGCTACCAATGGGTAAGTACAATGCACCTCAAATTCGCCATACATTGACTTGAAGACATCGATATACTACAGCTCTCAATGGTATCTCACCTTCCGACCAACACCCCATCTTGACAAAAAACATACTGTGTTCGGCAAGCTCGTAGGTGGTGAAGATGTTCTCAACACCATTGAAAAGATGCCTGTCAAAGCTGGAACAGAACGACCTACTAAACCTATCCGTATAACGGAAATTATCATGTTTGTACTATGTTGCTCGTCTCTTCTGTTTGTTAATACGTACTACATTAGCTATCAAGATCCATTTGAAGAATATAAAAAGCGACATGAAAAGAAACTTGCTCGTCAAGCAGCAGCGGAAGTGAATGGTAGTGCAGACGGCGATCAAAACTTTAAGAAACAGAAGGACAACGTGAATTGGTTCGGACTGAAAGTCGGTTCGAATAGTGCTGCGTTCGGAACTGGAGAGAGTGGAGCAGGTGGTGTTGGAAAATATCTCAATCTCGGTGGCAGCGATGCTGGCAATTTGAAAAGACCACAGGCTGTTGTAAGCAGTACTTCAAATGACTCAGGATCAGTTTTGGATGAACCAAAGAAGAAACGGAAACTTGGTTTTGGAGATTTTGAGGGTTGGTGATTGGGAGCACGCACTCTAATTCGTGCAAGAGAGTAGCCATTCCTGTAGATATCCTCTTGAAAATGTACAATATTTAATGCATTAAGAAAGGCGCAGAGACAGTTATGCTGCGAGCGCGACCTTGGCCACAGGGGCCGTGTCGGGCTCCTGTTCGAGTACTTGAAGTCATGAACAAGAAGATCGTATAGAGTCAATGATATGTTGGACGCACCTGCTGGCATTCCTGACACCGGCACCGTCGTCGGTATATGAGGCAGCAGAATTGGATCTTCTGCTGTCTTGCCGAGCTGGACAGACAAATCGGTGATGAGAAAGAACGGATAAGAACGAGGCGCACGACTTCTGCTTCCAGCTGCCGGAGATCCTCCTGCACGGCTTCTTCGTCATCCAGGGTCAAGTTATTGGCCAGCATTTCGCTAACCTCCTGTTCACCCTGGTATGAATCCCGCTCTCCAATAGAGGTGGTCTTGGACTCACTCGTTGGTACTCTCGTGCTTCTTGCGTCTCCTCCAGAAGCTTCTCAACAGTTTCGAGATTCATTTCCTTATGAATCTCCTTCAGAACTTCGTTTCCCTGTTTCAATCCGTGCAACACTGAGACTTCAACGAGTGAGAATTCTATTGTTGAGACCTGATAGCCATGAGCCGCGGACTCAGGAGGGATGAGGCGGACGAACAAGCTGCTCGAGAGTTTCCAATTGTTGATCTGTCTTCACCAATAAGCCCTCTTGATATTTCCTTCTCCGAAGAGCAATCATCGCTCGATCTTTGTTTCCATTATTGAGATGTGTTCTCGCTATTGTATGCTCGCGGTCTAAAACATATAGTACCTGTTATTTCCAGAGAGTCCTTGAATGACATGTCTTCCAAAAGAGAAAAGACTCATAACGCACTGTTTTCTGATACTGCCGGAGTTTGTCCCTTTGTAATTTCAAACTGCAGACGAGCAAGGGACGGAAGTCATTCAGGAACCAGGGAAAGGCATAGAGATCGTACTCAAGTATGGCTCTGTCTTGAGCTGTAATCTTAGGAAACGACTGCTTTGCACCCATTGATGCACGTATGTGGTTTACAGTCGTTTGTACATTGATAGCAACACTGACAGGTGATATGGTCGAGGATAAATGGTTCTAGTCAAAAGTCAGAATAGCTACCCACCAATGTCCACTTGAACTTTAAATACCATATTATGCAACTATGAAATTGATTATTTCCAAAACAAGACTCAGAGGCTCTGGAAGATGAATGTTGGGAAAACCTGGCAGAGCACTTTGTCATCTTGGAGTTGAATTGATAAATCTCAGTTGGCGTGAGCTGCAGAAACAATCAAGATGTCCGATCCTCAGTTCTCGTTGGCACAAAACTAACACAACCAGTGATGCCGTATATTAACGGCGGCATATCAGTATTTGCACATGCTTGCCAAGCATATTATAGTTGTAATATAATAGTGCAACCGAGAATTGCACCGATCTAGTTGCCATCGCGGAATGTTGCCTCTCTTGAGCAAAGTCAACCTCTGAATGGCTGCTCGTTTGCTTGGCCGTGTTCGTGCTTTTCCACGAAGCTGTGTTGCCTTTTCTCCACGACAGTACCACGATTATGTGCGCGTTGCCTCGCCAAGTATGTCCCACATCGCCGGCGCTCTTCCAAGCTTTGATTTCTCGTATCCTAGATAGTATCATGCGAGTTCCCTTGGCTTCGCCAAAGGTAATTGGTGTGGCAACATCGCGGGGAAATAGAGGGTGACTGCTTTATCCCAGGCTCCAGACCAACACTCCACTAAACCTGAGTAGGCACCAGGAAGACTTTCACAGTTTCGCGACACTGTCCCTCAACCCAGAAGAACTTCGACTGAGTATCAAAAAGTTTCACGGAATAGACTGGGACCCTTCGAGTTTGGATCCAGTGTTGGCCAGACAGGTTGTATTTGTGGGCATTTACGATGGGTATGCCCTCGATATTCTCTTGCATTATTCGATGATTGACTCTAACAGTCACGGAGGATCAGCAGTATCTCAGTATCTTCGACAAGAGCTCCATGGCATTTTTGAATCAGTCAATAAAACTCAGATACCTGAACTATTTACATGGATAAAGGAAATTGGCGGGTACTTCAAGAGGTTTCGAGGAGGTGCTTTGACACCCTGGATATATGGGATGGAGGGAACGTCAGAGCTAGATTTAGAAGCTCGAGCGACTCTGGCGTTCTTTGAGGTTCATATCCAATGCCACCCCGAATCTTTGATTGATTAAATGTATCTTAGGTGGATAAAAATCTGTCGATTGACGATTCTGCCGAATGTTGTGGCGCAACTTCCTCCGTTGCAATATTTCATTCTCTAGACGCTCCGTCTACCACCTTCTTTTCTGCTGACAAGCTTTCCTTGACCGTCGCGCACTGCGGGTGGGTCAACTCCTTCAACTCTCAAGCACTCTGACCGAGAATGACAGGGATACACGTGTGCTATTGTCCTCTGCAGATGGCGGCATTGTCTTTCCGATGACAGAGAATCACCATGCAGATACTCGTGTCGAGTCTATACGCTTACGCAGGATGGGATCTGCTCTCGTCACTGATTCATTCGGGGACTCAAGGTGATGATCCCTGTCCTTGATCTGGCCCCTGGTTCTGATATTGTTTTTTTTTCAGATGGATGGGTGTTCTCGCAAATACGCGATGGTACAACACTAATATGCCCCATAAATGCAAGGCTCAGGCGACATTAGTTTAGGTGACCTTCAATTCAAGAAGTTTGGCGTTACACCAGAGCCTGAACTTAGATCAAAGTTGCTAAACGGTACGGCAGTCCTCTATGAAGATTCTATTCCTAATTATGCACCAGGAAATGAATGGTCCTCCGCGATCCTTGTCTCGGACGGTATCTCGTCCACTGTTTCCGATCAAGAAGTGGTGGATATTGCGCGGCACGCCCAAAATCCCAAGACAGCCGCTGAATGTATCCTATCTTTCTCGCAAAAAGTGGGCAGTGGAGATAACGGAACCGCCATAGTAGTACCACTGAAAGGTTGGGGAAAGATTACGGGACCGGACAAGACAAAGGAACTACGAGAATACCGTCTTAAGCAAGCGGGTGAGTCGATACCTTTCTATTGGTTTAATCGTCTACAGACACGCTCGTGTAGAAGGAAGTGAGCGCCAACGGCGAATGTAACAACTCGCAGCAGATTTTATGAGTCATAAATGTAAATGTTAAACAGACTTTGCTTCGTACAGGACTTTAGTACTGTTCTTCCTCTTATTTTATCTTCATTCTTCATATCTTCATATCTGTGCGGCTGCATGTCCATCCGCGCGAGGGTCCGATCCAGCAGCCCATACGAACCTTCCCGAGCTATCTCGAAGCTTTTGGATTACTTGGCCCCTTCCCATCATTCCACGATGGAATCCGCTGACGACTCGGGCATCATGACCCATCGCTGCATGAACGAAGTATTAACTACAGAGCAAAACCACGTTGAAACATACCTCTTAGTTTCTCTATCGTTTCCGCGGGGAATGTCTCTTCAAAATAAACCTCACTGTTGATGTCCCCTGCATCTCCGGTCGCTGTTGTTTGATGGTCTGGCGAGCCAGCAGAGATGCAGAACCGCGGCGCATCAAGAGCAGCTTGAACAGTGAAACCGCGGAGGATATTAAGGAGCACTTGAACATGACCTTGTGGCTTGGGGTTGTTCAGCAGTCTTTCGAAGGCCTGGACGTTCATAACGTACTTGCATAAAACCGCCCATGACACCATAGCTCAGGAACAATTCATTTTCTCGGAGGGCCATGGCGGGGATGATGGTGTGATACGGACGTTTACCACCCTCAAGTGCGTTTGGGTGATTGGGGTCAAGAATGAAGCCGTTGCCACGATTCTGCAACGTGAAACCACAACCCTTCGGAATCGCTATTAGAGTTGTGTTAAATTAGCCAATTTCAATGCCCCAATTTGGAGCCCACCTCCGGTACCGAAACCTGGAAAGAACCGGTCATTAAAATTAGCAAATACCCCATGGACAAGCCACTTACCTGCAAAGTTACTTTGAATATAACTACATGCATTTCCCCACTGGTCACTGACTGCTCCTCTTCAGTCGTAGCTCTGATCTTGCCTCGCCCATGAACATGAACATACCAGTGAAGTATACTGTATCAGAGCTGTTCACAGGATTTCCCTTTTGTTTCTCCACATCAAACCATGCCGCCACTTTGATGTGTGTAATGAACTTACATGTACAATGTTGGGAACCGTCCTCTCAGGGTCGAAAAGCTTGGCACGTTTTTCGAGGTATTCCTTCAAGTCTGAAATTCAGCCCGAAGACCATCAGTACAAATGAATAATACCATACCTTACTTAGGAGTTCCTTGACAGGAATGTGTGTCATTCCCGGATCAGCAACATACCACCGGCTATCTAATAATCAAGCTGGTTACATCCATTTTATCAAAACAAGTTCTTGACATAAACCTACCTGCAAAGGCGAGACTTGGCGAGGTCAGTACGCTTCAACAACACTCAGCAATGAAGGTACCCACCGAAGAGCTTCTATCAATGTATGCAGGTATTCTGGCGAATTGTGCTCCAACTCCGACAAAGGCTTGCCGAGGCCCTGCTCTTGAATTTGCTCGAGAATACCCAGAGCAAGGAGGGCAGTAATACCTAGACGGCTATAATTTGGAAGTGCCAGGAGGGAAAGCTGATAGTATACCTTGTCCATTTGGAGGGCACTACCATTCATGAGGATGGGTGAAGGTGACCGATGGAGAAGCAATCTCACCTCATAGACTGTAACTTCGTTGGCATAGGTATATTTAATAGGTTCAACGAAGGTCGACGAATGTTCAGCTAGGTCATCGAGCTCCATGACACCACCCTTGCTCTTGATGAGATCCACGATTGCTTGGGCAATCCGTCCTTTGTAGAAACCGTCCTTGCCTTTCTCTCCCAGTTCTCTAAAGGTCTGAGCGAGGTTTGGCAGCTTGACAATCTCTCCTGGCCTTGGTGCGCGCCCCTTGTGTAGCATCTCGTCTCCGTTTGGGGATGCATTTCTTATCAAATCCTGATTCGAATTTTCAGGATCTATGATTCTTGTCAAATCACGTTGCTTCTCACCTCGGAAGTTGACCACTAGGTAACACGAAGGGAAAGTGGTTGTATATTCTACTGCTCGAGAATATGGATAATGCACCTACTGAGAGACTGTGGATCTCCGACACGGGAACCCTGTTATCACAAATCAGGATCGACTTTTGTGATGTGAAGATAGAGCACGTTACCCTTCTTCAGCAAGCCTGATTGCTGGCTCAAGGACTTCGAGAAGTGTTAGTTTGCCGCTGCCAAAAGTCTGGACAGTATCGGCCCATGCAGCAGCAGCGCCTATACGAATGCGTCAGTTTCGACTAACGGACCCCTGAACACCACCTACCTGGAACAGTTACACTATTGAGATCGGTGAGTGGGATCTGTCTCCCTTCGATACCACGCTGGCGGACGTGTTCTATGTTCAGATTCCTTGGTGACCGTCCAGACCCATTCAATGCCTTGACTTCCTTAGTCTTGGCATCATAGAACAAGCAAAATGCGTCCCTGTTAATTGAATTTTTGGAGAGGCCTGCCGTGGGAGAGGATACACATACCCTCCGATCCCACAACAACTAGGCTCTGTGACATTCAACGCTGCCGACGTAGCCACGGCTGCGTCAGCTGTAAACGTTTAGATCAGTTCATCGTACAGATGATAACATTGATAAGTTCTGTACCCGCATTGCCACCCTTTCTCAAAATTTCCAGCCCTGCCTCAGTAGCCAAGGGTTGAGAAGACGAAACTACACCCTTCGTTCCGTACACTACCGACCTTCGGCTCGGGAACCGTTGAAATGTGAGCTTTGGATGGTTGATCTTATCCCAGTCGATATTGATGTTTGATACCATGTCTCCAGAGAAAGAAGGTGGAATTTAATCAAGACAAGTACCATATCATTTATATATACATACCCGGAAGATACTGTGCGTTTTAAGCAGCCGCTATCACGCGGTGTCCATGATGAATGACTATCACAAGGAGATAAGGTTATATATATATATGGTAAGAGGCTCCCTTTCTAAAAATTGATGATCTGTAATTATGTCTCTTGCCAGCAGGTTTCAAACAGCTTCAAGCGACTTCCAGAAATTGCAAGGGAAATTGACTAAGACTGTCGAGGCTAGACAAAAGCTTGAAGCACAGCTGTCAGAGAATGAGCTTGTGAAAAAGGTCAGACCAGCGAAGTGCTTCACCGGCTAGTTCTAAGGAGGGTGTTTGCAGGAATTTGCCAAACTTTCACCTGAAAATACTATCTACAAGCAAATTGGGCCTGTCCTTGTCAAACAAGATATTCTTGAAGCCAAGACCAACGTCGATACACGGCTAGAATTCATCAAGAGTGAAATGTTTGTCTTCCTTAAGCGCATGGCTACTATCCTTTTTGACCTACTGCCGCAAGCATGCGTGTCGAGAAACAAATTCAGGAAACACAGGAAAGAGAAGAAAAGAGCAGACAGGAGGTAAGCCACTATCTACATGCGGTGTATCAACATTATTTCATGCCTATTTTAGCTCGTAGAAATCCAGACCGCAATCGAGCAGCAAAACGCTCAAGAAACGGGTGCCCGAAAAATATCATAATTCCCCCTCTATGAGTTGGCTGTCTCAAATGTCTTCAAGGAGGAAGGGAAATTGGGAAATGAGAAGGTCTTGAAGGTTGACATCAAGTAATCTGTTATGTACTTGATATTGATGCAGGAGCGGCCTTGACCTCTTGTACATGATGCATTCGTGCGAGCTTCCGTTCCGCAAAGGGACTCCTGAGGACCCGTTCAAGGGTGAAGTGTTTCCGGGCAGAGATGGGTGGGCAACTTCGGATGAGTATAAGGTCATCCTGTCGGAGTTCTGAGGTACATTAAGACTGTCTGATCAATGGATGTTGATTATAATTGCACACCATTATTTTTATCGTGGACCAAGTACTTTTTTTTACGCTCAATTTGCTAAAGCCGGTTATTCAGCCTACCGAGGTTAATAGTGGAGGGAGGTTAGATACGTTACCTTGTCCGTTAGTTTATGCACAACAAACCTCGATACGGTCACTGTAGCAGTCCGATCCATGAATCCCACTTTCGTCACAATGCCCTGGAAAGTCATGGGTGGCATGATGAGCAATTAGTCCGTTCAGCTGACGATGTCAAGTGAACATAGCTGGTGCGAAATTTCGAAACGTGGAATACTAAATTATTATGTAATATCTAACCTCCGTATCGCCAAAATCCACCTCGATCAAAATGATTGAGGCTCATGAGCCTGAGGCTACACTGTCCTCTTGGTATATCATTAAAAAAACTCCTGAAAAACGATAAAATAAAATCTTGAGATAATACTATGCATAGTATACTGTCGGGCATCAGTCTTGACATGTAAATTTTCTCATTTACCCCTCAGTAAAGGCTACGGGGAAACGGACCGAGGCATCTGATTAACCAAAAAAGGTAAGAGACGTGGGTCATTGTCTGTCCCTTCTCGCATGGATTTCACTGAGATCTATAGACAATCGTCCTCCCTTGTCGCGTTCAGTCCTGGAGGTCACTTTGTCCTGACTGGGATAGAAGACAGGGTCATTGTCAGACGAACAGACAACTTTCAAATTACGCGCACATGGCTCGTAGACGCATCGCCATCCCAAACAAATATCTTTCTATCTAATATGCAAAGCCCAAAAGTAAAAACGTCGCAAGGACCATCTAATACTACTCATGATGCCTGGATAACCCATTGCGGATGGTCGTGCGATTCGGAATACATATTAGCTGCCTGCACGAAGCGCAGTGTTGTTCACATCCTGAAGCTACGGGATGAAGATTGGAGCGCTCGGATTGAAGCTGGTGCTGAAGGTGACTCAATTTACTAAGATCCATGAGGATATTTATGCTTAATTGATGAGAGGTCTTACAAAAGCAGAATGGGCCCCTGACGGTCGGACAATTATGTGTTTCTCAGAGTGGGGTGTACGTCTGTCTCTAATTGGGTCTGTACGAGTTCTAAGTTATCCAGCTGCGAGTCACACTATGGTCTCTCGTGACGGCATCAGCTACTTACATCCAGTTCCCTATCCATCCCGACCGAGGTGCTTGGTGCGGAATGTTGCCAGGCACAATTAATCACTCACTTGCCTAGGTTATGCCTTCCGCGCCGATGGTCGTTACTTCATTCTCGGTGAAAGGCACAAATCGAAAGACACGCTCGGAATTTATGACGCTGTTGACTCCTTTAAATTGATCCGCGTGAGTCAAATGACATGCTTGAAATGCTCGAAGTGATTAAAAGTTACACAGCATTTCCCCCTTCCAACCTCTTCCTTGTCATCGTTTTCAGTGTCTCCCACGGGTAACCATATTGCAGTTTGGGAAGGACCCCTCGAAGTGAGTCCACTCTTTTGGCGCTCTGAACGCCACGAATGATTATTATTCAGTTCAAGCTCCATGTCTTAACGCTGGCCGGAGATTTACTGGTGACGTTTACGCCAGAACCAGATCCAATTTTCGGCGTCCGGAGCGTTGCGTGGCATCCTAATGGAATGTTCCTAATTGCTGCCAGCTGGGATGATCGAGTCTGTATACCAACGAAACATATCAAGTTCTCAAGTATTGAGTTTGCTGTAGATGTATATCCTCGAAAGCATTAGCTGGTCTGCCGTCGCTACCTTGGATTTCACGTCCCGTATTCCTGCATCAGTGGTGAGTGGTGTTACCCGACCATGGCTCCCGTCGAATACGCAACTGATCAGCAATCTGTCAGAAAGTCTGGCAAGAACCTTCGAAATGGATGGAATCTACAGGAGGACGTGGATTTTTGTCTTGTGGGGTGGAACATTAGTTGACATATGTGGTCTTGCTTACTGTATACATTATAGATGAAAGACGCCGAGGGACACAAGTGCTCTCAGTCCGCCCCGATCTAACCAAGCCTAATCAAAAAAGTGGGCCCATTCAACTGGAATGGAATAACACAGGAGATCTGCTTCTGGCCCGATTTGGTGTGATAGTCACGTTCTAGGTCTTCTTCGAAACTCAGACCCCCTCTCGTAGAGAATACCCCGGCAGCTGTTCATATCTTCGATTTTCCAGTTCCGCAGCAGGAGTTTACTCCCCGATTACGAAGTGTATTGCTTCACAATAACCCGGTGCTCAATGTTCGCTGGAATCCCGTTCGTAGAGGTAGTCTTGTTTTATGTTGTGGTACGCAAAGCGTGTTTATATGGAGTGATGAGTGGGTGAGTGAAGTTGGAGAAGAGGAGGAAATGGCCGAGTGCATCAGCGTTCCTGCCCGTAAGTGAACCCTATTTTGCCTTGTCCGTGGACCATGCACACTCATGTCCCGGATGCAGAAGAATTCGAAACTAAAGATGTTAAATGGGCGCCCGATGGCAAGGGACTTATATTGCTTGGCAAAGACCAATTTTGTTGCGCATTCGAGGCCGAAGATGAGGGGATGGGAGCGTGATGTACTAAGGCTAGTGAATAACTTGTGTTTTCGATTTTCTCAATGAGTCAGGTACTCACTTTGCATTATGGTCATTGTCTTTCAGTGGTAACTGGCTTTCAGCTCTTACCCACGATCATTGATTGTCTGCATGGAGGTATTATATTATGGAGCCTCATCACTTGTCTGTAACTGCTCAACTTGCTCCTTCAAGAGAGAAGTGATCGAGTGGTTACTACAGCAACATAGAGTGGCTGAGCAACTTGCTACATACTTATGAGGCATACTTAACGAGAATTGATTACAGATGATAGTAAAATGTATAGCGAGTGTTAGGCAGAACGAAGTGTGTCTGAAGTCCAGCAGAAACGACTGGACCCAGGTTACAGGAAAATTTTCATCATATATTGAGTAGAGAAATTGTCCTTGTTCATCCGCCGATCGTTCCCCAACTCCTGAGTGGGCACTGATGTGTATACTTTGACAATCCCACTCATCGAGACATGCAGTGTTGTGTATATATCCCTTTTCCATCTTGCATAATTCACTCTTTTTATTTTTGCATAGTCTTTTGTTTACCTCAGTCTCGTTCTATGATTCTGAGTGTTTAGTATCATTCTAGATCCCTATCACTCATTACA
>Ga0157368_1000497_pt1 | contig 18299 bp, 23 predicted proteins | sample AttbisABBM3_FD_113146 | JGI IMG/M metagenome (GOLD analysis project Ga0157368, IMG submission 113146) | Fungus gardens microbial communities from leaf cutter ant in Botucatu, State of São Paulo, Brazil - Atta bisphaerica ABBM3 | ecosystem: Host-associated > Fungi > Mycelium > Unclassified ...
ATTTATTACATGGCGCGCGAAGGCAGACCATGGTAGCTACTTCGCAGCTATGTACAAAAGAAACAGACTAACAAGAGGACTAAAAATAAAAGGAAAGAAAGAGGAAAAAGAAAAGGAAAGTAAAGAGGGACTAATCAAAAAGAAAAGAAAAGAAAATAGAAAACCAAGTTCAACTTGGCAGAATACATTAATTGTCTGTAAATGTGAAAGCATTAGGATTAGTGATCAAGAACATAGTGAAATGGTTCAATGAATCTCTTCTTGGGTTCCAATACCCATTGAATCTTCTACACTCATGAAGAATGTGTCTTCTTGACTCGATAGGGTAGTTGTTACAAGGACATTTAAAGTCTTTGTTGGGGAAGAATCTTAGCTGATATTCACCAATTGGGGCATGATTGGTGATGGCTCTCATAGTGCAAGCACATAGTGAATTGGAATGGCCGAAGACTTGTAGCCAAGGTTCTCCTTTGGTATATGCAGGTTCGATAATATTGAGATTGACATCACATCCTTTATCTAAGTCCAAAATAATGAAAATCAAAATCAAAATCAAAATTAAAATAAAAGAAAAACAAGAAGTAAAATAAAAGAGAAAGAAAATAAATAAGAATCAAGTCTCTGACACAACTGATCACTATGTCTTTACAACTCAAGATCCAGCCCTGAAATATTCCTGTCATAATGTCTGCTATTTCTGGTGGAGGTCTTGAGTATATTGATAAATTTCCAGTATTTTATTCTTATGAAAGCTGAGTCAAATGACAAGAAATATATTGAACATGCTGTTGCATCATCCTTAACTGGACTGTACATATTTGCCAAGACAGGTGACTTTGCTGGCTGGGGTCAGACTGAAGAGCCTTGCATCAGTATCCTTCCAAATGGAAGTTACGTCTGAGTCTTTCTTGGAATTATTGACAGCTTCTCGTACCATCTCTGGAGTTACATTCACACGGTCCCTCTCAACCACAGCGCCTCCCTTACACCAGTCTTAAGCGAGATAACTACATCATGTCCTTACCCAGATCAGACTATGACCCTCGTCGAGTTTGCTTAAACCCATGTCCTAATTTCACGCTCGGGAAGCATAGGAGGTTAATTGGAGTATACTTGGCAGGTACTTTGGTGCGTGCGCGTCTTGCCTGAGCTAAGGAGTTTCTCCACATCCTGATGTATCGCATCCAATATATTCATTTTCAGTTTGCTCTTGCGAACTGGACATTCCTGGATGTTGCTGTACTGTCGGCACATGCAAAGCCCAAGTGGGGTGACGAAGTGCCGATTCATGTTTCTTTCGTTGATTGGGTTCCGGGGATTTTCTCCCTGCTCGGATATCTAGTGATTAACTGCATCGATAAAGATCGACTTAGAGGTAGGGAAGAATTCGGAGATGGGAATGTTTGGCTGGCAAGGCTATACCTGTTCCTTGGTCTTGCGCTGATGGCTGGTGGTCTTGCTGGAAGTGTGGTACGTAATCTCTTAGTTCCTTTGAATAGACTTCTAATTTTACTGCAGACGGTCCTTGTCCTGAAGTATATTTTGCCAGGCTACGAGCCTCAATTCCTTTATTATGGATATGCCAGTGTCTCGCAGAATGTGGCACTCATGCTGTCGGCCGCCATCCTCTGGATCTCCCAGGATACAAGTAGCGAGTATGAGTATAATCTTACACTCTGATATCTTCATCTTGAACCACTATGTACTCAATAAACGTGCGCTTTTGTTCTGCTGTCAATTGGCGTGCAACAATTTGAGGTGATGACACCTGATAGGTTAGGAGCAATGTCCACGTACTCCGGAGTGAACCTGTGGCTAGCGGATGTCACCTCCATCCTTGGTTGGTATATTCCAACTCTAAGACCATATTGGAGCTGCTATTGTAAATCTGGCTGGTCCCATATTCGATTCTGTGGTCATTATTTTATTCTAACATGGAATGCACAATCACGCGGTCATTGTCACACTGCCTGTACGATACGACACTACATTCATCTTGATGCGGAGAAATCAGTAGTGTGTAGACTTATACGATCATGTGACTTTGTGGGCTATTCGAACAAGCACGTGATAACACAACGCGACCTCGTGTCGAGTTTTCACCTCCTACGTTTTTATAAAAAACTACCACAATCCGGTCAGCAGGACCAGGCGTTAGGCCAATACTCAGCAAGATACCTCAACCATTATGAACGTCGAATACAAGCGCAGGATGGCTGTTATGCAGTCCCAGCAAATCCAACCACAGCTTCAGCCTCAACGCAGAGTCCCACTTTCAGCCACGAACAACGTGCAACAGCCCCCACAACCGCAGCAGCAGACACTGCAAAAACCACCACTAAAGAATACTTCGCCACCTCTACCGCGCCAGAACAGCAAAACGACACCCCCGACACCACCAAAGGTCATCGTAGATAGACACAATCGCTTTCAGTTTACTCGTGTGGGCTTTCTCGGAGAGGGAGGTTTTGCCCGTGTATTCGAGGTACAGGATTCCAGAGAAACTAGACTCGCATGTAAAGTTATTACCAAGACCTCGCTCAAGACTAAGAAAGCCAAGACGAAGGTTAGTACTGTCAGCCTCCATACGGAATGCAGCTTATTTCATGTATTGGACAGCTTTGGGCAGAAATTAAGATCCATCGTTCTCTCGAGCATCCTAACATCGTTCGCTTCCACGATTGCTTTGAGGATGGGGACAACGTGTACATGACCCTCGAACTGTGTCCATCCGGCTCCCTCATGGACATGCTCCGACGCCGACGCCGTTTCACAGAACCAGAAGTTCGTTTCTTCATGGTCCAACTCATTGGATCATGCCACTACATGCACACGCACCAGGTTATTCATCGAGATCTGAAGCTCGGAAACCTACTTCTTGATGCCAATATGAATGTCAAGGTTGCGGATTTCGGCCTGGCTGCATTGATCGAGAATCCGGGAGAAAGGAAAAAGACCATCTGTGGAACGCCCAATTACATTGCTCCCGAGGTCCTTTTCGATACTGTAAATGGCCACAGTTTCGAAGTCGACACCTGGTCCATTGGTGTTATTTGTTATACCCTAATGATAGGCAGACCTCCATTCCAGACAAAAGACGTGAAAGAGATATACAAGTGAGTCAAATTTGCTCTCTTTAGCCTGCTGCTGATCCTATAGAAAGGCGTATCCGCGATAACGACTATGAGTTCCCTTCCGAACGTAAGATCGGTACCGCCGTGAAAACCCTTATCCAGCAGATTCTTACCCCTGATCCCTCTCTGCGACCCACTCTCTTTGAGATTCTTGATCACCTTTTCTTTACCCAAGGACCCGTACCATCTCATATTCCTTCCTCTGCTCATGACGTCGCTCCTGATTTCTCAAACATTTCACTATCCATGTCCGAAAGCAACCTCAGGCGCCTGCGGCGACATGCGCTTCTAGATCACCACGCTGTACCGAGCAGTAGTGGCTCAATACCTCAGGGGGCAAGTGGTGGCAGCAAAACATACATGAATTCCATTCAACAGCAGGAGAAAGAGTTCCAAAAGGCTATCCAGCCCGGGTCTCCAATTTCGGCCTTGCTCAGTTCTGCAAGACAACCGTTGGTCATGGGCGTCCAGACTGGTTCGGAGGCCATGCATCCTGGTCCCCATCACAGGGAGAGTGCCTTGTTGAGGAAGTTGCAAGCAGCCAAAGAAAGTCCCTTACGCCGTAATTACGTCACCGATGATCTCGTTGGAGAAGAAGAAAGAAAGGCAAGAAAGGAGCTTGAAGCACAGAAGGCGCGTATTGTCGCACAGATGGCTCCTGTACGAGAGGAGCCAGAGGATGAGGATGAGCCCGACCTGGCTGCACCGGCAGAGAAGTATGCCCATTTGACTGAGAGACTTGGTGTTTCGCCAGCTCCCTCGCCAGAACCTGCACCTGCGCTTGCTCGTCGTCCGTTGCCTCAGATCCCTTTCCAGAAGGACCGTCACGGCCTTGTTTCATCAAAAACTCGAGAAAACTTACCGACGTCATCTGCATTCGGTGCATCAACAACCTCACTACCCAAGAGTGCCAGCGCCACGAATGATTTGAAGGGCAAATACAAGGAACATATTTCAGTTGCACATGGGGAGAAGGAGAATGTACCGACTACTTCAGGTTTGTGGGTTGCCTTTTCGTCAATAAGAGGGGGACATCTGACTTGGTCTCCTGACTAGCCAATGTTATGCCGCTAGAGTCACTCAAGACAGAAAAGCGCCTTGATGGAGGCATGGAAAAGCTGAGCGGCTTTGAAGCTGCGGCACAGGTGCTGACATCAGCGTTCGAGGCAAAGGCTGCAGGTTGCGTGTTCCGCGATCATGCAGACACTCCACTACCTGACGAAAAGGTATTCATCGTGAGCTGGGTCGATTATTGCAACAAGTATGGAATGGGATATGCCTTGACCGACGGGAGTGTTGGCGTGTACTTCAACGATAGTACCACTTGTGTGCTGAGTCCTGACAAAGTGCACGTCTTTTGTACGCATTTTGTGACCTGATTCACTGATCTGTGTTACAGTCACTTCGACTATATCACATCGCGTCACCATGGAAGTGCGTTCGTGCGCAAATCGCATACCTTGGATAACTACCCTGAAGACCTCAAGACCAAGGTGTATTTGCTAAAGAGCTTTGAGGGATATATCATGGATCGGCTGTTCAACCATCATGACTACGTCTACCGAGACACAGCTCGAACGAAGGGCATGGACTGGGTGCACAAGTATCTGCGCATGAAGCACGTTATTGTCTTCAAGTTGTCGCATGATGTCCTACAGGTATGCATATAAATTTCACCTCCACCTTATTTTTTGCCTCATCATATATGGTGCTAGTTCAACTTTTACGATCACTCTAAACTCATTCTTTCATCACGCGGCCTCCTTGTCACTCACATTGACAAGACTTACAACCTAACGAGACATAAGCTGTCCGATATTATGGCGCAGTCACTCGACCCCAGCACCAGTCCTGTCCCTGAACAAATGAAATTCAATCAGAAGTTGGTCGACAAGCTGAAGTATTGCAAGGAAGTGCTTGTCAGTATCAAGGAGGCTAGTGTCGGCGTGGCTGCGAAGCATGCCCAGGACCAACAAGCGCCGGCTGCCTCGGAGCGAGGTCTGCCACAACCCAAATCACAAGAACGTGCTGAACGTGCGCAGGTGCTGTCGATTCCGAAGAAGTCAGTTGGTGTAGATGCTGCTGCGGGTGGCTGTGGTTATACGTATGGCCCGACAACGCAGCAGCAAGGATTGATGACTAAAGCTTCAAGGATGACGTTCCGGTGATAGGTATTATTCTTTGTCTGTGTTACCCCTCGTTTCCTTAAGTCAAGTTGGTCTTGGCCCCCCACATCAATTTTTCTGTTTGTTACCACTTACGCACATTACATCCAGACCCTTTTCATATCAATCGTGTATTTATCCATCTCATCATTCCGCCCTGAGGGCAATATCCTTCCACTGTTGATACCACCGTATCCGACTGGGATCTCTGAGTGCCGGACATTCATTTGAAATATGTATATTGGTCAGAATTTCGTTTGATAGACCCGCTGCTTGTATGATGGGGCGTCTTAAATAGGCGTAAGATAGTTACTGCTTGGATTTTCGGAGAGTTTGTGCCTGACAGGTGAGAGTCCGAGACGGGTGACCTAAATGTTATTCGGCTGACATATGCGGCATTCGAAGGGCAACGATTAAATTGGCCCCCTTTTAAAGCCATCTTTGACTTGGGATTGTCATTCCTTTCATCGTTCGTAAAGAATCTACTAAGTGATATCCTTCGTTTCAATTTTTGTAGCTCATTTCTCTCGGAAATTTCAGTCAGAGTTTCTTCATAATTCGAGGTTTTTGAATTCGTTATGGGATGCTCGGTTTGTAAAGTACAATGTTTTCCAGGATCTTCTGGCAACAACGAACAGGAGCTGTTTGAGCGAAGAGCTGTACAGTTGTTGTCTTTCAGAAGCGGCGAGATAAAGAAGTACAGGTAGACGCAGAAAAGGAGCGTAAAACCGGACAACAACAGAACTGGGATGATGAAGTGAATTTGTTTCCAATACCCCTGAAAATTTTTTAACACCCACCCAATAGAGCATTGTTGGATGTCGTAGGCGAGGAAACAGGGTTTCCATCGACTCCAGCTAGCGTGTTTGGGCTTGGATGGGTCGGCCAAAATTATCGAATCGAACAGGTGAGCGCTTTGAAAGACTGTAAATATACATATTGGAATGAGCGTTGTGAAGGGCGAACAAATTATATAGCTTCAACAGTAGGCATGAAAATTGATAGTTGGATTTAGAGAGTCGCGCATGAGGAAAGCACGTTGCCCATCTACTAGAAATCTTCAGATCCACTTGCTCTTTGTTCTTTTTCGATGTCATTGCCGCTGGGCCTCATAGATTAGGTTTCAATGTCTTAGTACTAGATTGCTTGTTGCGGAATGAAACTCTGAAATTCGAAAAAAGGGCAAAACACACACATGTTTATCAAACCACGTGCCAAATGATATTAATATTCATCGCGGTTGATATTTACTAAATAACGCGCTGATCACGTGAGTCTATATCAACTTGAACAGTCCACAACGAAACTCAATGCACAAACGATCTTCCTCCAGGATTGAATCTTCAACAAGGCAAAGAAGTGACACTCTACATATTTCATCTTCCTCGTGCGATGTCAAGAACGAGCTCATTGCTGCTGGTGCCAAGCTGTACAATCTCGTTACTGATTTGACAGTCCTTATAAACGAAGTGTTGGACGAGAGTAAAGGGAAGGAAAAGGGTGAGAACCTAAATTCTATAGCCTTGTATACAGGTGACTCAATCATGGCAGGGGTTTATCTAGTGAACAAGCTACACTTATGTTCAAATGCTTTGAGAGACTCGACGGCTTTAGTTTCTCTTTTACGAGGCGTAGTCTCCAGTGAAACTGAGACGGAGGTGCAGCGTGCATCTGGAAAGGTCGATCGTGCACTGGAGCGGCTTCGGCGGTCTATATCTTCTTTCCTGGATCGTTCATCTTGCACAAACGACCAGGTCTTTTTGAACTCCAAGGAGCTTTTCTCGGTCATCATAGACGCACTCAATCTGACTATCTCAGAAGTGATTGGAGTTATTATAAAATCAAATAGTTTGCTGACACAAGTACCCAGATTATGGCTCTCAAACTAACGACACAAATGCTACCAATTTTATCTGACCTGACCACCCGAGCTTTGGATTCACTATTCACCCTCGCAAAAATTACATTGAAAGCTCGAGACCCAGAAACACATACTGCTGCGTATGACTGCCTAGATAAAGCTGCGACTACTCTCACTAGTGTGGGCCCATCAGGCATTCCTCTGGCCAACTACTTTCGGTGCCTATCGGGGGCATATCACAATTTCGCAGGAAGCATATATCAAGCTGGGATCCATGGTTCTGCCATCCCGTTTCTCAAAGAGGCGTGTACTATTGGTACTAAAGCGTTGGCACGACGGTCGAAAGAAAAAATCGTTGGTGAAGAGAAAGTCAGGGAACGGGAAGGCTGGAAGCAACTAGAAGAGACTTTATTTCGGCGATGGGAGTTGCTTGGGATATGCCATATGAAGATAGGGGACAAGAAGGTAATTCATTCTCTGTGTTGAGCATCATGAACTACTAATGCTATATCAGAATGCTTATATCGCATTTCTTCGGGCTGTCGCCATGTTTCCGTACAATCTTTACGGGTTGACGAAAGATACGGATAAGATACCTACGTCATCAATCTTCACGCCTAAGAACAACCACTATAGCCAACTTGCCATGATCATCGACCGGGTTACTTATATTGGTCTTTCCGAACTCCTTATACCCACAGAACATATTTCCTTTCAACACTCCCTTTATTCATCAGATGCCGTGAAAGACCCTCGAATTATTGGTATTCTGGTTGAACAGCAGGTTGATAGCCTTGAACGGCAAGGTTCACGAGACTCCACACAGCGAAGTATCAGGGCTCTGCTGGAAAGTACAATGAAGGTGTATAGTGGGGAAGTTAGTATGCCCATCCGACGAGCTCGGGTAATGCTTCGTCTGTTAGAAGTCATGTATCGTGCAGAAAACGTGTCGGGATTCGATGAAGTGCGGAAGATGTCACAAGAAGTGGAAACTTTGCTCTTAACTGATGTGTGTGTATGTTTCATCATTTGGGCTAGTATCAGCTGATTTTCACTGGAGAACCTCGGAGCGGACGCTGAGTTAGCTCCTTATCGGATTCAGTACCGAGCCTCGAATCATCTATGGTTAGCCTTGCATGCTCACAGATCCGCAGTCACGGAACAAGTCCCCCTCGTTGCGGACCATGCTGAACAAGCTTGTCATATACTTCGTTCGGTGTTCGCGAAACACGTTGACACCCCGAAAATTATTGCGTCGAGGAAATCGCTTACGCTGCAACGACCCGTAGCTTCCAGGACAGCACGAAAACGCACTGCAACCACTACTGTGGTTCCACCCGCAACGCGAACGAGAGTCCGGACAACCACGAGTTCGACCACAATGGTGACTGGGAAAAGGGCAGTGAGCGCTATAAGAAACAAAAACAGTGCTTCTCCAAAGCGTAGAGGTGCGCTGAACTCTGAGCGCCCTCTTTGCTTTTCTCATTTCTTTTTGTAGTGCTACAGCCGATGCCAATGAACGTTGTTATTCCTCCCCGTGCTGATACCGAGATTGTGAAACGTCCCCTGGTATTTGACGACTTCGATCGATTTTCTGGGATGCTTCGTGAGTGTGTACTATGCTATGTGTTGGTACTGCTGTTCATTTTTATGAAGAGACTGTGGCACGGGTGTTGGGGCTTCTCTCGCTCAGCCTACCCAAGGTTCAATTGTTGGACATGTTACGCGAACTTGCCGAGGCACACAAGGGCATCACTAGCGAAGGTTCGGCTCCTGGACCCAGACATTTCTTCCTCATCTGACGGATCAATGGCGCAGGCTACATAACGGCTTCTCTTGATCTGGCACATGAGTTAATGCAGATAGGGAAGACGCGTCGAGCGAATTCGATTTTCTCTCAGGCCTTGGAGACTATTCGTGATGGTCATGTCTCTGAAGAAACTTCTGCTCTTTTTCTCTTAAGGTTTGCTGAATCTCTAGCTTTGATAGAGAACATTTCAAAAAGGTGTGTTTCAGTGTGTAACACCGAATTAGTGTCCTTGACTGGTATGCTACCAGTTCGTCGGTGTATTGTGAAGCCGTGTGTGTTGCAAGAAGGATTGAGTATGATGAGAAGAGTGGTAGCTCGGTGCAGAGGGTGCATACCCGAGTGCGAAGATTGGAAAAAGCAGCATTGGCAGCTCGAACGGTAGCCATGATACAAAACTGCAAGGTGATCCGCGATTCAAAATGCGATCCTGACTTCTGCTAATTAGTGGCAATCACAGGAAGACATAACAATGTCGATAGAACTACTACTCCAATCTCTCCGCCTCTGGAATCGTGCAATGGACAGTCTCACGCGTCTAAATCCCTCATCTCGTAAACCTGTACAAGAAGACAATCCCTTCGATATGTCATCACTGAAGCAAGCTCTTCCAAATGCTCCTCAACCTCTTCCAGATCCAGTACCTCAAACCATCGTTCCACCTCAGCGACATTTCGACAGTCTAGGCCTACGCATATGCGAAGGGCTACTCACAGTCCTTTTCGACTTGGCCCAAGCCTATCTCACCCGTGGATCTGCCAAAGAGTCAAAATTTTTCATTGCGCAAGCTCTTGACCTCGCAAGAGCGATCAATGCACCGGCAATGCTGAGTCGGGCGTTGGCGAGGCAGGGAGAAGTACAGATGAGGTTGGGACAGGTGAAAGAAGGATATGAGAGGCTTGTAGAAGCTGGAGAAACCTTGAAGAGTATACCAACTATTGATTCGGTGGAGGTTGTCAGATTGACGGCGGAGTGTAGGGAGAGGATGGGAGAGGAGGATGCCAGTGTATTATTTGAACGTTCAATTGATTTGTTGAGGGAGATTGATGCTGCTTTCGAAAAGTATGAAGGTATTGAGTATGTGTTCCGTGGATTCTACTGCGTATGAGTTTGGCTGAGATGGCTTGACTTTCGGTTAGACCTAGGAAGTCGCTTGGACTGTCTCCTGCAAGTGCGAAGCCGGCCAAGGATATGATAGTGCCAGATGTTCTGACGAGTATTCTCCGGCAGCAGAGTGAGCAGTTTCGGCGTATGTTGGTTTCAGTAGACTGATGGCAACCCAGTCTGGCTGCTTCGGGACCAGAATGACGAACGATTCAACTCTCTACTACAGCGTTTGACATCGCTTCCACGGTCATCGCTCACAAAGGCACAAGAAGACTCGTTGCTCGCGAAGCTCAATCTTCACAACGTGCACCTTCGGTTTCAGAGTGATATGTTTCTCAACTCACTTGCCGAGTCACGTAAGTCTTGTCTTAGGGTCTCTTCGACTACAGCTAACTTTTGTTTAGCGATTGCTATACCTATGGGTATGCAGGTTACCCAGAAAAATCTGTCGGTCTCGGCTCAAGACATCATCAATGCTTTGAGACAAGCAGAAGAGCGATATCGGAACAGTTTACCCTCGATAGCATTACGAGGCAATGCATTAGATGTCAGAGAGTCTGTGGTAGCGCTGGCCGTAATCAAATCATTGCAAACATCAATGGGGCAAAATGATGATAAGGCCCATGTATTGGTATCACGTTTCCTGGGTATGTTTTGCCTTGTTGCCTCTGGACACCTCGAGTGCGTATGTTGATGAAAGCACAGACGCTTCAGCAGCTTTGACTTTGCGGCGCGAGATGCTCGAAGCCATACATCACAAGTTTCCCCGATCTCCAAGTGCAGATGATATGCAATGGCCTCTCATCACTGCAGAAGGTGTTATACTTCCGCCCTCCCTTGCTGGCACCAATTTTGCCGCACGTAAACGTGTCAATATACAGATGGACTCCGAGGATGAAGATGGGGAGGACATGAGCTCGTCGCCATTAAAATCATATTGGGAGTCAATACGAGCACGTTATCGATCGTATTCTCTCAGTCCCTCCGTTCTGTCTGCATCCCAAGTAGAGAAATTGCCATCGAATTGGATCGTTATCCATATCAATGTAACCGAGGATAAGAACACGCTATTTGTTTCTCGACAGGAAGGTGGTGCTGAGGGCGATGGTCTTGTATTTTCTGTCCCGCTTAAGAGCAGGAGAGACAATGGGAGTGGTGATCTAGAAGACGAATATTTGACGTTCCATGATGCCATGCATGAATTACGGGAGATAGTGAGATTGAGTGATGAAGGTACTAAAGGAGCTGCACATGTTAAGCCGGATGATGACGAGGCAAGAGTTGCGTGGTGGAAGCAACGAGCAGAGTTGGACGCTAGGTTAAAGAGCCTCTTGGAAGACATTGAATATTGTTGGTTTGGCGTGTTCAAGGTATGTTTCTGGCTCGAAGCTATGAGCGCCCTCCTAAAGTTGTTGGTAGACGATCTTCAGTCCCAAGTGGAAGGCAACTCCAGAAGTAATCTCGGAACTTGGAATTCAGTTCGAGAAAGTATTCAGAAGAAGTTTTGGCATTCAAGACACTAAAAGGTCAGGATATCGAAGGAAAGCTCCCCAATCCTTCAGTCAGGTTCGGCTTGATAATGCTCTACTCAAATGCATTTCAACACTTCCTCCAAAATGTCGAGATGAAGAGTTGGAAGATCTCATCTACTTCATTCTTGACCTCTACCAGTCCCATGACGTTGCTGTGCCCGTCTCAGAGGTTGATGTCACTCAAATCGTGGTTGATCTCAGGATGATCTTGGAAGACCATGTGATGAGGACTCGTGGATTAAAGAAAAGTACGAAGGTCAATGGACCAGCGAGTCAGAATGATAATGAACATGTCTTTCTGGTATTGGACAAGAATATCCAAGGATTACCTTGGGAGAGCATTCCAATGCTTCGAGGGAGAAGTGTTAGCAGGATACCAAGTGTCGACTTTCTCATTGATAGGTTAGAATACGCTGAGATGAGAAAACATAGGCGACCTAGCCTCAAGCAAAATTTTGCCGGCGCGACCGTTGACCCGCGCAAAGGTTACTTTATCCTAAATCCTAGTGGTGATTTGCGCCGAACTGAAGAACGCTTTAAAGAATGGGCTACCGGGATGAAGAAGGCTGGCTGGGACGGCGTTGTGGGTAGACCCGTAAGCGAGCAACAGTTTGAAAATGCACTGCGTCAATCGGATTTAGTCGTGTACGTTGAACTCATCGGCTACCCTGCTGTTTCGGCTGACGTACTGTTCTAGATACTTTGGACACGGAGGTGGAGAACAATATTTACGATCATACAGAGTGCGACGACTGCAGGCATGTGCTGCAACGATGCTCTGGGGTTGTTCATCTGGTGCATTGCATGAGATGGGGGACTTTGACCGTACTGGTACAGCTAATGCTTACATGCTCGGAGGCTGGTAAGTATCGAGGCTGGTCCTTGCGATGTCATTGATACTGAATGCACTACCTTGACTAGCCCTACCCTTGTTGCGAATCTATGGGACGTCACAGATAGGGACATTGACAAATTTAGCCAGGCTGTATTTGACAAGTTGGGGTTAAATCCCGAAAGTGTTCGAGTATGGAAAGATACGGCCGACACGGGCGAGTCACTGGTCTCAGCCGTTGCAGCGGCCCGAAGTGTTTGTAAGTTGAAATATCTTACTGGGGCAGCACCCGTCGTATACGGCATCCCTTTTTATCTTTGATCTGATCTACATAATATTTGTCATTTTACACTATTCCGACATCTTGTCTCCAACATAATATTTTGTTTAATGCACCTTGTAAAACCCAAGGTGGTATGACTCAAGATGGCGTGAATGATCTGCATTTATCTGGCCTTGAGTTGTTTCTGACTGACTTAATGATTACTATCAAGTTTAATCTCCTCAATTCAGGACCCTCTTGCAATGTCTGCAGAGCAGGTCACAAAAGCATTGAGTGAGTGGTTGCATCTCAATGTCACATCCCGTGTTCCGACCTCTTCTGTCCCAACCCACAGATAACCACTCACTCTCATCCATGCTCCCCAATCCCTTTCAGTGTGGATCAAACTTGTCCATTCCACCTTGGATGTCCTTGCTGATCCAAGACAACTCCATGGATATACCTTCCTTGACATCTGAGGATCACAAGTAATCAGGGTAACTCACTTAGCAGTTACATTCCAGATAGCTACCCTAGGTATACTAACTAGTGTATAATCTGGTAGCTTACACTGTAGTAGTCATCCTGAAAATCAACTAAAACTAACACCCCTCTTCCAGTGTTAGTGATGACACACCTTGCCACCTTCTGGTGGGTTTCCACCCTCTAAGTTCCCCATCCTTGATCTGAAATATGCAGCCAGTGTGCCTTTATGAGTTGCAGCACATAAGCTGAAGCTAAAGGTCATTCCACTCTGTCTTCCATGATCTCAGATAACACAAAACTACTTAGTTCTGGACTTCCGAGATCTGGAAGGAAATCTCGGATAATGAGGTATGAACCACATCTAACACTCAACATCAAAGTCAACATTGTCATCCTCTACTGTAGGCTTTTTAGACTTTGGGATAGGTGAGAGAGATGAAGACTTATAAGAGAGAGAGAGGGTGAAGGAGAACAAGTAGGTGTTGGAAGGAACAGAACGCACAGCAGCATGGTGCAGTGTAGACAACTGGCAACTACTTATCTGTGGTATATACTTCTATGAAGAGCTAAAAGGGAGCAATGAAGAGAAATGAGTTGTATTGTAAAAGGTAAACCTAACTACATAAATTTTTCTATTGACTACCTAATTAGGACTATGTGCTTACTAAGTGGAGTACTTTGCAACACTCTCCCTTGCTTAAGGCTTTAGCTGTTAAGTGATAGAAGCACAAATGGGTGAGCTCAGAGTATCTCCAAGCCAAGAGATGGGTGGAAATAACTGAATAGGACTTGGCCAAGGTTTTTAGTCAGAATATCAGTAGGGTTCTCCTTTCCATCAGTATGATATGGTTTAACTTGTTCATCCTCAATTAGATCTCTTATGTAGTGATAGCAAATATCAATATGTTTGGAGTGCTTTTTCTGTATAGGATTAGATCCCTAGAAAAGTGAGCCAAGATTATTGCCATAAATATGAGGAGTTGGAACATTAAAACTGATCTCATTGAGAAGGCTTCTCATCCAGGCAAGCTGATGGCCACAATCAGAGAGGACCATATATTTAGCCTCAGTTGAAGACAGAGCTACTGTCTTTTGCTGGCAGCTCATTTGGGATGTTACTCCATGAGCCATTAAAGTAAAGTAGCCAGTCACAGATTTATGTGATTCTGGATCTTGTGCCCAATCTGAGTTAGAGTGAGCTATAACAGACTCATTGCTGAGTCCATTATAGACTATCCAATACTTGCAAGTATTAAGCAAATACTTATAGAAATGCAATCCTGCTTGATAATGCTCATTTGAGAAATTTGCTATCTATTGAGCAAGTTTGACTACAGCAAATCCTATATCAGGATATGAGCCAATCATCAGATACATTAGAGATTCAACCATTTGCTAGTACTTTTGATGGAAATTGGGATTACACTATTTATCATTGGGTTTAAACACATAGTCCAATGGAAGTAGAGTACTTGTTGGGTTGGTTGTTATATTGAATTGTGCTAGAACTTTGTTTAAGTACTCAGACTGGTCTACAAAGATCTTTTGATCCTTGTACTTATAATTTATCCCAAGAAACTCTTTAGTTTCTCCAAGGTCACAGCATTTCTATTTCATCATAAATTTTTCAACTCTAAGAGGAGTGGGAAATCTTTTGAACCTATGAAGCAAACATCATCAACATAAACAATTGTTATAATAAGCTCTCTAGTCTTTTTGTCAATAAAATAATATACACCAGCATTGGATTTGTATTGCTTAAATCCTAGAGTTAACATTGACTTAGTCATAGTCTACCACCAAGATAAGCCAGCTTGCTTAAGGCCATACAATGCTTTGTAGAATTGCTAGACTTTTTTTTTACTAAGTAGTCTAAAATCTTCAGACTGCTCTATATAGATTTTCTCATCTAGATTACCATAAAAATAGGCAGTTTTTACATCAACACTATGGATATCCCAATCTTCAAGAGCAGCAACAGCTAGGAATAAGCATGCTGTCTCATAGCAGACAACTAGAGAGAATAATTCATCAAAGTCAATTCCCTCAACCTGAGAAAATCCTTTTGCAACAAGTTGAGATTTATAATAACTATCAGACTTAATGTTGAATACCCAGCAATTCTTAATCACTTTTCTTCCCTTAGGGAGGTCCATAACTTCATAAACATTTCTGTCCTTAAGTGATTTCAGCTTCTCAAGACAAGACTCAAGTCACTTCTTTTGAATATTAGTTGGTAATCTAGTGATATCTCCAAGGCTTTTGAGAATTGGATAAGTCTCTGTTACACATTAAAATAAGAGAAAGCAAATTTGCTCTACTTTTCCTTTTCTTGCAAGGTATGCCAAGTAGCTAGTGATAGCTGGCTCAGCTGATTTACCTATAGGAGGTGGAGTGTCCATTCTACTTCCATCATTATTAACAATGATTGGGCATTTGCCTTCCCATTGAATATTATATGAGGTCCCATTTATTTCAATAATATTATTAGATGAGTTGTATAGGTAATCAACTCTATTTATCCTTACTGTTTTGGATAGTGGATTATCAGAGAAACATTGTATATTCTGATGGATCCTTTGGGATTCCTAATAAGCATCTTCATGCCTATCACAAGCTATGTTGGTGTTAGAGAACCTCTTCTTTGGCTGCCATAAAAAGTTCTATAGAATATTAGTAGGATGTTCTTGTTTTCCATAAATATTTCCTTCTCTAAAGGGTATCTGAGTTTGATGCTTAGATCTCCTCAATTCAGAACCTTCTTGTTGTTACAATTCAATGACCTTAGGGTTGATTAGAGGAGAGAACCTTGTATTAGGGCTAATATAAGAGAACTTGATAGAGAACTCTGTACAGGATTGTCTACCTTATATACCTCAGACTACTGATCTATACACTACTATTTTAGCCTACCCTAAATGACCATGTGTTTGCCTTAAGGCCACTATATATATAACATATAGTATAACATCATTTCTTCCAGAATCTTTTACTATTTTTCATTATGGTATGTGATCATGTGATAGTGTGACCATGACCTGTGACATACCACTGATCTCTAATCCTAGTTCTAAGAATAGAATAGACTAAAAGGAACAGAAAATAAAATAGAGTTCAATCTTTGTGTTTCTAACACTTGTGGTGTTTACAGACCAGATTGTTGAGGGCTGGGTGGTTGCATCTCAACATCAGAGTCAACATCATTTGTCTCTTCAATCTCTACTATGGGTTTTTTAGGCCATGGAATAGGTTAGGGGGAAATAGACTTATAAAAGAGAAAAGGTAAAGAAGAATGAGTAGGAGAATTGTTTTGGATGAGAGGAATGAGTGTGTGTGGAATGGGTACTGGAGTAGGTCCATCTTTTCCAGAAGATTTAGGTGCTAATGACTTTGTCTTTAGACTTGTTTTATCTAATAACTCATCATATAATTTGTGTTCTTTTGCATAAGAGTTAGTGTATTTAGGAAAAAGTCCCTCATCAAAGATGAAAAGTCCCTCATCAAAAATAGCATATGTGGAGCAGAAAATGGTATTTTCTTGTGTATGGTATATAAAGTGGTATTTGTAGTCCTTATACCTAATGAATATCATTAATTCAGAGTGTGGTGCAAGTTTGTTGGCATGAATTTCAATAGGGAGGAATACATAGGCTCCACAGCCAAAGACACAGAAGTGCAATTTTTTAGGTTTTTTCCCCAAGAAGATCTCCTAAGATGTTCTCTACTTAAGATGTTTAACATGTGTGATTGTATATATGAGCTGCAACTGCTATTACAAACTTCCACCAGGAATCTGGCAGACATGCTTTAAGTCATATTTACTGTGTCTTTTCAAGCAAAGTGCAGTTTAATAATTCAGCATAACTATTTTGTTGGTGTACATATGGAGTACTAGTCTCATAGATAACCTCTTACTCTCTTAGAAAGGATTGTAATTCTGATGTTACATATTCTTTTCCATTATCAGTGTGCAATCTCTTTACAGGATGGGAAGTAGTGTTTGACCATATCTAGAAAATATACTTAATTACATTTGCAGTCTTAGACTTTTTGCATAGAAAAGCAATTTTGCAAAAAGAAGAATAGTTGTTAAGGAATGTAATTATCCACTTGTACTTTGAATAAGATAAGATATAGAACTCAAGGAGATCTGAGTGAATCAATCCTAGAGGCTCACTAGAGCAAGTAGAGTTTTCAGAGAAACTGTATTGGTGTATCTTTCCAAGAGTGCAACCATAGCAGATATGTTTCTGTGTTGGAAACAGATCTTCTTTGCATCTTTAACATTGTTTAGGACATGACACATGACTTCATTAGAGGCATGTCCAAAATGATGATGCAAAGTCTCAAAGTCTAGATGTCTTGTTACAAGACTCATAGGATTAGAAATATCATGCTTGAGAATGTGAGTCCTTATAATCTGAATGTTGTCTCAGTAATTGGGGTAGCCAATAGAACAGCATTACCAGACTTATCATGAAAGGTGGAACCACTTTTGTTGCCTTTCACTCTCAACCTAGACTGAAGAATCTGTCTAGTAGAGAGGAGGTGTATCTATATACCAGAAACACAATATACTGGCCATAGCCTTGATATAGCAATCTTGGTAGTCCATTTCTCAAGGTCAAAGATTTCATGTTCAATCAGAATGGTGCCAGAAGCAACTATAAATAGTGGTGCTTTTGAGTTTGCAGTCTCAACTCAGCCATAATTACCTAGAGTCATATTGACAAAGTCAGACTCAAATGGAGTAAAGTGAGTGGAGGTACCAGAGTCCAAGAGTCATTCATCTTCACAAAAGCTACCATGATGTGCTTTTTTATTCTTATATAAAGAGCATAGTGTCTTTTCACATTTAGAGAGATTCACAGCAATAGGTAAGTCAGTGTTACAATCAATGTCTTGAGAATGCATCATGGAGGTGGGCAGAGGGTATGATGATACAATTGGCTGTGCTATAGTTGTCTCAGTCAGCATCTCATGTAGTAGGTGCTCCTGCCATGCTTAACCCTTATTACTCCCTCATGTTATCTGACTCATATATTGCATAGACTACATGATACTCTTTCTTTCTTTGTAGTATATATAGCATAGATACTCTCATGTATTCTTA
>Ga0157368_1000498_pt1 | contig 18294 bp, 11 predicted proteins | sample AttbisABBM3_FD_113146 | JGI IMG/M metagenome (GOLD analysis project Ga0157368, IMG submission 113146) | Fungus gardens microbial communities from leaf cutter ant in Botucatu, State of São Paulo, Brazil - Atta bisphaerica ABBM3 | ecosystem: Host-associated > Fungi > Mycelium > Unclassified ...
AGGCCAACATATTATTGCTATGTTGTATAATATTATCTATTCTAGAATCTTCTATAATCTTCTTTATGTTATATAATCATGTGATCTATAACTGTGATATATATGACTATTATATATGATATTACATCATACTCTCTTATCTAAGTTCAAAATAAAGAAAAGTGAAAATCAAAAATAAAATAAATAGAAAATAGAAAAATAAAATAAAAGAGAAAGAAAATAAAATAAAACCAAGACCAACTTTGATATCTAGAATATAGATAATAAATAACTTTTGGCTTTAGCTTATATGTTATATTTCTACTTGTCATATTTATTATATATTTTAAAGAGTATACTTAAAGAGATTAAGAAAAATAATCTATCTAAAAATAATAAGATGTGTTACTACCAATACTAAAAAAAGGCGCTAGTTTTAGATTTTCAGAATAGAGCATATAGTATAACTATCTAATTTATACTATTAGAGCAACTGAGCAAAATCTATATAGTATGCAGAGTTTACAATCTTCAGAAAAATTCTAAGAAAGTAGAATGAGAACTTCTAGAGACAATAACCATTCTAAATACTACTCAAGTATATTTTAATTTTGTGGAACAACATTAACATAATCAAAGAATAATTGTGTTCAGATAGTCACAATAGTACTATTTTTTTAAGGTTTATTTTCTAAAGAAACTTTGTTTTTTCTACATACTTTATTTTTTTCTAGCTTCTTTAAATATTTCTCTTCAAACCTTCTATTTTTCTATCTATACAACAACTTTGTTATGTACTTTACTAGTAACTCTTATCTATTAGACTTCTTTTCTTTTTCTTTAAGTATTTGTAATGAATTGATTTTCCTTACTTTCTTCTTTTTATACTTCTTTTCAAATTATTTCACTATTTCTTTTGTATTTTTCAATCTCTTCTATGTATTTATATCTATTGTATAATATTTCCACTATACCAGATACTTTGGTTTTTCTCTTATATATTTTCATTCAATATTTTCTACCTTATACTTCTCTATTTTCATAGTTTTCTCTAAATAAGATAATATTTTCTTCTGATTTATTGTATATTGTTGTCCTATTGATGTTCACTACTATATAAATCTTTATGTTTTTTGACAGCTCTAACTTCACTATATTTGTTGATATAATTTTCTCAATTTTATAATAGTATCTTTTCTTCTATTTTATACTTTACCAGCTCTTTCTAATTGATTATCTACATAACTTTTCATCTTCTCTTCCTCAATACTAGCTGTATCTTACTTTTATTGCATCACCTCAACTATATCTGTTATCTGTTCTAGATAATGCAAATTTCATCTACACTCACTTATTCTCTTCTAGAATAGATTATACTCTATTTTAATCACCTATCACTCTATGGACAAGAGTCTTTCAATTCCACAAAAATTCAATGGAGTTCTAATCAACAACCTTTACAGTACCTAACAAACACAGAGTATATGCAGTATCTTATTATTAAAAAGCCTCTTCTTGTATTTAAGAACTATGACTGTTATATACAGTTCTTTAGTCTAATAATTAACTTGGATTAAGTGCTATACTTGTTCTCAGTCCATATCCAAACATCTCTTTCTAAATTATAACTATATGATAAAGCTAAGCTAGATACAATATCTTCCAGTTAAAGCTAAGATTGTTATTCATGTAGTACTCTACTTCCAACTCACTTCCATACCCACTTTTGCCAAGTCCTATTATTTGAGTGCTACATTTACAGATCTCTAACAAATGTAAATTATTTCTAACATATTATTATAAACCACTTACTCTAGAAACTTTTTTTAATTTTAATTTATTCATATAAATAATAGTGAGAACTTTTTGTCAAGTTCTTTTTTATGAATTCTACTTAAGTGTTACTACAATATTTATCTTTTTCACAAATTTTTCTGTTTTAGTATTCTTCTTCTTCTTTTATATTCCAAAACTTATTCTTAGCTCCTACTTGTAGACAAATTTTTTCTTGAAATTCAATGACCAAAAAGATACTTCCAAAGTCCTCTCTTACACCTACTCCAACTTATCATGTATATGAGTTACAAAGTTATGTTAAAATTAGTATACAGTGAATTATCTGATAATCTTAAAGCTCACTCTGATAACTCAGAATTCATCCAGTGTACTATGGACAATTGTAAATGACTAAAAGTCACAAAATATATCCATAAAGAGTAGTACATATAGTCATGTGATGTACTAAATAAATACTATTCTAAGATTAACTCTACACTGACTATGAAGGTTATAAAACAACTAATCTTTATATATATATATATATATACTATATATCTCTAGATTCTAAGATGAAATACTTAGAAGACTTCAAAGGGTATAATATTCAGGAGAGAAACTATTGGGAGTCTATTCCAAACATGAATCATTGAGACTAGACAGTGGCCCTAAAAAGAATAAGTTTAGACTTTACTAGCATAACTGTTTCTAATTTGCTCTTTTAGTAAGACTATTTTATTGAGATTTATTTTGAGTAGAGTATTGTCTTTGTATACTATGCTAAGTTGTAAACTGAAAAAATGCACTTAACATGTATTCTTCTTTCTTGTCATTTTGAAGTTTAAGTATCTTCTTGCTTAATTAGTTTTCTATCTATGCTTTATATTACTTAAATGCTTTAAACACTTAAGACTTGGTTTTAAGGTGATAGGTTATTTAAAAATGTATTGCATCATCTATGAAGGTAATCTAGTATTTATATTCTTGATAAGTAAAACAACAATCTTTTCTGTGTTTATGAATTCTTATAGTATAGAGTTCATCATTAACTAGAAGGTTACTAGTGAGCTGTATAATCTAAAGTACATCACTAGAGGTTCAAATAATCCTCTATTCATTCTGAAGGCTGCCTTCTATTCATTATCTTCTCTAATTCTCATGTTATTGTACCTTCATCAAATATTAAGTTTGATAAAGTAGTTAGCTCCTTTTATCTTATCAATCAATTCCTGGATTAGTAGTAAGAAGTATTTGTTCTTAATTATGACTTCATTCAGTTATCAGTAGTTCTATACTAGTCTTAAGAGGCTATCTTTCTTTTTAACAAAGAAGAAAGATACTATACATAGAGATTTTGTGGGTCAGATTCTTTCTATTTTCAGATATTCTTTAAGAAACTTATTGAATTCTTACTGTTTCTTCACTGATAAGAAATAAGCTTTGTAGTCTCTTAATAGGGCTCCTAGAATGCTTTTTATGGTATAATTCCAAGATCTTTGTAGTGGAAGTTTATCAAATATTATTTTGTCAAAGATAATATTGTAGTATTTCTAATACTCTCTAAATATCCTCTTTTTGAACTGTATTATCAGTAATGTTTTGTTTTGTTCTTACTACACTCTTCTCTCATCTAATTACCTCTTTCTCAAGTTCACAAACAGTATTCTATCTTGTCCTCTATCAAAGATTTCTTTTATCTCTTTTAGCTTTTCTCTCTAATGTATTCTTCTACAATAGATATAATATCTTGCTAGTAAAAATATGGATTTGCTCCAGTCAATAACAGGATTACCAGTTATATTCTAGGAATAAACTTATCTTTCCTAGTTCTACTACTACTAAGTAAATTTACTACAAGTGGTTTTCAATATTGAGTTTCATTTTGACAAAGTTAATGATTGTTTCTGCTTTGTTCTGAGTGCTATTCACATTGTAGTATAGAATGGAGCTTTTGTACTTCTAGATATTGATTTTTTCTTTCTCAATAAATATTTGGCTAATATAAGAATTTGTGTATTCTGAGTCAACTAAAGCTATTAAGCTTTGATGTCTAGCTATTGGCTTTTTATTTTTATAGCCCTAAGGGTTAAGACTACCTCTTGGTCTGGGAGTTGGTTTAGCTTCTAAACTCTTGCTATCAAGCACTTGTTTCTATATGATTAGTGAGCCCAAGTTTTTAGAATATCTACTATATTTTTCTTACTCTTTTCTCTAATTCTTTTTGCTATTCACTCTACTGAGTAATCTTTAGTCCTTCCAAACTTCCTAGTCCTCAAGTAGATTAGGCCTTTATTATGAATAAACTTATTAATATACAGCTTTAAGTCTTTAATTACTGCAGATAGATAAATATCTTTCTCTAATAGTTTATAGAACCTCTCTCTTGTTCCTCAAGAGGTTATGTTAACCTTTTCTAAGATAGATTTAGACTTTTTTTCTATGAAAATCCTTTCAAGACCAATCAGGATTCTTGCTTCCTATTTATTCTTCAGTTTCAGTTTCTTTGTAATTAGCTTCTTTTATTTCTTGTCCTATAACTTCTAGTATGCTTTGATAGTCTGTTTCCATAGGAATAGGAGGATGGTCAAGAGAAATTTGATGATAACCTGAGTTGAAATCATAGTAGTAGTAGGATTAATTGAGATAAGATATTAATATATATATATTATAATTCAAATTTCTTAGAGTTAGAATGAGAACAGAACCTGGGATTAGGTTATCACAAGAAAACTTGATGGAGCTCCTAGGTACACTGTATCTATCTTATATACACTTGACTTGTAGTCTGTACTACACTAATCTAGCCTACTCTAAAGAAATATATATGAAACATGTTATAATAACATTATTGTTTCTAGAACCTTCTGCTTGTATTCTATTGTGACACATGATCATGTGACTTTGTGACTGTGATATGTGACATCATGCTAATCCTAACCCTAAGTTTCAAGATAGAAAATAAAAGAAATTGAAAATAATTAGAGTTCATCATCTTCAATTCTGACAATATAATATCAGAAAAGTTTGTTAGTTTTAGTCTTATATTATGAAGCTCCCACAAACCAGTGTTTGGAAAAGCAAGGTTTATTAGTAACCAGACTGAGACTAAGAAGTTGAACACATAATTGCTACTCTAAGTCTTGTATAACTCATGATGTGACATACACTTTCTTGCTCATATTAATGGAATCATAACATATACAAGAGATGATAATACTATCAAAGCTAGATCTCTACATTGTTTGAATTGAGTATGGAGTGCTCAATACTGCACTAGAATATATAGATGAATATGTGTTGTACTTATTTTTGCCTGCCTAAGTCTGGAAAATCTTTGGTTTGTGGTTTTGTATCTCACAGATAAGCTACTCACACATCCACTATTTGCTGTCTCCAAAGGTTGACAATTAATTGAATCATTAACTATGTCAACATTGGATGTTGTCTGTAATAACAGTTAGGTATCTTTGTACACTGAATTACTGTGCTAGATGTAGGTCAGAAGTGTGTATATCATAATATAATCATGATTTGATAATTGACAATACATCATACATCAAGCAATACACTACATTATGAATCTTACATCTTGCACTCACACTCAAGCAGCTTTCCCACTTTCTTTTCCTTGTCCTCGAGTTCTTTCAACCAATCTTTGTCAATGCATTCCGTCCATTTGTTTCCATACCTGAAGTCAGAGGTATCCAGCTTTGTTGACCGCCCCAAAATTGTTTCAAACTGAGGCAGCGGGCATAGATTTTTCCTATGCTCGAATGGGACCCAAAATAGTGACTCATTGTCTTGACCCACCATCCATCCATCTTTCATGTCATGCAGGATGAGCTCATATCCATTCTGATGCTTGACTTTGAGACCAGCTATATCCCGGATTATGAGTGGATTAATACTGGTTATCAACATTGTCCCATCGTGTATAAATTCCATGCCACATCTTTGACTCCAGAACTGGGTAAGCACATGGCCAGTATAGACGTCGAGGAGGCTTATTTTGTTTGAATGAAAGTATCTAACAGCAATGAGTCGGTTACCGAGGGATTGGTCGTTCAGGGCAGGTGAGAGAGCAATTACTTGCACATCAGATATTTTTATGGGGTTGCCACAGAGTTGACCAGTTCGTGTGTCCCATACTCGGACATAACAATCCCTGTCAGAATGACATGCAACTAGTTTCCCATCAGATGAGAACACAAGTGAAAACCAATTAAGATGCTCTTGATTGGTAAAGTGGAAAGGATGAAACTGGGCAGTGTCGTGATTCCATGAATAACATAAGACTGTATCATCATCAGAAACGACAACAGTCAAGCCATCGGGTGCCAGGTGTATGTGCAAGGATCTAGATCTTGGGTTCTTCAATTTCCAAGAAAATGTATATTCAAAGTGAATGCGGCCTGTCACATGCCAAACCTGGAGTAGGACATCTGAGACGTCGTCTGAGACCTGCAGCTTGGCGCATATAACCACGTGATTACTTGTCTGAAAGGCAACCTTCCTACGGGCACGCCTTCCTCTGGGCCAGGGGTCGAACGAGAGGCGATTCTCTGAGTTGTTGATATCCAATATGATGATGAGAGAACTGGACAAAACTGCTACCTGCTTCTCGTCTGGCGAAAATGCAATCTCTACGCCATATTGAATATCCATACGCCCTACAACCTTCCAAGTAGTTGTATCCCAGAATTCAAAAGATCGCTTTGACATGATAGCTGCCATCTTCCCGGAGTGTGAGAATGCGATAACTCGTAATGCATTAGTACCATCTTGAGTGTCCATCGTGACAGGTTGATTTCTTGTCAGATCCTCCAGGTTCGTATTCCACATCCTCACAATTCCATCCTCACTTCCTACCAAAATCCTGTTGCCATCACATGATGGACAAATACTGTGTATCGATGAAGCGATTGGAGGCTTTGTCTTGAAGATCATGTGTAAGCGAGTCATAGAAACCTCCCATATCTCGACTGTGTCATATTGTGGGATAAATAGGCGACTGGTGAGGGGTGAACGTATGACGGCCGGAGGAGCATATCCAATATCAACACTCAAAGATGCCATCTCTTCTGCGTCCAATCGCCAAACATAAATGTGGCCATGATCCGTAAATGGGACCACCAGGCTCCCTAAATGCTGCGGCTATCAAAGTGTCACCAGTCGGCGAAAACTGGAGTGATGAAAGATTGCCGCCAGGAGGATGTGGGAATCGTTGAATATTCTTGCCATCCTCCAAATTCCACAATTCAACAACATCCTCGGACATCCTTCCTACAGCCAGAAATCGTCCATCAGGAGAGAATCGGGTGAGACTGGCATCCATCACCTCAAATAGTGCACTAGACTTGGGTGTACCATTACCAGCATCCCATAACTTGACCTGAATTCAAGTTGAATACTTCTGAGTTGAAGATCCATCTTCATCTATTGAATTGATTGAGGCAATGCTCCCGTGACAACGACCATGGCAAATGAAGACAAAATCTGAGCCCTCAATTTCAAACTCTTCCTCACATCTCTCAATATCCCAGACTACCGCATCGGAGTAGTATTTGACCAGAATATGCTTTCCATCGGGACTGAACAAGGCATCATGTTTAAACGAACTTCGACCTTTCAGCTCAAATGGGCCCGAAACAAGATGCCCCGTTTCAGAGTCACAGATACATAAAGTCGGAAGAGCTAGGAATGATATGCAAGCAAAGGTCTTTTCATCTGGTGAGAAGACAAGACATAGCACATGACCCTGGCGGTGTTCCGCAGTGAAGACGATAAGTGGCCACTGAACAGATCTACCCTCAGTGACTGTTAGAGTGTTTGGAAACCTTGAACAGAAATTTTTAGTGACAAGTGAGTGCTCAGGTGCAAAGGGAAGGGCAGAAAGATAGATATGGGGAGCACTTTCGGAAATGGGAATGATGAATGCGGAAATGAATGGGAGAGCATCGTGAATAAAGGAGGTCAACTTGTTATTGGGGTCATGTGTCTAGCCAGCCAACATGAGTATATACCATGATAAACAAGCGAGCAACATACCTTCAGTCCAGGCCATGCTAACACCCTTTTCAGGATCACGATTGCCTCATGAGCCCTTCCTGATAAGCTCATCACCTCCATCCAAAACAATAGCTTCTCGTACATCAAAAACTTCACCACCTCCATCAATGTTACCTCGCATGGGGTGCAAACAAGGTGATCTGCCCAGAATAGAGATGAATACAAAAGAAGAGGAGAGATAGCGGACTTGTCAGCAGCCGGAATATCCCTATTCCCTATGCTCGAAGTTTTCAAGTCACATATATTGAAGCGGAGCACTGATGATACCATAGTATTCAAACATAGCACAGTGAGATGATATTCATGACGGTCTTGATCTTGGACAGCTGAGAACTCAGGGAGATCTTGTAAAAAGAAGGAAGAGAGGACAAAGTCCTCAAATGAGCGATGATGGAAATGGAGGATGGGACCAGGGTCGATGACGGAAACAAGACCTCTTCGGATGAACTGTAACATGTTCCGACTTTTGACTCCAGTAAGCATAATAAGTGCATCGTCATCAAGCGGTTGCTTGGCAAAAATCATTGCACCCATAACAGAAGTGACTGCCTTAATCTCTTCCTCTTCGAGATCGTATCCAAATGATGTTTTGACGACAGTGGAGTACAAGGAATACAAATTCTTCAGACCCTTTCCATCACCCTTCGATTGAAGCATGGAAAATCGTTCTTGAGGGTTAACCTGAAGAAACTCGGCAGCAGTGGTTGCCCAGATAAAAATTCCAGTAGCACGAGGAACCAAGTAATCAAGAGCCTTCGCAATCCATGCAGGTTCCACTCCCATGGTATCAAATCGTGACTTGAGAAATGCACAGATGTCATCAGAGGCACTGTCTTGTGGCTTGACATCGCTGCCAGAGGGAATATTGACATGTGTGCTGATAGAGTCGGGGAACATATTGGTGATAGCATTCTCTGGTCGGCTTGTGATGACCAACTTGAACTTTTTCAAGTGATCCACTTGAACCCAACGCTTGAGCGTGCGCAAGAGGCCCTCGTAATCCTCCTTTGCAAATGAGTCGTGCCTGAGGCCACCACACTCGTCCAATGCATCTATTATAATCACCGGAAGTTCCTCACGCAGGACACCACCCAGGCTGGATAATGGTATTTCGATGAGGTTTTTGAAGAGGCGATTGATATCGGATGAGTTATGCCTTTTGTTGTCTTTGGCCAAGTGTTGGCGAAAGGAGGGGTACAGGCGGGCAAGATCACAGGCGACGACACGCCAGAGGGCATCTGTAGTGATCGTGGTAGATTGTGCACGGTCGAAGCGGAATGATATTACACGTCGATTTTGGTCCTCAAGTCGATTCAAGATGCTAGCTGCCAAGGCAGATTTCCCAACACCAGGAGACCCCCTTATCCAAATTATATTGTGGCCTCCGGCGTTCTTGACCTCGGTTTCAATCGCTTGTAGGATGTCACTACGGGTACCTTCCATACATGGTTTGCGCATCTTGAGCTTGTTTTCCCCAAGGGCACTCACCAAATCATCCAGCTCCTTCTGCTCGGCGGCTGCTTTTGCATTTTCTGATATAAGATTCTCAATATTCATATACTAAGCAGGAATCGCAGACAACCCACCTTGAAGATTTGCAACGTTATTTGCTATGGCATTTGGTACCACAAATCAGACAAATTGGACAATAAATATAGGCACAGAGGCTAGACCTTGCTCTACTCGGATCTCTATAAGAAGATCTCTGTTGAAATTTTCCATGAAAGCATCTAGTTTGCCCCGTAATTCAATCGCTTTGTCCTTTTGAGCGGCAACGAGGATATACTTGTCTGGGACCACAAATTCAGTGAAGAATCTATCTCAGATGAATTGATACGTACGTGTCCAATTTTTGAGCCATTCCTGAATAAAATCCACCACTTCTTCCATCATTCCAGGAAATTCGCCGATAGTGGCACCCAGTTCATCGGATTTTGGAACTTTCTTGAGCCGGTTGAGTTGGCAAGCTAGGTTACTCATACTGTTTGCAAGGTTTTTCATTGCTTCGTGAGATTCATCTTGAGCCTCGAAATGCTAGATAATTAATTAGTCACTCATCACCATGAGAAGAGAAAATGGCCAGCCTTGTAGACGACTTCAATGCAATCAAACACTTTTGATGCTGTAATATTCAGCTGTATTGAGTCAGATAACAGTCATGCATGCTAGTCAACAATGTTTTACCCCACTCAAAGGCTTTCCTAACTCCATGACTATATCAAAAACATCTCTTACGGAGCCGAGACGATTTAATGTAGGTCGGAAGCTGTTCAAGTTCTCCATTGTGGCTTTGACTTGTGCACTCAATGCACTCAAGTTACAATCGTGGGCCTATGACTGGACTTTAGCTGGGAGTCTACATGTTGGCAGTAATCAAGATAGCGTACCTTTGCGATGACCCAGAGGTGTAATCCTTCAATCGGATTATCAAACTCCACCTTGAAGTTCACTGAAGCACCCTGAGTAAATCAGGAGAGATCGAGGCGAAGATCGACTCACATTTGGTTTCCTTCTGTGTTTCGGAAATTAAGTGTTTCCATAAATCGTCAAAACTGATTCTAGTTTTATACGGGGAATCGCTCTTCGGGGTGCGCCAAAGACTAAGGATTTTTGATTGCCAAGAATGTGTTTTGTGTATTTCAATTTTCAGGTCACTTCCATCCTTGAGAATACTACACCACATGATAATTCAGGACTGCTTGCGCACGGGAAGCTCAACTCACCATTTGTTTGTCAGCTTCAAATGGCGTTCACCCTCAATATTTTTCTTTAATTTGCCTTCCGTATCTTGAAGAGGGCTGGAACTATCTGCCTTGTCAGAGTACTTGACGATGAATGATTGTGGAAATCGATGTTCGAGCTCTCCAATAAAATCTGAAAGTAAATACAACCACTTGAGCATACTGATGGATTGAGCTGACGGACAGAGTAGCGCTCACCGACAACTTGGATGGTGCGTGTCATAGCAGGATTTGCCATTGATACAACTTTTGAATAGAGTGAGTAGGAAGCAATGCGTAGGATATTGTCAGGTTAACAAAGACAAGAACAAAATCGTAACATCGAAGCAGCTGCCACTGCCTCACAATGAACCGGGTGGGAACGTCTAGACATGTCAGAAGCACAGCGAAGCTGTGGCTGTGGGAGCATTATTGCTTGTCAACTCTCTACATCTGTATTTCTCAAAACACTGTCAATTTTTTTCCTTTCAAGGGCAATCTCACACATTTATGTCAGTACTGTCTTCTATCCCTGCAAGAGAGAGCTCTATACTCATATACCACAACCAGCAAGTCGCATGAGACGTTCCAATATTCTCTTGTTCTTTTCCACTCAGATATAATGTTTCTATCTGTGAAATGGAATATCAAAGTAGCCAAATTTTGATGGAGAACCTTTGCAATGGCAAAAAATGATAATTCACTGTCATCAAACCTTAGTACATGGCTCGATGGATAATTTCCCATCGCAGCTGTCAAATAAATTAGTCCAATTACATCTTCAAATGTCTATATCCTCTTTTTCTTTCTTTTTTTTAAAAAAAATCAACAATTTATTACACGGGATGTGGTGGTAGACTGTGGTAACTACACACTATAATTACTTAATTTAAAGGAAAAGATAAAGATAAAGATAAAAGAAAGGAAAGAGAGAAAAAGAAAAGAGAACAGAAAGAAAAAGTAGGCAGCATAGACTATTACTAAAAGTCCTAAGTAATACCTTCCTGGAAGCAAAATGCTCTAAGATTGAACTCTAGAAACATAAGAACACCCTTGAGAGATTCTCTCTTAGAATTCCAAGATTTTTTATATCTTGCACAATCAAACAGAATGTGCCTTCTCATTTCAATAGGATACTCTCTGCACATGCATACAAAGAATTCTTTGAGAAAGAACCTAAGCCAATATTTGCCAATATTTGCCAATAGGAACATGATTCATAATCAATCTTGTGACATGTGCACACATTGAATTTAAAAGGCCAAAGTGTTTCAGCCACATACCACCCTTAGAATATGTTGGGCAAATAGGTTGATTGTCATTGTTGTTTAGGTTAAGGAAATTTCTTTCCTTATAATCTGATGCTTGAAAAGTCATCTGCTATTTACAAACAATATTATTACATTCTTCTTTTTGGCTAAAGTCCTATGAAGATTTGCAAGAGAGGATAGAATCAATCTGAAGCTATTTTGACTCCTTGTTGACCATAAGATGTGAGGACCATTTGATGTTACTTGGACAATCTCAGAAATTAATCAAGTTATTTGAGTTTTTTTTTAAAAAAGCTCTAAGATTCTTTGATATAGTGATAGAGTGAAGTTGTTGAGAATAGATGTTCAACTCAAAGATTTTTCTAGTAACAGGAATAGTGTCTGTAATAATAATGATGTGTGAAATATCTTGTTGTTGAGTAACATAATTGATATTATACTGATGGTAAAAAGTTCCACCTCTGAAAAAGTCACATTCATTGTATAATGAACAGTCTTTGCAATTATTTCTTGGCTCCTACAAATATGCAAAATCAAGATAGCAATATTATTCTTGATACTAGCATCTAGGACTATGAGCATAATACTATGATTGGCAAGAAAGTCCCTATAGATATTATTAAGTTTGTTCTGATGAGTGAATAAAACTTCAAAGTCTTTTCAATTAACTGAGATAAAAGAAAAACAATCAGAAAAAATATCTATTAAATGAAAACCTAGAGAAAATTCTTTATTTAGACTGTCAAAAAAAGGAAATATTTTATTTAACCAGTTGTTGGTATTCATTATAGAACTTTGACATATACCAAGTCCATCCATCCAGAAAATACATTTAGTGGTGATACTCCTTATCAATATCTAATCTAAAAGCCCATCTTTCATGGCAGCCATCTTCCTTACAACATGCCTGCATAGTGATGATACAACAATCTGGAAATTTCATCTTCTATGATAGAGATATTCTTATCTAACTCAGTCTTCCATGGTAGAGTTATACTCCTGTCAGTGTCTTAACACTGAAACCTTCACTTAGGGCAATAAAGGCTATATCACTGGAACCCTGAGTATCTTCTATAATATATACCTATATATAAGACTAGTAGTTACACTGTAATTTGCTAGTCTGATAATCAATGAAGATAACTTCTTATTGAACTTGATCTCCAGTATTCAACAGTGACATACCAATTAGTACTCACTTCTATTTTGGACTTCTTCCTTCTATTGGAAATTGTAACTACATGGCAGACAAATAGTGCAGCACATAAGCTAAAGCTAAAGTCATTTTACAAGTCCACACATCTCTAAGTCTATCTTGTGGACTTTTATCCCCAGTATGAACTACACCTGACAAACTCTTGATTTTCAAATATTCAAAAAAAACCCAGATATTGCTAAGTGTTCTTTTGTTTGAGTATTATCCTTTTTAAAGGTCTCAAATTTAAAAAAGAAGGATCAAAGTTTCTAGACAATTTAGAGAAATGAAAAACTTCTGACTTGTTATGCTTGATAACAAGACTAAACAGAGAAGAAATAATACTATAACTACAGAAGAAATTTGTATTTGATTCTTCAAAATGTTTCTCTTGAGAAATAAGAAGGCTATCATCAATAAAGAGTTGATAGGATAGATAAGAGAGTAGATTCCTAACCAACATCAATATCAGCTTTAAAGAAAGGAGAAGTAAATTTTTTTCCAAATATATTAGGTTTGTCAATTGATTAAATAATCAGAGAAAAATTGAGATATCTTTGAATCAAAATCCATTTTATCAAGAATCATGGAGAAAAGACAATAATTAAGAAAAGGAAAGAATTATGCTATATTAAACATAAGAATGCTTGTGTAAAGACCTTTTACCCATCCCATTTGTACAAGATAAGTTAAAAAGATGTTGGCATCTGTTGTCAAACATTACTTAATGCCTCCCAATTAGCTTAGATTGATGAAATTTAATATGATAGTATAAACTTGTAATCTCTTACTTATCACTTTTTCAATTAGTTTGCCTAGTGTGTTGAAAAGTACAATGAGACAAAAGGCTTTTGATGTATTATACAAAGGTTTATTTAGTTTCAGAATAATAATAGATGACAACTTTTTAAAGTATATTAGCCAATGGCTAAGGTTAATACATATGTTTACTATGTTAACAATGTTAGAACAGCATTTACTGTCTTTGAGTACTTCTTTGAGATGACTATAGAAGATGTAATCTGGACCAGAAGTAAATGAATTATTGCACATATCAATAGCATCTTTGAGTTCTATGCTAGAAGTTTTTGAATAATTTTCTGAGAAGAAATTCAGTGTGAATGATGGAGAAGTTGGTGAGTGAGTATATCTTTAGGTCAGTGCACAATTGACATCTATATTGATGAGTGGAAAAGAACAGATTGGCAGCATGACACATGCGAGAATAGAACATGGGAATAATGGTTTTTAATTAGTAAGTAAAAATAGTGTTAGATAAAAAATTGACTGAAACTCACTATATGGTACATTGAGCATGTTATTTATCTTTCCTTTGGAACTGACTACTATGACCATAGGTTTAGCAAGGTAAGCTCTCCAGTTGTAGTTGACAAATATGGAGAGAATCTTTTTTAATATCTGAATAATCACCCAAAGCACATATGATGGGATGCTGTCAATAGCTTATTCCTAGAAGAAAGGAGGCTAGTATGAAAACTATTCAATTTATTGGCATAAAGATATTTTCTCAAAAACTTGTAATTCAATGAAGTAATCTTAAGCTGAATTGTATAACTAGTGTAGTGTCTGCTACAAATCGTTCAAATTGTTGTATGGTCTGCCATTAAATTTGATGGCTTTTATAGCTGGCAACTTATGCTTTTTAATCTAGTTTATAAGGTCCCATAGTCTCTTGTTAGATAATGTGATTTCTTGAATTTTACTGTCAAAAAAGCTCTTTTAGCCAATTTTACTGTTTTTCTATACTTAGCCCAGCTACTTCTTTGCCTAAAAATCTAATACATAGCTAAATATCTATTGTATTCCTCATTCCACCATGTTTTAGAATGTTTAGTAATATTGACCAGTTTTGAAAATTTGTTCCAAAAGTTTTCTACAATAGTAGTGAATTCTTAAGTTATACTTTCAAGTATTTTGCAACTAGTGATCTTAGTCATCTACATAGAGCCTAATCTGTTTCTGAGCTTATTGAAAAATTCTTTCTCTTTATCACTATTTCTAATAGTAGATTATCTCTTTTCTTGAATAGACTTTTCTGCTACAATGATAAAAACTGATAAAGATATATAATCCAATAAGCTTTGAAAGTCTGGTGAAATTTTATAATTGTTGAATTCTACTAATCCTGTTTGGAGAAATATTAAATCCAGTACTAAATTTAAATCTTGAGAATTATCCACATATCAAGTGTGAACTGGATTGATGGGAGTTGACATTTCTAAACCAAAGCTATTAGCCACTTCTCAAAAAGTAATGGACTTATGTCTCAATTTTTTCCAAACTCCATTATAGCATCTGTATTAGAGTAATTAAGTCAAGTATATGAGGTTATGCAGAGTTTATGATTTTTAGAAAAATCTAAGTCATATTATCTATTTAAGAAATAGAGAAGGGCATACTTTTAGAAAAGCCTAAGAGAATATAATAAGGTTTTTCAAAGGTATCAACTATTATAAATACTCAATAGTCCATTCTAATCTAATAAATAGTATTGAGATAATTGGAGAATGATAATGACCAGATGGCTAAAAACACTGATAGAAATATCTAGAAGATTATCTAAAAGAGTAAAAAGTATAGAATAATGATTGTGGGAGTAATGGTAGCAAACAGGGTTCAGGATGTAAGTATGACAGAGTTGTCATAACAAACACCATAATATTGTTTATAGAGTTTAGTGTTTGAAGTGGCTGGATAAAGTATTATAAATTTTGTAGCAAGATTTAGAGTTGGAGAGCATACAAAAGAGCTAAGTCTTCTTATAGTCTGCAAAATCTAGTACAAATACTACCAAACTCTATTGTCAAATACTATTGCTTTCTAAATACTTCTACCTATGGGTGTGATCTACACCAGAAGAGGTTGGAAAGTGTAGATAAGGGAGCAGAAGTTATCTATAGGTCAGAACAGATGTGGTTGAAAAATAAAATGTGATACTAGTCTTATAAGTTAACTCTATAGCTTGCAAACTTTGATATTAAACTCTTTCCCTATATTTGCAGATATATTCTCTCCTCTTCCAGCTTCCAGATCCACTCTTCTATCAACTCCTCAGTATCCAAGACCATCTCATGCTATTTCAGATCCAATATATTCTCTTTATGAATTTTATAAGTAACTGCCAAATAAATTATATTTTAGTATCTATTCTCTTTATATCTAACTATTTCTAGATCAATTTATCTATGACTAGAACAAGATCCTCTAGGCCCTGTTTCTTTTAGAAGTTGCTGTGCCATGAAATGGTTAGAGAATATTTCTCACAAAGAGTCAACTACAGAGACATTCCCTAATTATATCATAGTTGGAGTTTGAACAACTATTTAGAAATTACTTCTTTCCTATTAATGTTGATACTGAAGTAGTCAACCAGCTTGAAGTGATAGTCTATTACCAGGGTAGTCATGTAGTATAGAATTACTTAGATGAGTTTCAGACTGTTAGAACTTAAGTTCAAGAGTTAGAACAAAAAAAACCTTATATTGGTTAACACTCAATAGAGCTTATAGTACAGGTAGGTCTACTTTATATATCTCTAGAGCATAATCTGTGTATGCCTATATATAGCCTACTCTAAATGTTATGAGTCATATATATAAGAGTTATCATATTATATCATATAATATATAATATTATTCTATAAGAGACTAGAACTTATTTAAGTAGTTTTCAACTACATAGCTCCTTTGGTAATATATTGTTTCCTCAAGCATGTTGATAGCTTCTGCGGTAGCATTAACAAAAAAAAAGTGCTCCTGGAAGAGCTGTTCAAACTCAGACCAAGTGGTAATAAGAAAGATGCTGATAGTTAACTCTTCACAGAAGATTCTTTCTGACCATTTTAAAGTATGACCACCTCTGAAAAACAAGAGAGCCCAGAGAATCTTGTTTTGGTTACAAATAAACTGGTTTAAGAATAGTTGGATATATAGGAAACAAGAGCTTAGAAAAGCTCACCTAGTCTGTTAATCACTACTAAAGTCTAGTAGAAGTGGAATGTGAGGCTGAGAGTAATAGAAAATAGTTTCCAGATATAAGAGTGTTGATTAGAGAAAAGGGTCTTGTGGTAAGAGAAGAGAGTATATCTACAGGTACAGGAGTAGGATTGTATACTAAAGTGTGCAAGTCTTGGAGTTAGCTTATAAGACTAGCAAAGATATTATGTTCTAAGGCATGTTATCACTCAGCTATCTCCTGTAAATAATATTGGAAAAGTCCTAGAGCCTTATCAATATTGACAGAAGTTATAGTGTGATCACTGGAAATAGACATCTATTGAGAAGTATGAGAATAAGAGTGAGGTTAAGACATAAAGTGAGTAATCTGAGACTACCAGACTTGTAATGCTTCAAGATCTCCAAGGAAAGATTCTGTCCTACTGTATCACATTCTGTTCTAATCACATCTACCTTAATCCACAGATAATACTCCTTCTCTCATTCAAATTCCCTAATCTCTTCCAGTACAGATTATATCTCCCTATTTTTCCTTAGATGTCCTTGCTGGACTCTTGCCAACTTCATAGATCTCCATTTCTGATATTTGAGAATCACTAGTAAACTAGAATAACTCACTTAACAGTCTCCATCTCAGATAACTATCCTAAGTAGTATATCTAGTATATAATCTAGTAGTTTATACTGTATTAGCTTATTCTAAAAATTGACTAAAACTAATACTCTTTTCTAGTATTGGTGACAACACATCTTACTATCCTCTAGTGGTTTCAATCTACTAAGCTCTTTAAATCTACTTCTGAAATATGTAACCAGTATAGCTAGTAGAGATATAATACACAAGCTAAAGCCAAAGGTTATTCTAACCTATCTTCTGTATTCTTAGATAATATGCTAATTAATATATTTGAACTTTCAAGATGCTTTACCAGATCTCAGATAATAAGATGTAAACTATATCTAACATACTATTAGGATAACTGAACAAAGTTTAGTAGAATTCACATCTTTAGAAAAAACTCAAGTATATTTCTACAGAAGTAGCTTGTTATAAGACAAGAGTGTGGACAGACTTTGGCTAGGGTTAGGATTAGCTGGATATAGATAAGTAATTAATTATTAGTCTACAACAGAGGAAGAGCACGTGACCTGGAAGTCATGTGATAAAAGCTGGAATAGTCTAGAGCAGTCTGGAAGAACTTAAGGTCTAGAAGGATCGAGAGGAGTCTAGATAGGAGTTAGGGTTAGGAGCGATGTCAAGAGACAATGGTTCCTCATGGTGTACACATGGTGCACATATGTACAAC
>Ga0157368_1000500_pt1 | contig 18245 bp, 14 predicted proteins | sample AttbisABBM3_FD_113146 | JGI IMG/M metagenome (GOLD analysis project Ga0157368, IMG submission 113146) | Fungus gardens microbial communities from leaf cutter ant in Botucatu, State of São Paulo, Brazil - Atta bisphaerica ABBM3 | ecosystem: Host-associated > Fungi > Mycelium > Unclassified ...
ACCTTATATAGTCCTACAGATGGTCTGTGCTAACTACTATGCACCCTATCCTAAACAACCATGTGTAGTCCATGAGGTCAACATGTGGTATCCATGTTATATGACGTCATCTGTTCTCAAATCTTCTACTAAATTCTCCCAAGTCTTGTGATCAGTCTTGTGACTGATGTGACAGTGTGACTGACAAACCCTAACACAAGTTGTTCTAAAAATAGAATAAATGAAAAATAAAAATAAAAATAAAATAAAATAAAGTGAAAAGAGAAAATGAAGTCTACCGTCAATGATCTTAACAATAATGAGTTAGCAAAGGTAGCAGAATTGAAGAGGGTAAACCAGTGGAAAAAAACAGTAGAGATGTTTGTTTAGGAATTTAAGAGAGTAGTAAAAGATAGCAAGTATAAAGGATGGATATTTGTTAAAGAATTCAAGCAAAAAATAAATAGGATAATCAGAAGATAACTTATAGAGGCAGAAAACCCTCCAAAAAAATAAATCAGTGGTATGAAAGAGCAACAAACTTAGGTAGATACCAGAGAGAAAGCAAGGGAAAAAAGAAAAGACTAAGAGAAAGAAAGAAAGATAGAAGTCAAAGACTAAGGTAGACTAGAACAATAAACAATGCAGAAAAATTCAGACTATGGCTATTTTTATCCCAAGTTTAGCCAAGGAAACAAGAAAAGTAGTGGATACTAGAAAGATCTGCTCCAATGAAGAAAGTTGAAAGAATAAATGTAGTTGTGGTAAGAAACCCAGTTCAAGAACAATGGATAGAATTTATGCTGAGATAGGACTCTTATATAATAAAGATTGATCAAAGAAAGAACTATTATGTTGTGGCAACCACCTGTCATGATGACTAGTAGATACACACAATCAATAAAGCTCTCAGCAGGCTATCAAGTGGAAATCACAAGAGAACTTGACAAGAAGTCTCTGCTGTATTGCTACTCTATTTATACTATTATATATGGTCCATGCTATGACTGTGCTTCTACTGTGCAACTTACTCTAAAGTCCATGTGTCATCCATGAGTATACCATGTGTATACCATGAGGTAACAATATGGTTAACATGCTTCTTGACATCATTGTCCAGACTCTTCCCAACTTCTCTAGACTCTTCTAGACCATAGACCCTTCTAGGCTCTATGATGTAATGTCATGTGACTTCCAGGTCACATGCCTTCTCTCTCTTGCTGTAGACTAATAAAATAATGTTCTTCCACTAATATATAAGAAAATATCTTCCTATACTTCTTCATCTCATAACATATTATAATTGTAGGAGATTTGGACATTTAAAAGAGGAAGGGGATCAGAACCTTAACTGAGTTCTCAGTATAACAGATTTGATATTTTGACTAGTAGAACAATATATATGAATTTGTCAAATTTAAAGAAATATAAGAGATAAGAGATACTTAAGAAAAATAACAGTAAAGATTGGGTTAGAAAGAGTTGATATTCAAGAAAAAGTTATAGTAAAAGTACTTTTAGACTGTAGGGCTACAGATCTGGTTATGAGCTCAGAGTTTGTAAGGAAGCAGATATCAGAATCAAAGATAGTAGATTTGTTTCCTTGCATTTTTCTTATTTAAAGTCTTTTTTATTTTTACCTTGACTCTTTTATCTGTTCTTATTTAGAACTTAGTAAAAGAGAAACAGAGTAACATCACAGTAATATAACAAGGCATGACAATTGTCACTGGTTGGTCATACATGTCATAGTTATAGCTACAACATCAATTTAGAGGAGGCTAGATATAAGTATACAAAGACCATATACTAAAGATATATAAAGTAGATGTACCTGTACTAAGAACTTTACCCAGTTCTTTTATGCTAAACAATACCAGTTTCCTCTTTTAATTAAATACTTAGTCTTAAGTCATAATGGCAGGGATTTAAGCTGAAAAAAATAGAAAGGCCAATCTATATAAGAAATATAAATGATATATCTAACAAGAAGAGGCCAATAGAACATATAGTAGAAGTAAATATTTTTATAAGAAATATAGGAAGAAAACAGAGATCAATATGATAGAGGAGTAGAAGTAGAACATTATCTTAGACATACCATAGCTTGCCTGCTATAATTCTAAGATTAATTGGAAAACAGAAGAGATAAGAATGATGAGATGCTCAGAAAAGTGTGGAAGACAATGAAGAACAGTACAGAAGAGACCAGAATGGGAAAAACAAAAGAAAGAAGAAGCAAAGAAAGAACAGGAAAAAGAAAGAAAAGAGATAGAGCAAAAAAGGGGAAAGAAAAAGAAAAAGGAGAAAGATGAAGAAGACAATAGAAGTAAAGAGGCTAGCAGAAGAATAGGAGATTTGGAATGAGGAAGCAGAAGCAAAAAAGTCAGATAAAGAGGCTAAGAAACTAGTACTAGAATGATTTCACAAGTGAATTTATATCTTTGGCAAGAAAGCTAGTGAGTGTATGTTTACTGAGACCATGCAATTGATTTAAAGGAGATATTTACATCAAAGAAAAGGAAAGTCTATTCTTTATCTTGAGATAAGAGAGAGAAACTGAGAAAGTTTATATAAGAGTAGCTATGTAAAGAATATATCAGACCCTTTAAGTTACCTCAGACAGCATCAGTATTCTCTGTGGAAAAAATAATGGCAATAAGCATATGGTACAGAACTATAGATACTTGAATGAATAGACTGTAAAAAAATAATCATTTTTTGTCCTTAATATCAGATATTATAGAAAACACAGGTATTAAAAAAGTATTTACAAAGTTAAATCTACAATGGGGTTATAATAATATATAGATAAAGAAAGAAGATAAGTAGATGGCTGTGTTTATAATACTAGAAGAGTTGTTTGAACCAACAGTAATGTTCTTTGGGTTAACAAACTCACTGGTCACTTTCCAAGCTATTCTAAGGGATCTGATCAATATTGGAGAGATGGCTAGCTTTATTGATGATGTGATAGTGAGAACAGAAGAAGAGAAGGAGTATAATGAAGTAGTGGAAGAGGTAGTAAGAAGGTTAGAGAAAAACAACTTATATATAAAACCAGAGAAGTGTAAATAGAAGGTCAAGAAAGTAAGAGTTTTTAGGAGTAGTAATTAGACTAGATAGGATTAAAATAGAAGAAGAAAAGATAAAAGCAGTTCTGGAATGGTTAGCTTCCAAGGAAGTCAAAGATGTCTAAAAGTTTCTGGAACTTGCTAATTATTACTAGTGGTTCATAAAAGACGTTGCTAGAATTGTTAGACTATTATATAAGCTGGTAAGGAAGAAGCAGAAGTGGGAATGGGAGAACAGGTAGGAAAAAGTGTTTGAAGAGTTAAAGAGAAGGTTTACTAAGAAACCAGTGCTGACTGTACTAGACTTAGACAAAAAAATAAGAATGGAAGTTGATATATTGAACTATATAACAAGAGGAGTTCTATCAATGGAATGTGAAGATGAAAGATAGAGACCAGTGGTCTATTTCTCAAAGTTGTTGAATGAGACAGAACATAACTATGAGATTTATGACAAAGAGATGCTAACAGTAATAAAGGGCTTAGAAAATTAGAAACATTTATTAGAAAGTACAAAATTCCAGTTTGAGATTTGAACTGACTACAAAAATTTGGAATAATTTATAAAGACATAAAAGTTGAATTAACAATAAGCAAGATAAGCACTTTACCTATCTAGATTTGACTTTATCTTAAAGCATGTACTAGAGATAAAAACTAATAAAGAAAGAATAGATGTATAGTTTAGTAGAAGTAGTAGTAAAAGAATTAGAGATAAAGATATTAGAAGTAGTAGTAGAAGAATCAGAGATAGAGATATTAGAAAAGATAAAAAAAGCAAAAGAAAAAGACAAAGAAGTAGTTAGAGGAGTAGAGAAGATGAAAAAAGCAGGTATTAAGACATTAAGAGGAGAAATGGATGGTGAAGTAGTCTTAAAGGAAGGAAAAATTTATTCTGAAAGATAAGGCTTTAAGATTGGAAGTTATACTACAGTTAAACTATGATATGCCAGATATGAAGGAAAGTGGAAGATGACAGAATTAGTAACCAGAAACTATTTGGTGACCAGAAGTAGTAAGAGATGTGAGAAGATATGTAAAGAGTTGTGACTTGTGTCAAAGAATAAAAAATTGCACAGAACCTCTAATAAAGAAGCTAATGGTAAATAAGGTCCTAGAAAAGCTATAAATATACTAAAAAGATATAATTTTTATAGTATATGACAGAATATCAAAAATAACATACTTTGTGGGAACAACAGAAAAGATATCAGCAGAAGAGTTGGCTAGGCTTTTTAGAGATCATGTGTGAAAACTGCATAATTATCAGAAAGCATGATATCTGATAGGGGTTCTCAGTTTGCAACAAACTTAATAAGAGAGCTAAACCAAATGCTAGGTATTCAGATAAAGTTGTCAATGGCTTTCCATTTCCAGACAGATAGGCAAAAAAAACACATGAATTAGAAGTTGGAACAGTGCCTCTAATTCTTTATTAATAACAGATAGAAGGATTGGCCTAAATAGCTTGTTATAATAGAGTTTGCAGTCAATAGTAAAGTTTACACAGTGACTAAGATCTCACTCCTTATAGCTAACTATAGAAGGGAACTATAGATGAGAGTAGATATTAGAAGGAAGGGAAAAGTTGAGATAGCAACAAAGTTTGTAGAGAGAGTGAGAAGAGTATAAGAGAAGATAGAAACAGCCTTAAAAAGAGCCTAGAAAGAAATAAAGTGACAAGTAGATAAGAGGCAGAAGGATGTAGAAGTATAGAAGAAAGATGATAAAGTAATACTGAGTACAAAAAACTTAGTGTTCAAGGAGAGACCTGTTAAAAAACTAACAGAACAATATTATATATTGGACTATACACTATTGAGAAAATAATATCAACCAATATAGTTAAGCTAAGATTGCTGGTCTTAATGAGAATTTATCCAGTAGTAAATGTCAGTAGAGTAATAAGACATAGATGTCAGGCACAGTTCACACTGGGTTGAAAGTCCATAGGATTTGGCTTAGAGATATATGAACTTGTGGAATAATCTTGGCTTCAGCTTATATACTATGCTATCTGTCTGCCACATGGTTGCAACTTCAGATGGGAGGAAGAAGTCTGAGATGGAAGTGAGTACTGATTGGTGTGTTGCCATTAAACACCAGAGATTGAGTTCAATAAGAGTTATCTTTGTCAATTATCAGACTAATGAATTATAGTGTAACTACTAGTCTTATATACAAGAAAATGATATAGGAGATGCTCAGGGTTTCAGTGGTATAGCCCCTATTGTCCTGAGTGGAGGTTTTAGTAGTGAGATACTGACAGGAGTATAACTCTGCCATGGAAGACTAAGTTAAATAGGAGTATTTTCATCATAGAAGACAGAATATCCAGATGGTTATACCACTGCCATAAGGACATGTTGTGAGAAAGGTGGCTGTTGTGAAAGATGGACTTTATATAGTAGATGTTGAGAAGACAGTATCACTATGAAGATGTATTCTCCAAATAGGTGGACTTAGTATATAACAATAGGAGACTAATGAAGGGGCAAAAGATAGAGAAACCAAATTCATAAAGATAAATAAAGAAGAGAAGTGGAAGGTTAAGAGAGTATTTAACAAGAGAATAATATGAGGATATGTGAAGTACTTGGTTAGATGAAAGGTTTTTATAACAGAACATAATATCTGAAAAAAAGATAGGTTAAGAGAATACAAAAGACATAGTAGCTAAATTCAAAGGAAGACTGAGTATAGAAGTTAAAAGACAAGAAAAGATAGATAAAGTAGAAGATAAAATTTTCAGAAAAAGAGAATTACCAGAAAAGTATACAGCAAAGATATTATATGGGTAGAATGATAAGAAGTTTAAAGTGGGGTATCTAAGAAAGTTGGAGAGGAACTAGCAAAGATAGAAGTTTATTTCTCTAGAGGAGAAATCTTGAAGAGAAGATGATGTCAGAAATCTTCTAAGTGAACTTAGTTATTTTTTATATTTTCTGATCTTTTATAATTTCTCTTGTCTTTTATAACTGTTACAAATATTACAAAGTATGATAAAAGATGTAATATTAATCACATATCACAATTATGCAGTCATGTGACTTGATAGAATATTATAGACACTATTAAAAGAACTTAGTTATAGCTTTAGGATAGGTTAGGTATATACAAACCTATCTCTAAAAGTATATAGACTACTTTATAATAAAAACTCTATTGAGTAACACAAGAGAACTCAATATACAAGTATACTTTTGTCTTAACACTTAGGCCTAAGTCATAACAAGTATTACAAGCTTTATAGATTATTCAAGCAACTTTCTATTCCTAAACTATAGAATTTAATCTCTATAGACTTTATTAAGAAACTTTTTTTCTCATCTAGCTTGGACTTAATATTATCATCAATTAACTCTTTAAACAAGCTATTTTTATTCTGACATTCAACACCATTATATTTAAAATTTATATCTAATTTCTTTTATTCTCTAAGTACTACTTTTAACATATATCTTTACTTTAGTGATAGTTAAATATAACAGACCAATCAAATCTTAGAAAAATATCTCTATATTTATTGCAACTGCTAATAAGATAACTGGTTAGAACTTCTTTTACTTATAGAGTTTGCTTATAATAATACTTCTAATGCTATTACTAGTATCTTTCTATTTTTGTAAATAAAAATTATTATCTAAATATCATAGTCTATTCTAAATTTAACATAGCTACCTTCCATATCTATAGCTTTGTAGTCAATCTTAATAAACTCTAGAATAGTCTTAAGTTTGAGATTTTTATAGTATAATATCATATACCAAGTTCACCTATTTTGAAGACCATCTTCTATAGTAGTGATGCCTTTCTATTAATCTAAGTAAAAGTCTATCTTCTATAATAGCTATCCTTTCTATAACACATTACCATAGCAGTAATGTAATTATTCCCTGACTTTTCAAGTGTTGTAGTAATTACTAATCAAAACAGTTAATAGTACTTATATTGTAAAAACTTTATAGTGATTACCAAAGAACTCAACAAAGAGTCTCTGATGTATTTCTATATTATATATACTACTAGTACATGGTCTATGCTAACAATAAATAGTCCTATCCTAATATCCATATATCAGTTAAAAATACACTATATGTATACTATAAGATAAATCATGTGATTGTAATCACATGCCTCTTTATTGTTCAAGAAATAAAATAAAAAGAAAAGAAAATCAAATTAAAGAAAATAGATATATATATAAAATAAAGGTCCAAGCATACTATAACATTAAGTATTTAGTCTTTCACAACAGAAATACTTTTATCAAACTTGGTCTTTCACAGTAGAGTTCCTCTATCTAGTTTCTTTCAGTGTTTTATTACTGAAACCTCTATTCAGAGCTATACTCTGACATTTCTAAGTATCTTCTATTTATACTACTTATATATAAAACTAGTAATTATACTGTAATTTGCTAATCTGGTAATCAATGATAATTTCAAGTAAACTCAATTTCTAATGTTTAATAGCAATACACTACTATTAGTACTTAATTCTCTTTGTATTTTATTTCAATTTTCTCAAGTTGTAACTATGAAGTAAACAGATAATATAGTATATAAAGCACAAAAACTCTATATAATAAGCTTGGTAATATAGACTTCCCAAAATAATCTTGGCTTCAGCTTATACATCTCCAAGCCAACCTTATGAGCTTTTGTCTTCTAGTATAAACTATACCTAACAATATTATCAGACTCTCAAGTTCACTATTACTTCTAAGCAGTTTTGTTTGCTCAATCTTATATCATAGTTCTATTTTCAGATTTATCAACTTTAACAAGTCTAATAGCTTTTTTTTACTGAAACTCTTTGACTTACTCTAGGTTAACTCCAGTCTTACCACAATTCTTTAGTTCTATTTCTCATCTTAGTAAATATCTTGCTAGAACTTACTTTCCAAATATTCTACAATAATCAATATATATTTATCAAAGAGATTAATTATTCTCTCAGTCTCTAACTCATATATTTTAACCTATCCAAATAGTTTCACCTATTTTTAGTCTAAGTATTGTTTTTGTAGCCAATAATTTTAATACTATATCTTCTAATTAGGTTAAAGAAATAGTATTTTTTACCACTGTCATTACCAGAAGCTTTCTAATCAAATCTAGAATTTTATCTCTACCTAGAAATAAGACAAACCTATTTTATTTCAGAATATATACATGTTATGGCAATCACTAGTCAAGATGACCAATAGGCTACTAAGGTAAGCTTATTGACAAAGTATCTCATAAGAATTACAAAAAAACTTAACAAGGAGTTTCCAATATATTTCTATACTATATATACTGCTAGTTGTTACAACCTTAAGCTAGAGCTTAGGTTGCACTTAGGCAAAGACTTGAGAAGAAGGTAAGGGATGTTATAAGTAGTAAAGCGTAAGGAATACAAAGTAGTATCTATGCTATATATAATAGTATCTCATAAGGAAAACATTCATAATACATGAGGAAAACAAGTCATAGTCCATGAGGTTAAAGCAAGGATATTGCATTTACTACATGAGGCACTGACTGAGATACTTGTGGTGTATCCAATCATGTCATCATTACCCTCTGCCCAAGTCCATGTTGCATCCAGGAGGCATCGATTGTAACACTAGTACAAGTTCTACTCTAAGCTATATATGTTGCTCATGAGTTTACTATACTGTTACTATAAGGCAAACATATTGTAACTATGTTCTTAATGTTATTGTTCTAGTTTCTTCTACTATGTTCTAGACCTATAACATTGCATTATGTGACCAGCATTATATACCTCTTCACTATTCAAGAAATAAATAAAAAATAAAAAGAGAAATCAAATCAAAGAAATTAGATAAAAAGAAAAGAAAATCCAAATATAAGGGTTCAAGCATACTATGACAATATACTTTAGCAATGATCATCAATTACTACTACTGAAAGTGTAATTATGAATGCTATTATATGAGACAAGCAGAAAGAGAAGTTTCTTGAGTCTTACTTTCAAAAGCAAGATAAGACTTTTTTTACTAGCAATACTATAGGTCCCTAAAACAAAGTAAATATATTTCTAGTAGTTTTATCTGCCAAATTGTCATCTTCCAAAACATCTAACTTTTTGTTTTCTACTTCCAAGAAACAGTTTAATTTCTTATGGATAGACTTCTATTCTAATCTAGTTAACAATAACAAGTTGACTAGCAATGAGTATAAGAAACAGCTCAAAAATAATTGATGTCTTTATGAATTACAGTGTAGAAAACTATAAGTTAGACTTCTGTTTTAAAAAGCAGATCATAGTTACTTCTAAAGACTATGCTGCTTCAGTAGCTGCTTTTGAAAAGCTCTTGAAAAAATAAAAAGTGATCTCTATGACTTTGCACAGACTAAGAACTGTATTGAACTTCCTTGTGTAGTAACAAGTTCTATCTGACTTAATGCATTTACTTTTTTTGACCTCATTCTCTTTGTTTCTCTTATTTCTTCTTTAATTCTTAGTCAAGATCATCTTAATAAAATCTTATTTCAAGCTTTAGTCAACTTTAGGTTTACTTATCATTTTATACACTCAAAATTTGTAGATAATCACAGTCTGAAGACATCCATAGTTCTGTTAGTTGTTTTCTACTTGTTTGATAGTTTATCAAACAATATCATCTCTGAAATTACTACTTTATCTATAGTCTTCTTTACTGATAATTATATAACTCTAGACTTCTATGTCACCTCACTTGATTTTTTCTGCTTTTTGATTCTTAGATATAACTGGCTTGTCCAATATAATCTATTGATTAACTAGGCAAATAGATTGATAAACTTCTGTTCATCTTTATAAAAAAAATCTTACTCTTTCTTGTATTGCAGTCAATATACTATTAGCATCTCTACCAACTTCTGACATTTCTTTGCAATCATCAGATCTCATAGTTTTTATATCTGTAGTTGAGATCTCTATATTTATCTTTGAGTAACTTAATATTATTATTATTAGTACTATAGCATTTTTGTGTATACCAAAGTTTTAACTATGTCTTTACTCTTTGGATATATAGGCCAACTTTGTATAACTTGCAGAGGCTCCTGACCTTTTAAATGTTCCTTCCAAGTATTACAAATTCACTAACATCTTCAGCAAAGCCAAAGCTAAAATACTTGCCCCTCATTGTCTTTATAACCTCCAAATTAACTTAGAAGAGAGTGTTCAACTTCTATTTGGCCTTATATACTCTCTTTTGGTGTCTAAATAAGAAGTTCTGAATGAATTTATTAGAGAAAATCTTAATATAGATTTTATCTTCACATAGTATATCAGTCTTATTTATCAAGAAGAAAGATGGTTTACTGCATCTCTATATTAACTTCTGTAGCTTCAACTGCATATCAAAAAAGGATTGTTATCCACTCCCTCTTATCTCTAATCTACTAAACTCATTTTACAAAGTCTAAGTGTATATTAAGATAGATTTTTACCATGCTTATCATGATAAGCATTACTAACAGTAATGAATGAAAGACTGTTTTCAAGATACATTATAGATCATTTAAGTAGTCTATAATACTCTTTGGTCTGACCAATGCTTCTACAGTCTTTCAGTAATTCATGGATGATTTCTTTTCTAATCTTCTAGATGTTTGTGTCATGATCTATCTAAATGATATACTTTAATATGTTTGAATATTGCCAGTATATCAAAGAAATACTCAAATATTTCTACAATGCTAGTCTTTATGCTAAAGTAAAGAAATATGAGTTCTATTCTGAGTCAGTAGAGTATTTGGAATATATATTTTCTTCTTCTGGTTTTACTATGTTTAACAACAAATTAAATATCATTTAAGACTAGTTTGAACTGAAGAAGGTTAAGAATATTCAGTCTTTCTTAGATTTTGCTAACTTTTACCACTAGTTTATCTTCAACTACTCAGATATTATTATTCCATTGACTTATCTCATCTGGAAGAACATATCTTAGAAGTTTGACTCTTTTTATTATAATGTTTTCAACTTCTTAAAAAAAGCATTCATTCTTATATCTATCCTTGTTATGACTGATATCTCATGCTTAAAATATGAATATATCATGGACTACACATTTTAGGAAGGTTTCTTTATGAATGTAATGATTGGCTGTGCTATAGCTGTCCCAGTCAGTGCTTCATATAGTAGGCATTACTTCTTGCTGTTTTTCTTATGTTTATGACTTATTTTGCTTTATAGACAATGAATGTATTCCTTATGATATTTAGGTATATATAGCTATAGATATATTTCTATATCCTTATGCTTTATCAATTGATCAAACCCTCTACTCCTTACTCAAGTCTTTGTCTAAGTTGTAACCTGAGCTAAGCTAAAGATTATAACAATCATTATATACTAGATCTCTAATACTTAACTTATTGTGGAAGCTAATGCTTTGGACTATACTCTTATTGTAAGTTTTTTTGTTAAAAATGAAGTTTATCTAGTTGTCTTTTACTTCTGTACTTTTACTATAGTAGAGTTGAATTATAATATGCATAAAAATTTAGCAGTACTATCTAGAGAGTCTGGTCTTCTCCATTAGTATTATTATGGATTATAAAAATCTTAAGTATTTTTTTACTACCAAGATATTGATCTAGAGATAAGTATAATAGTCTAAATACCTCTCATAGTTTAATCTTGTTATCAGGTTCTACTCTGGTTGTTTTAGTACCAAACTAGATACTCTTACTAGATGATAGGATATTTATCCTAAAGAGGAAAATACTGGCTATACTACTATTAACCCTTATAACTTCAAACCTATCTTTACTTAAGAACAACTTGCAGTCTCTATATGAGCTACAGTCCTTCTTTTCAGGCAGTTACAGTTGTTAACCTTGATATTCTATACTAAAACATTTGTTTGGCTTTTTCTAGTGAATGGACCACTACAAAACACATTCTTGTAGATAGCTAATGGTCTATAGACTCTATCAGTCTTCTTTATCTTAATGGAAAAATTTACATACCATTTACTAGTAATATCTGTATATATATTCTCTAGTATAATTACAATTATATTTTTACTAGTTACTTCAGTCAGAACAAAATACTGGAATTTTTTTGCCATAGTTATTTCTAGCCTAGCCTCTATGCTGATATATAATAATTTTGTAAGTTTTATATTACTTATATATAATCCAAATCTTAGTGTTATATGTATTATGAATCTCTTAAGCAGCTTCCTATCTCTGAATAACCATAGAATTCCATTTCTATGGACTTCATCAAGAAACTTCTATTATTCTCTGGGTGTTATAACTTAAGACTAAAGAGTGAGGTTATATTAAAGTTAATATAAGAGAACTTGATAGAGTTCTAAGTACAAAGTATTTATCTTATATATACTGAACTATTAGCCCAATGGTCTATGCTATACTAAACCTAGCCTACCTTAAAGAACATATATTAATATATAGTAAACATGTTGTATAACATTATAATTCTGAAATCTTTTATATCTTTTTGTATGACATGTGATAGATATATAACATAATGTCATGCCCATATAACAGTTTGTAATAGTCATATATAATATCATACTGACCTCTAACTTTGAGTCTAAAACAAAAATAAATGAAAATCAAAATGAGAAAAGAAATAAATAAATAGAGTCTACTGTCTTCAACTCTAATATTATAAGATTTCATCTCTGAAAAAAACTAACTTTCATTTTCATCAATTTCTCTTCAACTTCCCTAGATATTTCTCCTTAAACTTTCCATTATTTTATTCATATAATATTTTTGCCATATACTTTCTCAATAGCTTCCTCTCCTAAAATCTTGTTCTTTTACTAAATCCAACTTCTCTTACCTTCTTACTTTTGTGTTTATTCTCTCTTCAAACTTTGCTATTGCTTTCTTTGCATTTTTCAAATCCTACTTTCTTTTCCACATATTATTCTCCACTGTAAACCTTTTTCATTGCACCAAATACTTTACTACTTCCTTTATTCTTTTGTTTAATATTTTCTCTATATCTCACTCTTCAACTTCATTCATCTCTACCAGTTTTACTTTCTTTACTTTCTGTCCCTTTACTTGCTCTCTATATCTTACTACTTAACTGACATTCACAGCTAGGTAAATTCTCATTGAAGTTAGCAGTTGTAATTTGACTGTATTGGTAGAAACTACATCATTCATAATGACTAACATATTGATCTACTAATTTCTTTGCCAGTTTTTCTTTGAATATCAGGTTTTTTATATCCAACATTATCTTATCTTTCTTTTTCTATTCTCTAGCTTCTTTTCTCTCTTTATCTGCTTGTCTCTTTATCAAATTCTATTATCTTTTCCACTTTTTCTTTTCTTCTAATATTTACTTCTATCCTCAACTCTCTTCTATAATTTGCCATAAATAAAGATACCTTAGTTGCTAAATGTGTCTTGTTGTTTACTGCAAACACTGTTATTACTAACTATTCTGGCCAATTTTTTTCTTATAATTAACAAAAAACCATTAATATTATTCTAGTTCTTGATTTATTTGTGTAGTTTGACCATCTGTTTGTAGATAAAACAATGTCAACAACTTCATTTTAATACCTAACATTCTATTTATTAACTCTGTTACAAACTATAACCCCCTATCTAAAATTACATTCTCTAACAATCCATATAACTTCCATATATTATTCCTAAACAGTTATATCAACCACAAAATAAGCTATTTTGGATAATCTATTTGTAAACTACTGAGATCATATTTTTCTCTACTACTAACAGCAACTTTATGATAAAATCTATTATCAAGTGTATTCATAGTCTCTCCAGTATCTTATTTTCTATAAGCTTTCCTGCTAGTATCTTTATATAATTCTTTATCCTTTAATATATATTACATCCATTTACATATTTTCTCATATTTTTTGTTATCTCTGGCTACCAGTAATTTCTCATTATCAACTCTGTCATCTTCTATCTCTTTTTATATACTGTTACTAGTACATCATAGTATAACTGGATTATTTCTATCTTCAACTCCTCATTCTTTAACATGTATACTTTTTCCTCTTTCAATACTAAATATCCCTCTACTTGCCATTCATTGTCTCTTAATATCTTAATCTCTGCTTTTTTCATCTCCTCTACTATTTTAATTACTTCTTTGTTCTTTTCTTTAGCTATTTTTATTTTTTCTAATATATCTACCTTAAGTTCTTTTACTACTATTTCAACTAAACTATAAATCTATTTTTCTTTTATTAATTTTTAATTTTTATTATATTTTTTACTCTGATTTTCAAGTCTAGTCTTTTACTTAGTCTATCTGTTTTCTCCATCTTTATTCCTAGTATATATTTCAAAGTAAAGTTAAATGTTGATAAATATAATGTTTACTAAGCTTGTTTTTTGTTTAACTTCTACACTTTCATAAAGTATTCTAAGTTCTTATAGTCTATTCAAACCTTGAACTTGAGTTTTGTATCTTCTAATAAATATCTCTATTTTTCTAATTTCCTAATCACTACTAACATCTCCTTATTATAGATTTTATAATTTCTCTCTATTTTATTGAGATATTTTGAGAAATAAGCTACAAGTCTTTATTTCTCATCTTTATACTATATATATAACACTTCTTCTATTACATAATCTGACACATCAACTTCTATTCTCATTTTTTTAAATCTAAGTCCAACACTGCTAATATGATTTTTAATATTATGATTATTCTCATATTCAATTCTTCTTTCTTATTATACTCTGATTCCTGCAATTTCTTGTCAAATGTCCAAATCCCCTACAACTGTAACAATTCTTTTCTCAATCTATGTTTATAATGTATAAATCATGCTTAAACATGAACACTGTCTACTATGGCAGGTATACTACAACTACATTTGTTCTCTCTACTCCTTTTATTAAAGTAAGTTCTATTAGTATTTGTTATATCTTCTACCTTCTTAGTCAAACTTAAGACTATGGCAACTATTGTCTTTGTGCCTTTTCAGCATTTGCTAGTATATTTATCATTGGTGCTTAAGCTCCTATCTCTTTTCTTCTTCTTAACCTTTCTTTTTTTTTCTACTTTCTCTCTAATGCCTGTTTAAATTTATTGCTTGTTCATACTACTACTTAACGCTCCTAGAGAGTATTCTGATTCTATGTGTTTTTATCTAATCATCTCATTCATGTCTTACTTAAACTCTTCTGTCTCTTATATCTGTTTTTTCTTTCTGCTCTTCTAAACTTTCATACAAACTTCTTTATTATTCTACTTCCTTACTTTATCTTCTTTAGGTTTGTTATTTTTATTTTATAATCTTCACCACTGAATTTTACCTTGAAATCTGATAAAAACTCTCTTACTATTATATAGCTCAAATTTTTACTTTCTAAATCCTTTAACATCTCTTACTCTTATTCTAATATAAAGCTTGTATACTATTAAAAAATCTAATACTTTGTTTGTCTTTTTATTAAATGTTTATAGCTTAGCCACTTTTATATTTAACCTAGTGTTGGGTCTAAGAATCTCTACTACTACTACTTTTCCTACTTCTCTTGTTAACAGTATCTATATCTATACTTGCATTACTACCATCTGCTCTTAGTACTATTTAATACAAAGTTTGTTAAGCTGTTGACAAAAGTCAAGTAGAAATGAGATTATACTAGTATTACAACTCAAAAACCTTTATGTAAGTCAATAAAGAAAATCATATATTAGATTAACATAAGAGAAATCAATAGGGTCCTAAGTACAAACTAATTTATCTTATATGCCACAGACCATGGTCTGTATACACACTACTCTATCTTATTCTAAAGTATATATATTTATTATAAAGTTAACATACTATTGCTATATTATATAACATTATTTGTTTTAGATCTTTCTAGATTTTTCTTTATGTCACATGATTGTGTGACTGTGACATGTGACATCACACTAACTCTAATCCTAAGTTCCAAAGTAAAAATAAAAGAAAAAGAAAATAGAAATAAGAAAGGAATTGAAAATAATTAGAGTTTACTATCTTCAACTCTAACAGCTAGAGTATAATAAGAACTATGCAACACTAGCCCTTAACTATATACTAAAGAATTTAAAAAAGACAATATTAGCTTTAAAAATTAGAAAAAGATATAGAAATAATGATATATTAAAAGAAATATATAAGTAACATCTGTTCATAAATGTTTTTTCTTGCTTATATACTATCACAAACTTCATTCAGCTTGTATTTCCACAACCAGTAGACCAATTTTCACAAACTAAGTTGCACTAGAAAGCTCCAAATGAGGGCTATCTGCAAATATGCAGGATGTACAAAAGCGACAACAAATGACTGAGATATTATGCCATCAGTAGCTGTAAAAGCTTTGTCTGCTAATATCTCATGAAAGGCTAAGCAGATTTGCATGATTGAACTTGCATTGGAAAGTGCTCATCAATCTGTTTACAACAATATATAATGCATCTCAAAGTGATAAGTATTGGTAGAGATACAAGCATATCAATGTAGTGACATAATTAGTTATCTTTTAAATTTAGCCTGACATCTGCTATGACAGATGACAGCTCCCATCAGATACAAGTTTTGATCATGTAATGGCAACAGCTTGTATATGGATCATTACTCTTTTATATATATACTTCTGTGTTTGAGAATTAGACCTCAGACTTAACATCAATTATTCCTGTTGATACTACTCATCATCTATTATCATTATCTCCTTATACTGAACCTCTGAAACACCACTAAGCTCATTTGTGATATATACTCCTAAATAGTGAACTTTACACTATATAGTAAACTTCTTTGGAAAATCTAGTAAATAGATTACAAAGCTTCTTTAAAGCTTTCAACAATATTATTTATCCCAGGTATATCTAAAGACACTTTTCAAGTCAAAAGTAATAGAAGGTACTAACAATGCTCACTCAATAAAATAAAAGCTAAACTGCTCTCAAGTAGAGGAATTCAGATGAAATTCTCCTCTTTACTCCCCTTTACTTATAGCTTATATATTAGTCTAAGAATACAGAGAATAGAAACCAAGACTATAAGAAAGACTTCTAAGATCTTGAAAGTACATAGTTTTCTCTCTATTTACAATCTGAAATCAGCCCAATACTCTTTTTCTGCTCATAAGTACTAATTATTTTGTTTTCCAGTATTTCTACTAGTTACTTTTACTTGTGAATACATTTTTGGCTCCCCTGGCTTCTGATTAGTTGTATTCTTATCTTATTTTATTGTTCAAACATTTGTAGCTATATTGATTGTACTCTCAAGTGCCTATTTCTTGTAGCTAGTCTTTTTCAAGTAGATAACATTGCTTTCTAATATAGTTTTAGTATTCTTATTCCATTTATAAGTGGGTAACATTACTTTCTAATATAGTTCTAATGTTTCTATTCTTTTCACGAGTGGGTAACACTGCTTTCTCTATAGTTCTCTAAAGAACAATATTACAGTATATTTCAGTTATAACCAAGTGGCCTTTGTGTATATATAAGCTAGAGCAGTAGATAGCTAGATATTTCATAATACTTTGCTAAATCTATTCTAATAGGCTTCAAGTCCAAAGTCTAATTTATTTAATAGTTATCATACTATCTCTCAAGTTAGTATTTACTTAAAAGAGTCTAAGACATTATCTAAAAGTATAAAGTCTTCTTGTTAATGCCTTTAAAGAGGTTTTAAATGCTTAAAAACCTTATGAGAGTATGTTTTTTCATGAAAAAGTATTTTTCAGTGTAAAATTGTATTAACTCATGTTATAGTAAAGAAGAGAAGAATTGATTAGAATAAATAATAATGAAAGTAATAGTGGTATAAGGACATTACAAAATGAACTACTTACTTATTTGTGAGATCTGAATCTTGAATGTATTCTCAGAGATTTAAGAGTAATTCAGAAGTTTAATAATGATGATAATAATGAAGAAGATCAATACAAATGTTAATAATGATGAGGAATGAATAATATTATTGAGTTTGAAGTCTAATCCTTAGATATAAAAGTATTTATACAAAATAGTAATGATCTATATGCAAGCTGTTTCCATTACATGATTCAAACTCATACCTAGTGGAGCTGTCATCTGTCATAGCAGATATCAGACTAATTTTAAAAGATAACTAATTATATCACTATATTAATATATTTGTATTTCTATAAATACTAATCTCTATATAATATATCATTAGAGACAGTTTGA
>Ga0157368_1000502_pt1 | contig 18233 bp, 19 predicted proteins | sample AttbisABBM3_FD_113146 | JGI IMG/M metagenome (GOLD analysis project Ga0157368, IMG submission 113146) | Fungus gardens microbial communities from leaf cutter ant in Botucatu, State of São Paulo, Brazil - Atta bisphaerica ABBM3 | ecosystem: Host-associated > Fungi > Mycelium > Unclassified ...
AGCTAAAATTCGTGTGGTGAGAGCAAGAAGACTTGACACTCACAAGAGCGTCATGCCCGCCACGAACCAGAAGTCTTGCTGACGAATAATATGTATTCCGTTAGGATTCCATTGGTGTAATTCAAGGTCATAACTGTCGCCGAGGACCACAAATACCCAGGCTACGGAAGATATCAGGAAAATATTAGCTGGATCCATTAATGATTGACTTCGCACTGGATAATACCCCAATCCTGTTGCGGAGATCTTAAGTTCCGAGGTACGGACCATATTCCGCTTTGAGACTTACCATCCCGCAAAGCGATGATGTCTTTCGAAAATGCTTATTTGCAGTTAAGATCAGTGTTGGCGTCGTAAAGTCAATGACGGCGGCTTACTTGTGATGGGAGTCGCGGATCCAAGGAAAGGCAGAGGCAACGGATACTGCGACGATGAGATTGGTTAACATACCGAACACCAGTATTACATCGTGATTTGACCGATGCTGGATGAAGTTGAGGGAGACCTTGAAAATAAGCCAAAAGAAGCCAGATATCGCACAACCGGAGTGAATTCCGCCCAGGTGTTGAAGGACAGAGGTACAGCCAAGTCGGAACCACAGAGGAGGCCACTGAGAATATGTGTTCATGTTAATTTCCTAAACCATGTTAGAACCTCGGCCCACCTTAGCGAAAAGTGTATTGACAATGAGATAGAGAATTCGTCCAAATAGTTCGTTCCGAATTAGGATGGCCGTGAAGAGATTCCCAAGGACGAATACACCAGTATACTTTCGGGCATACATCCAGACATTGAGCGCTGCTAGGAGGATACCGACGAGATTGAGTGTCATTACAAACGTGAAGAATTTCCTGAGATCATATGTCAGCGAGAGGACTCGAAAGCATGTTGAAGAATACCAGCCTGTAGCTATTAAACCAAAGTTTAAACTGGATCCATCGACTGACTCGTCTCTTGGGAGGTACTTTCTTATTTTCGGGGCCAGCAATATTGGCAATAAGCGGAACTTTGGAAAGCTCTTTCTTCCCATCATTTATTGTTCTCCTTTCGAGTGCGGTTTCGAGTGCGGTCTGATCAAGGGAAAGAGAAGTGGTTGGGGGATCCGATAAGTTAGTTATAGATGGTGGTTCCGAACGCTGCGCAGTCAGTGTGAAAGGTATCAGAGACGACGAGCCCTGTTCCGAAACACCCCTCTCAACATCATTGATGTCTGAAGTAGAAGACATGATGTCAGATGTCAGGCGCGAGGTTACAAGAGGGGCGAGTACATGAAGATAGCCAGAATTGAGGTTCGGATATACCTGGTTCAGTAAGTAGAGCATGAAACTCCACCCTATAAGGAGATGTGATAAAGTTACCGCCAAAGTAACAGTAATATTCAGAGAAATTACCGAAAAACCTCGAGAAGGACATATTCATCCGAGGTCACTGCGCACGCATAGCTCTCCATGGGAAAGACGCGGCCGTACAGACAGCGAGTGAGGCTGACAGTGTGCCATCTACAGAATTGAGTGATGAGAAATTGCCATGACAAGGCTAGACATTTTGGGTTTATCCTGCAACATTTGACCTATGTAGACGACACTTGATGTGCATGATAACGAACGCCGAATCAACAAATCTCAGGCTTTGCAATATGAATGGAAGAATATGCGACGCTTTGACTCAAGCAAATGTTGCAATTCCAGTGTAGTTTTTTTCTGGAGGACGAGTAGCCATTATGCCAAGCCTGATGATACATATGACTTTCGATTGGCTTTGTGATTGTGGAAATTCTGTGGAGGAAAAACGGTTCCTCAAATGAGGATTATCATAATCTTCCTGGGGTGAAGCTTGAGGCATTTTCCAGCCTCGGCTATCGAAAAGCTGCGCTGTCCTACTGAGGATAATAAGTTAGCAGCAAACTTTCCCTTCTTAATCATATGCAAGTACTGAAACTTGGATGCGCACAGAAGCATCAGAAATTCAAGTGAATTTAGTCTTTTGTTGCTCAGCTCATGAGAGCAGCCATAGTATATTTGAAGATATTGTAGACACAGATCAATTCCGTTGGGTGTTCGTTGCGAGGATTGCGTGTCGGACGGCTCATCTTTCGCTTCCATTACTGCAAGGCAAATGGCCCATTGTGAAGAATGACGCTTTGATGAGAAATCACAGGGTTGTACGGACCTCGACCTGGAAAGAGGAGTCATTACAATCGACCACGGGGCTAGCGATACCAATGTCGGAAGAATATTTCCTTCCGTTACATAGCCATGTGACCGAAGATGTCACGTCGGCAAAGAAGCGCCTGCTTCATCGCAGCTGGGAAGGAGCTTGAATCATGTCAGGTGTGTGAGTCCAACCGTTTTCAGCTTCTCTCGTGCTAATCTGCTGACCTGAGGAACAGGATCGAGGCGCTTGGAAAGGGAGGTGATGTTCAATATTATTACAGGAGCGGCACAGAATCGTGAGAAAATATTTCTAGTTCGTTCACGGGATCAAATAGGCAAAAGAATTAGATAAAGGCCGACTGACCATTTTCCTCCAACTCACTATCATCTATGAGGCTCCCAGGACCCAGGACCTCCTGGTTGAGGAGCATTACGAGGCCGTCTGCTCACTCGTTTCACTCCCACGTTTCCGCTCGCTACGCCTTCAATCCTTCACACACTCTCCGAGCAGTAGCTGCACCGGCAGTGGGTTCCTATGTTCCCAAGGAAGGGGAACGTGTTCTTAATTCACCGTCTGAACTTGCACGTAAAATATCTGCCAAGGTCCTCCCAAAACTTCCGCGTCCCAACGTAAAAAAAGTGGTCGTCGTTGGCAGTGGAGGCCTGAGCATTGGACAAGCTGGAGAATTCGATTACTCTGGCTCTCAGGCGCTAAAGGCGCTTCACGAAGAGGGTATTGATGCTGTTCTGATCAATCCTAACATTGCTACATGGCAGACCTCGCACCAGTTGGCTTCAGAGGTGTATTTCTTGCCAGTCACTGTTGACTATGTCGCATATGTACTCGAGAAGGAGCGACCGGATGGTATCCTCCTTACCTTTGGTGGGCAAAGCGCACTCAATGTTGGCGTCGAGCTCGATCGTATGGGTGTCCTTGAACGATTAGGAGTTCAAGTATTGGGAACACCCATTCGGACTCTCGAAGTATCAGAAGACCGTGACCTGTTTGTGCAAGCACTCAAAGGTATACATTTTCCTTGGTTTGATCGTGTGACGTTCCTAAAAATAGATCTGCTCAAGAAATTAACATTCCTGTCGCCCAATCAACAGCGGTTTCTTCGGTGAAGGATGCTCTCGCTGCAGCAGAGGAGATTGGTTATCCGGTCATCTTGCGCTCGGCTTTCACGCTTGGAGGACTTGGTTCTGGTTTTGCTAACAACCCTGATGAACTCCGTGACCTTTCTGCAAAGAGCCTCAGCTTAAGTCCCCAAGTTCTAATCGAGCGCAGCATGAAAGGCTGGAAAGAATTGGAATATGAAGTGGTTCGCGACGGTGCAGACGTATGTAACATTGATTCGTGGCCAGATCTTCCCTGTTTCATACTTGCTGTCTGTCCAGAACACGATAATCTGTTGCAACATGGAGAACTTCGACCCCCTCGGCACGCATACTGGTGACTCAATTGTTGTGGCACCTTCTCAAACACTTCCGGACGACGAATACCACATGTTGCGCAGCGCTGCTCTGAAGGTCATCAGACATCTCGGGGTCGTTGGCGAATGTAACATCCAATACGCCTTGAACCCCACCTCCCGGGAATACTGTGTTATTGAGGTCAATGCCCGGCATGTCCATTATTGTTGACGAAAGATCTCACGCTGACCGACGTGTTGATTAGTTTGAGTCGTTCCTCTGCACTGGCTTCAAAGGCTACTGGTTATCCTTTAGCCTACACCGCTGCCAAAATTTCCCTGGGTCATACTCTCCCTGAACTGCCAAATGCTGTCACTAAAACAACCACGGCATGTTTCGAGCCCTCGTTAGATTACATTGTGACGAAGATTCCCAAGTGGGATCTTGCCAAGTTCTCTTCGCATGTGAACCGTGAGGTTGGTTCTTCAATGAAATCAGTCGGTGAGGTCATGGCTATCGGCCGTACCTTCGAGGAAAGTTTGCAAAAGGCTATTCGCCAGGTCGATCCTCGTTGGAAGGGCTTTGAGGTTTATGTGGCTCCAGAGGATCTTGACAGGGCTCTATCCAAACCCACAGACATGCGACTATTTGCCATTGCATATGCCATGTACAAGAAGAGTTATACCGTTGACCAGATCCATGACCTTACTAAAATTGACAAAGTACGCACCGCAATGCAAATTTCTTGCGCCAATTGTTAACCTTCATTGTAGTGGTATTTGTACAAAATTGACAACATCGTCCAGACCCACTGTGCATTGAAAGCCGCTGGGTCTGTCCAAAATGTTGATTACGACCTCATGCTCCGCGCTAAATGTATGGGCTTTGCTGACGCTCAAATTGGTGATCTCGTCGATGCAACTGAGGACGCTATTCGTACTGCTCGTAAAGCTCTTGGTATCACACCTTTTGTCAAACGTATCGATACGCTCGCTGCTGAATATCCCGCGCACACCAATTATCTCTACACCACGTACAATGCCTCGTCGCATGATGTAGAGTTCAATGATAAAGGTACCATGGTTCTCGGAAGTGGTGTCTACCGCATTGGAAGCAGTGTTGAGTTCGACTGGTGTGCCGTCACCTGTGCGAGGAAGCTTAGAGATATGGGCAAAAAGACAATCATGGTGAACTACAACCCGGAAACCGTGTCAACGGATTTTGATGAGGCCGATCGACTCTATTTCGAGGAGCTCGGTTACGAACGCGTGATGGATATCTATGAACTTGAGGGTGCTCAGGGTGCCATTGTTAGCGTTGGTGGTATGTCGTTGAGTCATACTCGACGAGCGATGAGAGTAATGATTTATGTTCCCAGGTCAACTGCCGCAGAATATTGCCTTGCGTCTCAAGAACTCTGGCATCAGCGTCCTAGGCACTGATCCCAAACAAATTGACATGGCTGAGGATCGTCATAAGTTCTCATCAGTGCTCGATTCCATTGGTGTTGATCAGCCCGAATGGTCTGAAGTCAGCTCTCTCGAAGCTGCGAAGGCCTTTGCCAATAAGGTTTCGTGAGTATCATGCTGTATATTCACTTATATCGTCGGCTCACCATAATCACCCAGTTATCCTGTTCTCATTCGTCCTTCTTACGTCTTGTCTGGTGCTGCTATGAACGTTGTCTATGCTGAGGAAGAACTCGAGGAGAAGCTCTCTAAGGCTGCTGATGTTTCACCTCTCCATCCTGTCGTTATCACCAAGTTCATCGTCGGTGCCCAGGAAATTGATGTCGACGCTGTCGCCCACCAAGGCAAACTTCTCGTTCATGCTGTATCTGAGCACGTTGAAAACGCTGGAGTTCATTCTGGTGATGCCACCCTTGTACTCCCTCCCTTCTCGCTCAATGACAACGACATGTATCGCCTAAAGACCATCGCTGAGAAGGTCGCAACTGGTTTCAAAATTTCTGGTCCCTACAATATGCAGATCATCAGGAGACCCGCCGAAGATGACGCCGAGGCCGAACTCAAGGTGATTGAGTGCAATCTCCGTGCTTCTCGATCGTTCCCCTTTGTTTCCAAGGTCCTTGGCCACAATTTCATTGAAACTGCTACAGCCGCTATTACCGGCCATCAGGTCCCTTCCCCTGTTGATTTAATGGCGCAGAAACGCGATTACACTTCAATCAAAGTGGCGCAATTCTCCTGGACTCGTCTAGGCGGTGCTGATCCTTTTCTCGGTGTCGGTAAGTGGAGTCGATCTTCGAATGAATCCTGTTCTTATATCGTTACAGAAATGGCTAGCACTGGTGAAGTTGCCTCCTTTGGCAAGGACATCCATGAAGCCTACTGGGCCTCTCTCCTTAGCACTACTGGTTTCAAGGTTCCTAAAGTTAATTCTGGTGTCCTCATTGGTGGTGATGTGACCAAGTCGGAAATGACTGCCATTGCTAAACAGCTCCAGAATCTCGGCTTCAAGCTTTATTGTTCCTCTCCTGCGGTCGAAGAATACCTTAATACCATTCCGTACGTTACCGCCAAGCGTATCACCTTCCCTACGTCCGACAAACGCAAACTCCGTGAAGTGTTCGATGAATTCGATATCCAGTGTGTCATCAATATTGCCCGTTCACGTGGTCAGTCTTTCACTGATGAGGATTATGTCGCTCGCCGGTAAGTCATGTTCCTCGCAGCCAATATGGATGTTGGCGCTGACTACCGGATCCATGTAATAGGAATGCTGTTGACTTTGGCCTTCCCCTCTTGAACAATGCTCAGACTGCCAAATTGTTTGTGGAGGCATTGGCAAAGAAGATACCCCAGGGAGGTCTGAGAGGTTACACAGAAGGCCGTGTCCCCTCCGAAGTTCGCTCTTGGCGCGAATTTGTTGGCTCACGGGCATAAAATTATTTTACTAATATTAGAAACGGAGGGGAGTAGATCTGAGTGCACTCATGTACGTTTTATTTTCAAAGCTATTTCTCTGAACAGGCAGAATTTTGGTAGTGGTGATATGTACAAACACAACTCTCGAGTTATTTAATGATTTCATTGATCACAAGTAAATCATCAGCCGCAATTTAACACATCCAAATCCTCGAGCGAACAGAGCTGATTCAAATCCAGCTCTGTGGGTGCACCTGAGCGGGACTTGTCAGCCCTCTCACGCACCCGGTTCACCGAAAATTTTTCGACGAGATCGGGTTCCAATTTGTCTTCGATGATATCTGTGACTAAGCGACCAAGCACTGGAAGGAACTACAGACAAGCAGATCAGTGACGGGGGACAAAAAGGTCTTTTCTTCACTCTAGCCACTAAAAACTTACTTTATATGCATGACCACTTCCAGCAGTGGCGAGAATAAGGTTGCCGACGCCTGGATATCTGCTAATGACCCAGTTGCCGTCGGAGGCATCATTGTACCTGGAGTGATGAAACAAAACATCATTTGTGAATGCAGGAAGTAATCATTGGAAGAAAAAGAAAATTCTCTCCGGAAATTAAATATGGGGACAGGATACTCGGTGATATAATAACGAAAACACACCCACCAACAGAGACGAGTGGCGCTAAAGGGTTTCTGGGAAAGATCTGGGTAAATTGCACGTAAACCTTTACGAAGTTCTTGTAACGCTTGCTTGGGTATCGCCAAACCAGTATCAGGATCCGATGTTATAGTACGGGGTGTTGATATTTTGGAGTTCATCATAGTATGTGTAAACCCTGGGCTATGGATGGCCACCTTGAGGACGTTCTTAGCGGTGGGCTACGAAGGAGCTCTATCAACCATTCCGCGGGGATATGAACAGACAGCGTACAGGGAAGACATAGAATCCAGAGGCGAAGTCTAGAACCACAGGGCAATATTTGTACTGCTCTCCCTCTAGTTCTGTAAGCTGTATCATTGCAACGCATTGACTACGTCACCCCTGGAATCAGAATGAAACCGTCATTTGAGCCAACGTCAGCTTACCCGGTGGCTAGACATGTATATTGAAGGCCTAGGTCAGGGAACGTCGAGGGTGACCAAGAACCGGTAGCGATCACCACCAGCTCAGCCTCGTATGAATTGCCATTGGTGCATAATACGCCTGTCACCCTTCCATCTTTTTGTTGGACGCTGCAAACGGATTTTCCAGCATGAATTATCCCTCCAAGAATTTGAACTTTCGATAACAAAATGCGAATGCCTTGGCCGGCATCTGCCCAACCGCCGTCGCGATTAATGTAACCCGTGCAACGCAAATACGGCCAGCTCGTTTCCCCAAATGACCCAACAGGAACACCAAACGGGAATGCCGAACGAATAGTGCCTGGATCAGGGAGAGGTACCAATCTACATCCAAGCTTCAGGTCATTTAGATATGCGTCGTCGGCGTACGAGGATGAACCAGACGTAGGGGCAGCGTCACTGCCGCCGCCTCTGGCTTCTGGTACTTCTGATTTGTCCTCCGCAAAGTTATTATGGTCCAGAACAAGCACACTAGATCTTACGAGAGGAAAAGGGGAGGGGAAAATGGATAATGGAAAGCCGATTGCAGGTTACACATTGAGGAGAGACAAGCACGATGTAAGCGCAGACCAGTCGAGAGTGGCTCTCGGATCTTGAGAAAAACGTACTCGTGATAAGTATCGCCCCAAAATCTTCTGTCCTTCCAAGCATTGATAGCTTCACGAGCCAGTTCAGCATAGAACTTATCGTTATACGAAGATCGAACGACTACAAAGGCCGGAATCATGAATAGATAAATCATACACACCTCAATGTCGCTGAGTGGACACTCACTGCGGTTGATGTCATTACTTGATGCGTCGGGAGCAGGTAGCACAGTCGAACGGTCGAGTATGGTGATATTCGTGTAACCACGTATCAAGAGGTGATAAGCAGTCGACAACCCAAAACAACCAGCCCCAATGATAATCACTCGTTGGTGCTGGTTCTTGAAGTGCTCCTGTTGCAGATTAGTCTGCATGGTGTCCGAAACGTTGAACACCTCGTTTACCGAGCTTCCATTACATTACCACACACCATGTATAGAAATGCCATTACTTTTATACCTCTAAATTCCTTTAGGGGATCATCCAGTCTTCATTGAACGGCGACACTGCATCATGAACATAAGGGTACTGCAGATATGATACAGGCCGATTTCAATTATTGAATCACCAGTACACCATTTCCTGAAATCATACATGACCCTTCCAGATGAAACTGAATCCAAACTGCATCTTGCTCCTGGTCAAACCACATAGAATTACTGAAAGAAGAAATCACTACATGATATGTTCTATGTCTGCTCATATTCCAGATGAATGCCCAAGTACTTCTTTATTCCCCATCAGTCGGACCATCGCCAATTTAAAGTTTGTGGGTCGCAATTCATGTCGGTACACCTTGGTCTGGCAGACGCTCTATCGCGTATTTCCGGTTGATGATATACATCAACGGAACACCGGGAATTTGTCGTATGCGTCGTCTGAGTTCACGATCACAAGTTGCAACAATATAACATTTATGTGATGTGACTCGTTGAACAAGGCAGTCGTCAGCATAGGTACCTCGATGACAACAAGTGAGTCGTTCAAATCTCGGGTCGCGCGCTACGCTATCATCAAAATCAGTTTAGCTCATCTCCGTTAATGAAGGCTTAACCGAAGTGCAAGGCGATATTTCGAACCTAGTTTCTCGAGCTCGGCAAAAACGCAATCAGTAACACACGGGATACCTGTTGAACAGGTGAATGAACATGAAACAGTCCAATTCTAAGAATTCTCATACATTTGGCATAGAGACAGTCCATCATTCCACTAACCAGTTCTAATTTATTTTGTAGGCTGAAGTTGATAAAATTAGTGTCAATGAGAACCCGGTATGGCGGGACAAGAGCAGCGTTGTGAGCAAGGAAAAGCGAAGAAGCAGTTTGTGGCCTGGCACAAGTTGATTAATGAAGTGTCCAAATGACAGTGGTATGGGAACTAACAATCTGCGAACTGCCTTCTCTTTAACCTCCTTCTCCTTTTCGTTTTGTTTTGCCTTATTTTCTTTTCTAGGTTGGCATGGAATGGGTGACTTGGAACCAGTCAGGAAACATGAAGAACGCATACAGGCGTATGTCATTTGGATTCAGTAAGCGTTTAACTTGAGCAAATTTTCTGGTCTTCTTTGCTTTCCCCTACCACCGGATTTCGTCAAAAGTTACGATACTGATGATTAAGGTGATCTACCATGTCGAAGGGTGTGTGGATGATACGGAAGGGGTTATGGACAAGGGGTTATGACTCCCAGTGAAAAAATGATGAACATTACTAAGCCTGATCAGTTAATCAGACATTGCGTAGCCCCAAGGTTCCTGCAACGAAGCTGCAACGAGGCCGTACACTCGCAAGAATCGCACAAAACAAGGCCTGAATGGTCTGTGGCGAAAGGGATTACAAGAAGATATGTGTACTGTTCATCCACTCCTTCCTATGACACATAGGGTAAAGCGGAAATAAAGCAGTGTAGATTGTAGATTTTGTCATCCATGAAATGTGACATGATTAACGTATCATTGTCAAGCACAGCCGATAGCGCTCGGATGAAATTGACTAAGTTCATTTCTATGTCGCACAGCATAAGGGAGTCGAGAAATCATTTCCTCCGCTAAAGAGGAGTGAAGACATCATCGGAGTTTTGCCCTTACAGTTACAGTTACAGTTACATAGCCATGTACTTGGTTCATGCCTTGCCACACTTTCATACCGTGCATGAGTTATTATCACTAGTACATCACCATAAGCGTTGGATAAGTTTTGTCTTAAAAGGCACCGTGAATAAGAAACGGAAAAACTATACGCATTCTGTCCGTTGATCAGCTACGAGCAAGGTGTTACTTCGTATGGAAAAGACAATCTGGATCGATGGCAAAAACACAGCAAAAATACAGCATCTTGACAATGTAACTGGGTTGGTAATCAGGGCCGGTCTTAAACAATGTTACGCTTTACCTTTTTATAGCCTACCTGAAACTCCTTTTCTGTATATATATATGCATCCCTTGTTGTTGTAGTGTTCCTCACTCTTCTGCCTCATCGATACCTGTGCTATGATAATCCAGTCGATAGCACATATCCCTTCCACCTCTATCTCCTGTGCACCATCTGAAAAGCCATCCTTTCATCAAGAGGTTTCATGCACGACTTCTCCCTATATCTCACTGAAGAGTGCAGAATCGAAATCTGCTCTTCTTAAATCATTCGTACAGTCCTTTAAGGAGCTTGAATCATACAAGTAAGTACAGATTCTACATCAGATACTGTCTTATTCTTATCTACATAACCTTCCAGGCAGGGCAAACCTATTATTATAGATGGCCAAAGTCTTTCCATTCCCGCGGTAACTGCGGCTGCTCGATATGGTGTATCTGTGTCATTGGATAACTCATTGGGCACTCAAGATAAAATAGCTGCAAGTCGTCAAGTGATAACCGACAAGGTCGACTCGGGGTTGAGTGTATACGGTGTCTCGACAGGTTTCGGTGGAAGCGCAGATACTCGCACTGATCAGCCTATACTACTTGGACAGGCTCTTCTACAACACCAACACTCCGGTGTTCTGCCCTCATCACAACAGCCCCCTGATGTCCTCCCACTCTGTGATCCCTTCAACTCTGTGATGCCAGAGTCTTGGATACGTGGTGCAATCCTCATCAGGATGAACTCGCTCATTCGAGGCCATTCTGGCGTTCGATACGAGTTGATTTCAAAGATGAACGAGCTGCTCCGTACCAATATTACACCTCTTGTCCCCTTGCGTGGCACTATCTCAGCGTCTGGAGGTAAGTAGCATCGGTCAAATTTTCTTATACTCAATCTTACCAATCTTATTGAAGACTTATCACCCTTGTCTTATATCGCTGGCACAATAGTTGGCAACCCTTCCATCCGTTGTTTTGATGGTCCTTCTGTCTTTGGTTGTCGCAAGATCGTCTCTTCGCGTGAGGCGTTGACTTTGCATGGTATTGAGCCAATTCCATTAGCCTCCAAAGAGCACCTTGGTATTCTCAATGGGACCGCATTCTCTACTTCTGTTGCTGCCCTCGTTCTCAATGATGCCGTTCACATGGCTCTGCTCACTCAAGTGTGTACGGCAATGGGTACCGAGGCTCTTACTGGTACCCGGGGATCTTTTGACCCATTCATCCATAACGATTGTCGTCCCCATCCTGGACAGGCAAGTGCTGCTTTTATCTGTTCTGTCTCTCGACGGTCTAATTCATTACTTAGATCGAGGTTGCGAAGAACATATGGGACCTCCTTGACGGCAGTACATTTGCACAGACACATGAAACAGAGCATACTATAGCTGAAGATGAGGGTACTCTTCGACAAGATCGCTACCCTCTACGCACCGCCCCTCAGTTCCTCGGCCCTCAGATCGAAGATCTACTTGAGTCCCTAAGAATCATCACCATCGAGTGCAACTCAAGTAGGTATCATCTCAATTTTGTTGAGCACCTGCCCTAATTATTCTTCTAGCGACTGATAATCCTCTTGTTGATGGCAGAACCGGAAAAATCCATCACGGTGGCAATTTCCAAGCGATGGCTGTGACTAATGTAATGGAAAAGACTAGATTGAACCTGCACCACATGGGCAAGCTTCTTTTCGCTCAGTGTGCTGAGCTGATCGATCCCTCTATGAACCGTGGCTTGCCTCCTTCTCTCGCAGCTACTGATCCTTCCCTCAATTACCACTGCAAAGGTATCGATATTGGCACTGCTGCCTACGTCGCCGAACTCGGTTATCTGGCAAATCCCGTCTCCACCCACATTCAATCAGCAGAGATGCATAATCAGGCAGTCAAGTCAATACTCTTCCAATCATCTCATTTTATTTCTGCTGACCTCCATCCCAGCTCTTTGGCGTTGATATCTGGTCGTCAAACTATCAGTGCTTTGGAGACACTCTCAATTCTCATCTCATCTTACCTTTACACTCTCTGCCAAGCTTTGGACTTGCGTGCAATGCAGTCGGAGTTCCTTTCCGGCTTATATAAAATCGTGTCTGAAGAATTGGAGAGCTCCTTCGCAGATTTCTTCAAGGCCGGCGAGAAAGTTTCTGAAACTATTACATCCGAAGTCTTCAAGATTATGCACGATACCCACGATTCGACCAGCACTATGGATGCCCAAGAGCGCATGGAAAAAATCGCTGCCTCAAGTACCGCTGTCCTTCTGAATTATATCACAGGACCTACCTTCGAGCACTCGAAGAATATTGGATTTGTGGTTAATGTCATTCCTATCTTTCACTCTCACGTTGCCGCCAGGGCCTACATTCTTCTCGATGCTCTTCGACATGATTACCTTTCCGGCAAGCGTGGCCCTGCACCTGCCAGCAAATACTTGAGTCGTACTCGACCGGTTTACGAGTTCGTGCGAAAGAAACTCGGCATTAGGATGCACGGTTCCGAGAATTACGATCTATTCAAGAACGGCTTGGGTGTTGATGATGTTACTATCGGTCAGAACGTTTCTTTGATTTACGAAGCCATCCGTGATGGCAAATTACAATCCGTCATTGTCAACCTCTTTTTGTGATACCCTTCTTCATTAAAATATTGTACATACCCACTATTTTTATCTGCATTACCCTATTGGTTTTCATCTTGGGTAGCTTAACTCTATCCCTAATGTTGTCAATGGTAGTTGAACTCTATCCTTAATATTGTCAATAGTAGTTTCCAATAAAGTAATCTGTAAGAGTGTAGGGCACTGGCGAAACATTACGTTGTCATCAATGAGTTCTGAGCTAAAGTATAATAAACTTGATCTGCTGATTGCCGATCATAGCAAGTATCTAATGAAGATCAGATGGACATTGTAGTAGTCTACAGTCAACTCTGAGATAACCCATGGTATATAGGAGAAAGTCTAGGCTATGGGTCTTAACAGAATATGGGATATGAGAGAGAGCTGAATGTTATGAACTCAATCATTGTCTCGTGTTTGTTACAATTGATGATGCCTCATGTTCTACAGACATTAACCTCATATATTATATGTATTGGACATGTGTTAGGGCTTGTTTCATCATTTTGTTTCATATTTACTGTGCCTTGTATTTCCCTCATGTTGTATCAGTCAGTGTCTCATATAATAGTGGAGGCTGTTAGGGCAACTGAGCTGAGTCCACAGGGTTATGTTAGGGCAACTAGGCAAAGTCCATAAAGTTTAGTGGAGTTTGCAATCTTCAGGAAGTCCTAAGTATATTGATACAACCAATAAGTACAAGTAGCACTCACCTTCAGAAAGTTCTAAGAGAACAGAATGAGAATTTCTGGGAGTGGCAACTATTATAAATATTACTAGAGTCCATTCCAATCTGATGGAACAGTGCTGACATAAGTGAAGAATGATGACAGCCAGATGGTTAGAAACTTCTAATGAAAACATCTAGAAATCTACTGAAAGAGGAAGGAAGGAAATTTACAATGGATATACTGGAGGGATTTGATGATGAAGGTTGACAACATACTTGCAGGAATCTACAGGGTTTGGTAGATTAGCCTAAGAAAGACTATAGGGTCTAGCAGGGGTAGAGAAGTGCTGACTTATGGGAAGCAAAAATACTGTGGAGTTCAGTGAGGTCAGACAAAGTTTGGATACTAGAACTTTATACAAAGGCAAGTTTTCTTACAGGTTATGCAGAGTTTGCAATCTTTGAGGCAATCTAAGATTATATTACAGCAACTAGTAGCCAAATACTACCTACCTTCAAGAAAACCTAAGAGAATGGAATGAGGTTCTCCAAAAGTGGATAATGTTCTAAATTGTCAAGTGCAGTTCATACCAGGGATGAAAGTCTGCAAGATGGACTCAGAGATATGCAAACTTGTAGAATGACCTTGGCTTCAGCTTATGTGTTACACTGTCTGTCTACCATGTGGTCACAATTCCCAATGAAAGAAAGAAGTTCAAAATAGAAGTGAGTACTGATTGGTGTGTTGCTGTTGAATATTAGAGATCAAGTTCAATAGAAGTTATCTTCATCAATTATCAGACTAGTGAATTACAGTGTAATTACTAGTCTTATATATAAGAAGATACTATAGAAGATGCTTAGGGTTTTAGAAGTATAGCTCTTATTGCCCTAAGTGGAGGTTTCAGTGTTGAGACACTGATAGGAGTACAACTCTACCATGGAAGACTAAGTTGAATAGGAGTATCTCTATCATGGAAGACAGAATCTCTAGATTGTTATATCACCATCACATGGGCATGTTGCAAGGAAGATGGCTGCCATAGAAGGCAGGCTTTTAGATTAGATGTTGACAAGGAGTATCACTATGGGAATGTGTTTTCTAGATGGGTGGACTTGGTATATGACATAAATATTCTACTATCTATTATAACTTAGTATTGAGCTAATCATCAGAATGATGGTATGCAAATAGTTAGAAACCTAAGTTAAAATATTTGAAAAGTTATCCAAAAAGGCAGAGTATATTTGGAGTAGCAGAAGACAGTAACTTGGTAGTTTAAAAAGTCTTCTGAAAAAGCAAGATATAAGCATAGGGTTTGAGTTTTATGATAGTAAAGACTATAAGTTTAACAGTAGTGTTCAAGATTGTAATGGAGCCTGTAGCAAAACCTATGAGATATGGGAAAGTAGTAAAGTTTATAGTAAAGTCTGTAGGATACTATTATAATCTACAAGCCTATCTTTCACAGTGGCCACCTTTCTTGCAACACACCCTTGCAGCAGTAATGCAACAATTCAGAGATTCCATCTTTCATGATAGGGATACTCCTATTTGACTTGGTCTTCCATAATAGAGTCATACTTCTGTCAGTGTCTCAACACTGAAATCTCCACTCAGAGTGATAGGGGCTATACCACTGAAACCCTGAGCATCTCCTATGCTATCTTCTTGTATATAGGACTAGTAGTTACACTGTTACAAACTTAAGACCTTAGAGTTAGTCAAAAGAGTGAACCTTATATTGGGTTAACACAAGAGAACTCGATAAAGAACTCTGTACAGGATTGTCTACCTTATATACCAATACCTAATAGTCTGTGCAAGCTATTTCTAGCCTACCCTAAACAACCATATGTATCACATGTTATATAATGTCATCCTTCCAGAACCTTTTATGTCCTTCTATGTATCATGTGACTTGTGACTATGTCATCTGATGTGATCTGCTGTATGACAGTGTGATCTTATCACTCTAACCCTAGTTCTAAAAATAGAATAAAGGAAAATAAATCGAAAATAAAATAAAAATGTTAAGTTCACTTCCTTCATTCTTGACATACACTATAATTTACTAGTCTGATAATCAACAAAGATAACTCTTATTTAACTTGATCTCCAGTATTCAATAGCAACACACCAATTAGCATTTACTTCCATCTCAAACTTCATCTTTCCATCTGAAGTTACAACTACATAGCAGATAGACAGTATAGTATATAAGCTAAAGCCAAGGTCATTCAAACAAGTCCATACATCTTCAAGCCAATCTTGTGGACTTTCACCTCTGATGTGAACTGTACCTGACAAGATGAAAGAACAAAAGATGACTTTTATACTGAGTAATATAAGAAAACTCAATAGAGTTCCTATTACAAGCTAGTCTATCTTATATACTTCAGACCATGGTCTGTGCACACACTACAACTAACCTACCCTAATATTTATATACTTTCTATAAAGCTAACATATTATTGTTATACTATATGACATTATCTATTCCAAAACCTTCTATATTCTTCTCTTTTGTTACATTTCCATTACAATTTTGTAACTTGTATGATATTATATCACATCTTTTATCTAAGTCCAAAATAAAGAAAAGTCAAGTCCATTATTCACAACTCTAACAGATATAGGGTTGAGGAGCTTACTTGGCTGTGCATAATGAAAAGTCAGGTTTTCTTATAGAGACTTCTTTGTATTTTTCATACTGACTTTATATTATATTCTCTTTCTATTAGAAGAAATAATGTATAGCAGCATAGTATGGTCACTTACCAATATAACAAGATTGTTAGTAAAAAGTTAGATATAAGCAATATTACTTGTCAGACTTGAAGATGGTAGACTTATTTTTTTCTATCTCTCTCTCATTATTTAAGTTTCTTATTTTTTTATTTCAATTTTTCTTTATCTTCTTATTTTGAAAATAAAAAATAATGTGATATTACAAGTTTGGTCATATAGATATCACAGTCACAGTCAAAATATCATGTGACATATGGGAAGATAGTATTATCTATATCCTATAATAACTCTTATGTACATAACTTATAATATTTAAGATAAACTAAATATAAAGTGTATACAGATTATATACTAGAAGTATATAGAGTAAACTCACTTGTATTAAGAATTCTACCAAGTTCTCTTGTATTAATCAATACAAGATTTCTCTTTTGTCCAAACCTTTAAACTTAAGTTATAACAGTGCTAATATAATTATTATATAAAGAATAATATGTGTAAGACATATATCATTTATATGTAAGAAAGAAAGTAAGAAAATATCTATTATCTAAGATAGAAAAAGAGAATGTTTAGGACCTTTTAAATGATCAGTTGAGAAATTAGACTATTAAAGTTTCTATAATATTATAGGTATTTAAATAGTTAGACTATCAAGAATAATTATCTATTGTCTTTGATTTCAAATTTGATTTTTATTTAATTTCTTTCTTATTTGGGACTTAGGATTAGAGTTTAGTGATGTCATATGTAACTGTCACACATTTATCAACAAATAATATTATATAGTATAATAATAGCATGTTGGCCTTATGGAAAGTATATAGACTTTAGGGTAAATTAGTTATAGTGTATACACAGACTATGGGCTATAATATATAAGATAGACTAGTATATAACAAGAACTCTATCAAGTTTTCTTGTATTAACTTTAATACAAGGTTCCTTTCCTAACCTAACTGTCATGAGACACTTTGAACACTAACAATTTTTATTTCTTTTATTTTTCTGACTTTATAGATATTTCTGTTTCTTTTTCTTTTGGACAATGAAGAGGCACATGATACTGCAGTCACATGACATGTCACATGATGTGACGTCATAAGCCTAGAATATGGTGGAAGGATCTAGAAGATGACATCAGAGCACATATATACAGCATAGTGGCCTTGAGGCGAATATGAGGTAATAGCACAGACCATGAGTACTTTGTATATATAGGACTCTAATTGAGCAGAGACTTCTTGTTGAGTTCTCTTGTGAACTTCCCACTTGATATCCATATTAAGAGATTTACCACTTGTGTAGTCATTGGTCTTTGTGACTAGTAGTTGCCACAACACTAACACTTTAAGTTTCAAATTATAATATTATAGATACAAATAAAAGTATTTACCAAGATGGACTTGATGTAGGGATACAATAATGTCAGAATAATAAAAGGCAGCATTTTCAATACTAAAAAGGTGTTACAAACTCAAGACTTTAGAGTGAGTCAAGAGAAAGAATCTTATATTAGAGTTAACACAAGAGAACTCAATAGAGGATTCTGTACAGAACTGTCTACCTTATATACTAAGACTGGTAGTTCATGCTACTACTGTAATTAGCCTACCCTAAATGACCATGTATTTACCTTAAAGTCAACATGTGTTAAATATGTTATTATA
>Ga0157368_1000503_pt1 | contig 18205 bp, 22 predicted proteins | sample AttbisABBM3_FD_113146 | JGI IMG/M metagenome (GOLD analysis project Ga0157368, IMG submission 113146) | Fungus gardens microbial communities from leaf cutter ant in Botucatu, State of São Paulo, Brazil - Atta bisphaerica ABBM3 | ecosystem: Host-associated > Fungi > Mycelium > Unclassified ...
CTTGTTTTCTGTGGCTTGTGTCCTCCTGATCCTAAATTTGATGTCTTGATGCTTTATCTTGCAGCTTTCTGGACACCTTGTAAACTATATTGTTCCATTTTTCCAATTGACTTCTGGGTTATACTTAATCAACCAATCATGTCCCAAAAACATGTCCATTCCATTTAAATCTATTATTGCAGCTTCCAACTGCTCTCTGTGTCCATTAATTTCTATTTCCAGAGGTACTATCTTGATTATCTCTCTGTTTTTCATCCTATCAGTATTGAAGACTTCAAATGAGAAGTTTATCAGCTTTGTTTGAATTCTCTTGTCCTTCACCAACTATTTATTGATTTCCATATGTGTACATCCTGAATTGACTAATGCCTTGACTTTCAGATTCTTCCTATTCTTCATCTTAACATTTGCTTGTACATTTAATTCTCTTTTAGCATTACTCCATTGATTTGGAATAATATATTTTTTGGAGAATTTACATTGATCTCTCATACCATGTCTACTTGAGATCTTCTCCAAAACTCTGCTTCTTGTTATTCCTTTCATTGTCTTCTTTATTTGATTTTTCTTGAATCTTTTGTTTCTTTATTGATTGTTTCCCTTTATAGTTCTTTGTGATGTGTCCTTCTTTGTCGCACTTGAAATACTTTCTGGTTTCTTTCTCCTTCTTCTTGTTCCAATATTCCTTGGCCATATGGCCATACTTGTTGCAGTTGAAGCACTTTAGCTTCCTGTATTTGAAATTATTATTGGATTTGCTAATGTCCATCAGTTGTTCTCTTCCACTGTATATTATTCTGGTTTCTGTCTTGTAATCATTTCATTCTTCTGTGAACTCATACCCTTAGCCTACTGAAGTAACTGCTACCTTCCACTTTTTAAGTGTCTCTAATACCACTATGGGCAGATATCTCAATATTATTTTAATGATATCAAGTCATACATTCTTCTTCAATAAAAAGATGGTGTATAGCTCATCTATATCTGTCTTTATAGCTAAGGCTTTGAACTCTATCATGAAGTCTACTATATTCTGTTTTCCTTGTTTAAAGGACTCAATCTTCCATTCAGCATCTGTTACCTTTGTCTTATTGCTGAAAGTTGTCTTAATCTTCTTGACAAATTCTTCCCAATCTTGGGTTTCTAGTTCTTCATCTAGTTTGTTTAGCTTTCTCCAGATGTAAATACCTACTACTCCTCCTCTGAGGCAAGCTAGGATTACTATAATCTTATTGTTAGTCTCTAAGACTCTGTTGCTTTTGAAGAATAATTGTATTCCTCTCCATCAGTCTTCAAATGTTGTTCTATTCTCATTGAACCACTCTGGATCTGGAATCATACTCTTTGGCATTATAGCCTGTATATTGTTGTTTGTCATTACTGGTGCTAGTATTGTAGACATTTCTTTGTCTGATTGTTCATTCATTTCACTTGAGGCTTCATTCATAATCTTTAAGGATCCTAATCTTTCTGATGGTGCCTTTATATTATTTGTTCTATATGAACTTGTCTTATTCTTCTTGTGGTCTATACCACATATGTTTTGTTCTTTGTCTGGCAGTAACTTTGCCTAATTCGTCCATAAACTAACCACTATATATCTCTCCTTTTTGCAAGATGAGCTTGTTGACACTTTACCAAATATTACGATCTTAGCTTAGAGCTCAGGTTGCACTTAGGCAAAGACTTGAGAGTAAGAGAAGTGATTTGTACAATTGGTAAAGTATAAAGATACAGGTATACTTCTATGCTATATATATAAGTCTAACATAAGGTAATAGTCTGTTGTACATGATACAGATGAGTCATAGAACATGAGGAAGAGATAAAGATGTAGCACCTACTACATAAGGCACTGACTAAGACTACTACAGTGCAGCCAATCATGTTGTCATTACCCTTGACCCTAAGCCATACTGAATCCTTAAGGTGTTGATCAAGACTAGTAGTTACACTATAATTTGCTAGTCTGATAATTGATGAAGATAACTTCTATTAAACTCAATACTGGGCCATTTTTCAATGGCAACACACCAAATCAGCACTCACTTCCATCTCTGACTTTATCCACTCATCTGAAGTTGTAACTATACAGCAGACAGACAACACAGCATATAAGCTAATGCCAAGGTCATTCTGACAAGTCTACATCACCAAGCTTATTACATGGAGTTTCTACACTCTATGCATTCCTGAGCCAACTCTGTGAGCTTTTGCCTTCTGGTGTGACCTATACTTAATACTGTGGTAATTTTGATAGTCAAATATACCCCTTCCTCAACTGATCCTTTACAAACTCCTGAACCTCCTCCCTCTTCATCCTTGATAATAGATATATGTTCCCCTTTTTTGGAACAAACTCTTTCTTGAGATCTATGGCATGATCCCATGTTTTCCTCATTAGCATCCACTCTGACTCTTCCTTCTCAAACATCTTTAAATGCTTATATAACCTTCTAGGAACCATTTTTTCTACCATTCTAATCTCAATTAGATCTTCTTCCTCCTGTTTTTCTTCTATCATTCTTACTATTTCTATCTCTTCTTCAACTGCTTGTTTTCTAAACTCTTTCTTCTTCTCTCTTTGTCTCTTTTCTTTCTTTTTCTTTTTCTGTTTTTGTTTTTGCCATCCTAGCTTCATCTGCTTTGTTTTCCACTGCTTCTCACATTTATCTGGACATCTCATCATCTTTATCTCCCTAATCTTCCAATCAATTTCAGGATTGTGATATACCAACCATAGCATCTCCAATATAACACTCCACTTGTGTTCTCCTATTACATCTATCTCCATTCTTTCTTTATATCCTCTGTTAAATAATTCTATCTCCACTATATACTCAATTAGTTCTTCATGATTAAAGGTACCATCCACATTCCTCACATATATCAGTTTATCTAATTCCTTCTTTCTAAACTTATTCTTCCTTGCAAACTCTGAACTCATTACTAACCCTGTCACCCCACTGTCTGATAATACCTCCACCACTATTCCTTCTTCATCTTCTTCCTGCTTCAATCTTATCTTCACTGTTACTTCTCTCAACAATTTCTCCTTTTTTTCCACACTACTGCTGCTATTTTCTGCTCCTATCTTTTGTACTTCCATCAGTTTCTCCTTTTTCAATCTTTCTTCTCTCAAAATTGTCTTCCTATCCTTTTCTATCTCTCTTCCACTTCCTTCTCCTACATTCATCACTCTACTCTTCAATACTTCAAATTTATTTGAGGGCATCAGTATTGATCCCTCTTCTCCCCTATTCTCCATATTTTTACAATTATGAGTGATGTGCCCAAAACCTCCACAAACAAAACATTTCCTCTCCATCATCACTCTCCCCTATCCTCCTGTCTTCTTCTTTCCCATGCCTCTTATTGTTTCCATTCTTTCTCTGCTTTTCTTTCTTCTCTTATTCTCATCTCTTCTACCCTTCTCCATTCATTATCTATTCTCTTCCTCTCTTCTTCCTCTTTCCTTTCTTTTCTTCTTCTTCTTTGTTCTTCCTCTTCCTACCTTTCATCATTTTCTCTTCTCCTCCATTCTCTTTCTTGTTCTCTCCTCTTTTTCTGATCTTCTGCTACTTGCAATTCCAATAGTTGTTTTTGTAAATTTAAAAACATCATGTTGTTTTCCAGCATCTGCTTCAATAACCTCATTGCTTCTTTCTCTCCCATATCTCTGATCAATTCTTCCATGTTTATTTGACTAATATCAACAATGCTGGTTGCCATGGTGTTTGACAACATAAAATGATATCCTCCAAAAAACATTTCTTTAAAAATTTCCTCTATAAGTACTAGTTGGTATTCTTCTTACCTAACCTTATACTGTCTACTAACTACCTGTCTACTGCCTTACTGACTACTGCCCTAACAAACACTGGCTAATATCCCTGAGAAGAGAATTTCTAAGCTAGATGTTTTCTTACTGAACAATGCTGTTCCTCTGTGTGAAAAGATTACAATGGACCTTTAGCACAAGGCTACTACTTGAAAACAACAAGTACATTAACACAACACCACCCAATTAAACAATGAGTATGTCTAGCTGATTGTTGTGGCAACCACTAGATACAAAGTCCAATAATCACACAAGTGTTATAGAACACTTTGGACCTAATATTTTATTTTTCTTTTATCTATTTTTCTTTTGATTTTATTTTTATTTTTATTTTTATTTTAGGATGATGAAGAAGACATGTGACAAGGAAGTCACATGACAGGTCACATGATGTGATGTCATAAGCCTAGAACTTGATGGAAGGGTCTGGAAGATGATGTCAGGGCACCTGGAGTACACATGGTGGCCTTGAGTAGAATATGAGGCAGGAATGAGGATGAAGCATGGACATAAGAGCAGGGTTATTTATTAGTAGCACGGACCATGAACCCTTTGTATAAATAGGACTTTAATTAAGAAGAGGCTCCTTGTCGAGTTCTCTTGTGAATTCTCACTTAATAATCCTACTTTGAGATTTTACCGCTTGTGTTGTTATTTATCATTCTGATAAGTGGTAGCCACAACAACAAGCAAGTAAAGCTCTCAGTAGGCTATTGATGTGGGGATCACAAGAGAACTCAACAAGAAGTCCCTGCTGTATTGTTACCCTATTTATACTATTTACATGTGGTCCATGCTACCAATAATTAAACCTGCCCTTATATCTATGCTTCATCCTCATGTCTGCTTCATGTTTTACTCAAGGCCACCATGTGCCCTGACATTATCTTCCAGATTCTTCTACCATGTTCTAGGCCTATGATGTCACATCATGTGACATGTCATGTGACTGCAATGTCATGTGCCTCTTCATTGTCCAAAATAAAATCAAAAGAAAACAAAAGAAAATTAATATAAAATCAGAGAAATTAAATAAAAGAAAAGAAAAATTGTTAGTGTTCATAGCATTCCATAACACTGATGGCCTGAGTCTGGTCACCAATGTCTATAATAATCTTCCAGTAGCTGCTATTTATCTCTTAAGCCTAGAGTCTAGCTATATGAAGTTTTGTGGTAATTGACCATGCCAGTTGCACACTGAGAATGAATAGAGAGTAAGTAAGGGAGACCATGAGATGTAGTATCCCTGAAAGTAGTTGAGTTCTATTATTGTGGCAACTACTAGTCAAGATAACCAATAAACCACCAAGTAAACTTTAAGACAAAGTATCTCATGGGGATTACAAGAGAACTCAACAAGGAGTTTCTGATATATTCCTACACTATATATACTACTAGTACAAGTCCTACCCTAAACTACATATGTTACCCATGAGTCCACCATACTATTACCATAAGGTGAATATGCTGCAACCATGCCCTTAACACCATTGTTCTAGTTCCTTCTACTTCATTCCAGACCTATGGCATCACATCATGTGATGCATTATGTGACCATGGTCATGTGCCTCTTCATCATCCAAATGAAAAAGAAAAAGAAAAATCAAATCAAGAAAAATAGATAAAAAGAAAAGAAAATCAAAATAAAATATTAGAGTTCAAGCATACCATGACACTGTGCATTCTCTTATCCAACAAAACAGACCATGGGAGTTTAGTATATAAAGTAGAATAGTGCCACTTGGTCTTAGTCTGGTCGTATACCTTATTGTTCCAATCACTAGACTTTGAGGTTTTGTAACAACTGAGGCACTAATTCACAAAGAAATGAGAACCACTTCTGGCTTCATACAGAAATATTCTCAATAATTAATAAACTGAGACATGCACATGTAACAAAAAACAGTCCAAATAAATTCATCAGATTCACTCATCAAGTATGTCAAACCTCGAATTTTCCTTCGGACTTCGGAAAAGCCAGACTTGTCTGTCAGTGGAAATACTGTGACATGTGTACCAGACCTAATCCTAGAGCACTCTCTGATCAAGTTTTCTCGACACATCAGTCGGACATCGATGATGGGCTAACCCATAAGCCAACCTTTATCCTCCCTGTGGAACAAAAGCCTCATAACCGCAATGGGCGCACCCAGGGGAGGGGTGCATACACCTAGTAAAAATAAAATAATAACTAGCCACAATATTCAGACGGTGTGACCCTGTGAATATAGGACTGAAAAGAAACGAAGAGAGAGCGAAAAGGCATATCGACTGCGATGGAAAAGGGGGTGTGAAATGAAAAAGTAGTATGCACTGAATCGATTAGATGCGGTAAACAACAAGTATCCTACATGACTTCATCTTTCGTACGGTCATGACATTTCATTCATTGTTCGTTACAGCTTCGGAACAGGAAGTGTGTTTTCCGATAAATCTATTCCGCAGTTTTCGTCGGCAAGTCCTAAGATACGAAACCAAACTGTAACCACCATAAAGGAGGGTGTGATGAGGTTGAGGAAGAGATAAATACACAGGATAGATCCAAGGATCGGCGGATCAGCATTGAGCACACTGTAGCCTACAGCTTCAAGGTGGGGAGACTTGGAGGAGACACGGTGTAAGACAAAGGTACAACCTCCTCGATTCTACGACTCCATGACTCGATGCCCGCACTGTAGCGCCATTCATTACACTCCATGTCACACACATGCCCCATCCATGCTCTCTCCCAATACAATTATACAGCCATACTATGTCTCCTTGAGTCATCAGTCAAGTCTCTCCTGGCTCCGCTCTGCGCCATCATCTCTACATCTGTCGACAGATTCTTCTTCGACCTCTCACTAACCGACTTTCTCGATCCTCGGCCTTCAGTATTAACCCATGGACTAGAACCTCTAGGAGGTACGTATTCCCCATCAGCATCGGCACCATCACTCTCCCCATCTTCATCATCTACTTCTACTGGTTTTGATTTCTTTCGTCTTAATGACAATACAGCACCAGCACAGGAGGATGACGCTGTAGTCCCATTCCCATTGTTGCCTGCTCGTGAAGCAACACTTTGAGAATCAAACGAGTGGTAGGTCATTCCAGTGGAAGAGGAAGGTCTTGATGGAGGAAGAGGGCACATTTCGGGGTTCATACTATCGGATATACTTCGAGAGAAGAATTCACCTGACGACCGGCGCTCGGGTGCTTCCCGGTCAATGTTAGTTACAGACGGTGGTGGTTCCGGGACTTGAGGGTATGTCGTGATCATAACTGCAGCTGCAGAGGATCGTTTCTTGCGTGTGGGTGGCTCAACTCCAGGAGGGTCTGGTTTACGCATTTTACTGCAAAGGGGTATGGGCAGAATCCCTAAGTAAGTTGACGATTTGATTCAAAGGAAGTGTGAACACACGTATTAAGTTTAGGTTCAGCATAATTTATGCTCTTTCTCATTCTTCTTTCTCTTAATCCAGAGTCAAGTTCTGGTTCTGACGGTGCTGGCGGGGGGCTAGCGGAAGGAGAGGACGAAACTAAGAACGTCCGCGCACTAACAACCAATTCCTCCTTTTTATCACGGACTGAATTTGGTTGCACCCGAATTGCGGTCGTGAGATATCCTGAATGCGAACACAGAAAAAGAACAAGAAGTCAGCTCACCAGTATTACAATCAATAGGCTGAAGGACGGCACGGGTCATGTCTCTCAACTTGCTCTTCGTACCTTCTAACGGAAGATCATCCTCTTTGTGTCCCTGCTTTTCCCTGGATCTCATCGGCTCGACTGTATATTCTCTTGCTCCTCTATCATCATCGGTATCATGTGGTGGTGACGGTGACAGATCTTTATCTTTAGACTTTCTAGTCTTCCTCTTTTCCTTCTTCAACACAGAGTGCAGTAAGCGTGCTTGATTAGAATCATCTTGTGGTTGGCCATGATCAGGCTCAGCATCAACTTCGAAATTGCCGCTCAAAACAGCAATCTCCTCTGCCTCTTCGGCGCGAGCAGCTTCTAAGCGTATAGGTGATCCAAATGCCGGACTCGCAGGTCGCGGAGGAACCAATTTCTCCGTGTCGATGCTCATCAGGCCACTCTGCCTTCTTGAACTCTTCCTCTTTGTTGTCATTGTGGTACCAGACGAAGACGAAGACGAACCAGTCTGATGATCAGTAATGCAAGATGTACGATGGGATACCATAGACTCAGAGAGAGAGGTGACGCGCGATGGAAGAGGAAGTTTGGAAGCCGAAAGACGACGATGTGACTTTGACTTTGAATTCCATTTGGCAGAGCCTGGTTCGCCCTCAAGCTCGTCACCAGAGGAGCTCGGGAAAATTTCCTCTTCTTCCTTTATGTCAGGGAAATTAGGTGGCTTGGATATCCGCAAGCCAGGTATGCATGAATTCGCCGTCTGGGCAGGGGGTTTCGTTGCAGGTGGGAAAGCGGGTGACGGCGGGGGTGTAGATTCCAAGCTGATATTAAACGTGTGTCGAAGATGTGCTAGATGCTTTGTGAGTTGGAGTGTCTGTGAAGCAAGATTAGGGGTAGAAAGAATCATGAAAAAAGCTCGGCCATGGAGAACAAACCACGACCGTACCGCAGTTTCCGTATCTGCCATGACCTTCCGAGACTTTTCTCTCTCGCGTTTAAGCTGTGCAAAAAGCGAGATTTCAGATTGGCGGAGCCGAAGATTTTCTACTTGGAGGACCGTGATTTCAGCATTAAGTTCCTCGATTCGGATGCTGAGTGTCGAATTTAACCTAGCAAGACAATCTATGAGCAATATTGAGCCCAGTTTAAAGTATGGCACAGATTACTTGGTAATGTGTTTATTGGCGAGGAGAAATTTCTTCTTGACTGTTGACAAGAGGCGCTCCGCGGTAAGTGTATGGCTGCGGGATCAATACAACATGGTAGACGTACGACTCTCGTATTCAGCTAGTGCATCAGCCTGTCTCGCACCGTTAGAGGCACGTGGTTCCCTCTTGCTCATCGTGGACGGCAGCGAGACAATGGCGAGGTCAACGTTGCTCACAGCGGCCACTTGCACAAGGGCAATCAAAGGCCAACAGTTCCCCACGTGATACTCATTATGATACTCATTATGGCTAGCAAATAATCTTTTATTCACAATGTACTGGGAATGTACTTGTTTACGCTATTGTAGGATACAATTTAAAAGATAGCCTGTCCGGGCAGTGAGTGAGATGGCCTCAGCGGCTAAGGATAGGCTTACTGCAGCATTAGGAGGGCTCGCTACACCCCCGATACTGCGAACAATGTTCCAGTTAGCCCTCCGGTTGATTAGATCGAATGACGCACAGATTCAGGGGCCAAGAAGAGAAGAAAAAGGTGTATCTTCCCGTCTCTGCACAAACCTTGGACAGCTGCTCGAGGTCGAAAAACTCGCCGATAGGCATCCCCCACAAACTACGACAATGTAAGATTCCCATGGACACGAGACGAAGTGTTGGCTTACCCGAGAATTGTCTAGTAGGCAAGGCCGACGTGGGTAAGTACAAATGCAGAACCCTGTTTTGTGGATGCACGTTCATACCTGATGCATGTGAGAACCAGCAGCAGGCGGCCACGCCTTTTAATTCTATCAGCTTCTTTTAACAGATCGCAACTGTTTCAAGATGACTTACTTCCAAAGCCGGCTGATCGGAAGCGATGGCTGCGAAATGGTTATTCCTGCATCCATATCTCAGCAATTTATATTATATTTATATTGGGGAGAAACTCACCAGATGAATCTCTTCATGTCCTCACTCTGTTCAATCCCCGCAAACTTCTCTGTCAGCCCATCTCTCTCTTCTTGTCTCGTGTGTTCACTCATATATTTCCTGATAAATCCAATTCTCAGCATCAAAATATCTCCCGTCCTAAACTCCACCCCTTGTGCTTTCGCAACTTCTTCCAACATCGGCACCGTAATGCTATACGTCTGCCAAGGATTGTAAGGCAATGAACCATTTTTCTTTTCCAGATAGGACACAAGGTCAAGTAGGACACCGCGCCCGCAGATACCGTGAGTAGCCCAGTCTACATACAGATTAAGCATCCACGAATACTGTAACAAAAATGAACAGCGATGTCGACGTACTCTGGATACCCAATTTCTTATGTTTGTCTTCAATGTTATTCGGATCGGGATGCAGAACCTTCCCAAGGGGCAAACTCTTCGCCGGTGTATTGTTATAAAACATGTCGTGCTCAATGATCCCAAAGTGCTTCATCCCATCCCACTGCGTTCCCGATTGCGTATTCTAGGTGTGAGCACAGAATTTTCGACCATCAGCCTTGGAATTTTCGAAAGTGATGCCACGCACTATATGCAACTCATCGTCTCTTGGCATCCCAGCACCCGGTATCCTCACAAGCGTGTCCACGTCGGGCGACCTCCTCCCAAACATCGGCTTCCACGGAAAATTCAACGGCCTACACATTACACCCATCAACAAACCACTCTTAACATCAGCATCATCATGATGAAATGACCTACCAATTCAATGCAACCCTCCTCCCACTTCTGATCTCCTCCTTCGCAGTCCTCGCAACAATCTCATCCGTCAACAAGTTAATTGTTCCCAGCTGATCTTCCTCTCCCCAAATGCCCCAAGCGCACCCTGTGAAATTCCTGAAGTTGGGCAATTCATCAAATGTTGGTAACTTCACTTCACTGGTAGTGCCTGTGAATTGCGAAGTGACCTTCTTCAATCGGTCCCCTGGTGACATATGTAGAATGCGAGTTGGGTGGGAGGTACAAGAAAGGCAGATTATTTATTGTCCCCAAACTCCGTTCTGATGTCATGAGAATCTAAAGTCGGTAAGCGATGTCAGAAGCTGACTAGTGTCAAATGCTCCAATTATAATTATATACGAGGCGCTTAGAGCCGTGCCTATGGCATGGCTGCGAACTCTCAGTGTATAAGTCTTATATTGAAAAGTCAGAATTAGATTGTAGTTCAATCACCATGTCTATTATAAACATGCCCTATTGAACACTCTTTATATTAATTGTCCGTTGATTTTGTTCTAAAAGGAGAAGTACATTTTGAGAATGTTAAAACTGTTTATGTATAATACACTGATGATTTGTTGATTGTCATTACAAGAGCTAGTCTAACTAGAAACTAAAACCTTTATAAGTCTTGACTGATTTTACTTGACTCAGACACTGGACAATAGAAGTTCAATACTGTGATGCTTAATGTAAGAGCAAAGTATCACAGGATAATTTGAGTGTATGATGTCAAAGGAAATCTTATCTGTGTAGATGTCACAAACTTCATTCAGCTTATATCTCCACAACCAGTGGACTGATTTTCACAAACTAAGTTGTGCTGGAAAGCCCCAAATGAGGGTTATTCACAAATATGTGGGATGTACAAAAGTAACAACAAACAACCAAGATATCAGGCCATCAGTAACTGTAAAAGTTTTATTGGCTATTATCTCATGACCAGCTAGACAGATTCACATAATTGAACTTGCATTGGAAAGTGCTTATCAAATCATTTCTAATGATATATAATATATCTCATAACAATAAGTATTCATAGAGATACAAGCATATCAATGTAGTAACATAATTAGTTACCTTCTAAAATTAGCCTAACATCTGCTATAACAGATAACAGCTCCCATCAGGCATGAGTTTTGATCATGTGATGGAAATGGCTTGTGCACAGACCATCACTCTTTTGTATATATATATTTTAAATCAATAATTTATTACATAGGGCTTGTTGGCAGACTGTGGTAACTACTAAGTAGCTACATATATTTAGATAGAAACAACATGAAGAATGAAAAGAACAAGAGAAAAAAAAAAGAAGAAGAAAGAAAAATATAAATAGGAAGCAGCTAGCTAAAAAGATGCATGTCACAAACTGATTAAGTAATACTTTCTCCAAAGGAAAAAGCATTACTGTTAAACTCTAGAAAGAGAATAAAATAAGCTATGGTGTTCCTTCTCAGATTCCAATAGCTGTTGTATCTTGTACACTTATATAGTATGTGTCTTCTTGTTTTAATCAGATAAAGTGCACATGGACAAGCAAAGTTTTCCTGAGAGAAGAATCTTAGATGATATTCACTGATGGGAGCATGATTAGTTATAGCTCTTGTTGCTCTCACACATAATAAGTTTAAATGACTAAAATACTTCAGCCATAATCCTCCTTTGGAATATGTCAGTTCAATGATATTGAGATTATTGTCAAGAAGATCTAGAAAGTTTCTTCCTTTCTCATCTGAAGCCTGGAAATTCATTTTCCATATATTGATGATTTTATTTCAGTTACTCTTTCAACTCAAGTCCTACAAAGATTTACACAGAAAGATAGATATTAGGTTGAATTTATTTTGTCTCTTTGTCAACTATATCATGGAGGAACTACTTATCTTGTCTTGGGCAGTCCTAGAATTCAATAGAATTGTGGTAGTTTCTTATGAAGAACTCTCTAAGTTCCTTAAAGATAGATAATGTCTGAACTTGATATGGATGAATGGAAGAGTTGAATATTTTTTTTGTTATATGTATAGAACCGGTGACAACAATGATGTGTTCAATGTTGGTTAATTATGTGGTCTGATTTAAACCACATCTAATCATAAATAATTTGGCTTTGGTAGAAGTGATATTAATAGCATGGTAAACTGTCTTAACAATAGAAGTATTATAAATGTGAATATGAGCAATAAACATAGCAACTTGGTCTTTTATACTAGTGTCTGATACAACAATGGCAGTTTTGGGATCTACCAATACAAGGAAAACAAATTCATCAAGTTTGTGAAGATGCACCTTTTTTCCTTCAGTGTATTTCCTGTTAGATAAATGAAATGAAAAATGACTGGGGAATATATCAATTAGTCTGTTTCTAGGAGACAATTTGCTACTAAAAGAATTAAAAGAATTGAAGATACCATTTAGCCTATTATTAGCATTTATAATGAGACCTTTGACTTTTAATCACTGTTTGGGAGTTAACTTTTCAAGCAATAGATAATGATGGTTATTATTAGAAGAGTGTTTTGACTTTAATAATGAATTGATAATGTGATTTAGTGGTAGTGATTGAGTTCTAAGTTGCAATCTTCCACTGAGTTTCTAAAAGTATAAGTATATAGCGATAAGGCCAGTCAGTGATTGCTTCAATACCTAATGATGAAGAAGTATAGAATGCCCCTAGAATCCATTGAGCAGCTCTTTGTTGCATATTTCTAAGGATTTTGAGTGGATATGCCAAAGGAGCTTTTTTATAGAACTATAACAGGAATCTATACAGTACAATGGATAGGATGCACACTCTATATAATTTTTAGGATGGGTTAGGACCTTGTGACAAATTACCAAGCATTTTCATGCTCTTAATAGTGGAGATAGCTTTATTCACATAGAAATCAATGTGTTAATGAAAAGTCAGTTTTCTGTCAAATATAAATCCCAAGTAATGCCAAGTTTCTTTGGAGAATGGAGCCTCCTAAGATAGTGAGATCTAAAGGAGAGGGATTGAAGACTCTATGTACCTTAAAAAAGTGGAAAACTTCAGTTTTTTCATGTTCAATAATTTATTATGATTATCTTCTCATGTCTCTAGCATGGCTTATAGAGTTCAGGGTTTTCTTCTGATGATATAATAATCAGCTGCACTGTAGTCTAATGTCATTTTATGCATATACACCATATGTTTGCCTTATGGTCAATAGGTATATATAGTTGTAGATATAGTCTTGTATCTTTACACTTTACCAATTGACTCATTCCTACTTTCTTATTCAAGTCTTTGCCTAAGTTGCAATCTAAGCCAAGCCTAAGATCATAACATAATTAGCCCAAACTGTTCAAGAAGAAGTGATATGATATGATAACTACAGAAAAGTTTAGAGTTCAAAGTATAAAAGGATTTGTTCTGAGAAATGAAAAGTCTATCATCTATAAAAGAGATGACAAAGACTTGAATTTTTAGATTTTTTAATTTTTTTTCAAAAATGTGAAAAATTGGCAACAGGTATAATGCCAATAGAATAGGGGAAAGAGCTGAGCTCCAATGTCAATATTAAAGAAAGGAGAAGAGAAATTGTTTCAAAAATACTTAGTCTTTTGTTCTACTAGATAATTTTAGAAGCATAGAGAAATTTTGGGGTTGAATCCAGCTTTGTTCAAGATTAGTGGAAGCAGCTGGTGATTGAGAGAAGGGAAAAACTATATGATGACAAATGCCAGAGTACTAGTTGAATAATTCTTGACCCAATCCATATATATAAGATGAGTAAGAACTATACTGGTATCAGTCATAGACTGTTGTTTGAGGTCACCCAGTTAATACAGATAAATCACATTCTTGGATAATGCTTGGAATTGAAGTCTTTCACCAATGACTTTTTCTATCAATTTTCCAAGCATATTTAGAAGGACAATAGGCCTAAATATTTTTGGGATATTGTATGAAGCCTTATTAGGCTTGTAAATGATGATTGAGGTCAATATTTTGAAGTGTGATAGCCAATGCCCTAAGTTTATACATGTGTTAGCAATATTGATAATGTCTTTAAGACATGATGAATTATATATGATCACTTTGAGATGTCTTCAAGAAAGCTTGTCTGGTCTAGGTGTTAAAGCATTGTTGCATTTGTTAATAGCTGTTAGGAACTCTTCTTCTGAGAATGATGGCCATGAAGTAGATGTCTTGTTTAGAATATTTTCTAGCACATCTATATTGATTTGTTGATGTTGAGCTGAGTTGAAGAATTTATGAAGAGCCTGTCATAAATCATTAAGCTCAAGACAAGGACATCTGTTATATTTGATTGCTTTGATGACAGAGAGCTTTCTTTTCTTAACCCAATTTATAAGTTTCTATAGTCCGCTACTCTTACCTATAATTTCGAAGATTTTATCATCAAAAAATTCTCATTTGGTCTTCTTAACTACACTCTTAAATTTTTCCAATTCTCCAAATATCTTGAGAATCTGTACTTCTCTAATCCTCTCTAGTACTCTTTGTTCCACCATGATTTTGAATATCTAGTGATATTGACTATTTTTGAGTGTTTGAACCAGATTTCATCTGTATTGTGTACAAACTCTTGTACAAGTCATTCAAGATCCTCTTTGCTTCTGATATGATCCATATTAAGTCCTTTGATTCACTCAATAATCTCAGTAATAAACCTCATTTCTTCTTTGTTATTTTTTATAATTGTTCACTTTCTGGTTTGGGTATGTTCTTCAAAAATTGAAATGTTTGCCATAAGTGGGATGTGGTCCAATGACATTCTCCATTCAGGATGAATAGTATGATTGTCAAATTCTTCTAAATTTGGTCAGAGAAATATAAGGTCAATGACTGAATTCAACTCATTTGGATTGCTTGCATAGCTAGTAGGAACTTGATTAGTAGCTTTAGACAGACAAATATTTTAAGAGTCTGTGATATCTGTAAGAGTATCACTATGGACCAAATAATGAGGAAAAAGAGGATCCCAGATATTATCTCTGATATTAAAGTCACCAGTTATAATAAGGACATTATTTATGTTTACTTTAGTATTCTTGAGATACTTTAAAGCCATTTGAGAAGAATCAGAATAAATGTTCATCAAAAAGTAAATTGATCCACAATTGAGAAAGAAATACAAGAAATATCCCTATGATCAAAAATTTTTTTCATAAAGCAAAGCAAAAACTTGAAAGTCTAATGTTGATGTACATAATGACTCTGGGTGCATCATGAACATTTGATGGGTTTCTAAAAAAGATTATCTAATTAGGATGGTTAGAGATACCTACCAAGTCCTCCCCTTCTTTTTTAGAAGAACTAGAACTAGAATGTATTATAAACCATGGTGGTTCTTGAATGAATATAATATCAAAGTCTTTTTGTGCCTCTAAAATAGTATTCATAAGCAAATTGTTCTTATGAATGTTTTAAGAAAATATTTTGATTTCTTTTATAATCATTATTGAAGACTACTCACAGCTAAGTGAATTGATTTGTTTCTGTTATCTTGGATTTCTTGATACTTCTTCAAGTACTACTCTCTATTAAATTGATGCTTCCATAAAGGGCACATATTGGAGTCAGCTTGATGATTGCCTTTGCAGTTAAAGTATTTAAACAAGTAAGGACACAGTTCTCTATGTTTTGTTTCAAGTCTGGGTAGGTTGATTTTGAAATTTGCTTTGCAACACCATATGAAATGTTAGTTATGTTCACTCTTGTGTGGACTATTGTACTCAATGCACTTCAACTCTTGAATTTGACAAGCAAAAGTAGTGTGATCCCATTTCTAGCATTTTTTGTACTGAGGAACACCAGAGTTCATATTTATACTATGAATGGTCATGATGTATCTTCTAATATTAAAGCACCTATTAATCAAACTCTTAGCATTCTGCCTACTTTGTGCATCCCAAATATCCATCCAGATAATGGTTATATCAGACTTGGGTGAAGCCTTAATAATCCAAGGTTTAGATACAAGTAATAGATTGTTGAAAATATGATTTGACTTGATGATCAATTCAATGAAGTTTAGTGTGATAGGAACATTAGTGTTCTCCATAAGGTAAGAGATACCTATTATTTTCAAATAGGACTTTGATTGTAGAAGCCTAAGAATCTTAATATTCTCTGGAAAGTACTCATCAAACTATCTCCATATATTTATTAAAATTAGCTTAATATATTATAGTCCAAACTCCAATCTATATCTATCTCCAACACAGATAAAACTCAACTAATATCTAAGTTATAGTAAGAGCAATTCATACTCACCAAGGTTATTTGTAAATATAGTATGAAAGAAAGAAACAGAATAGTTAAGTTAGCAATACAAGTAACAGAGGGATCAGAAGTGGTGCTATATGAATGATCAACCTTAACTTGAACAAATAACATAACATTTAGCCTATTCATTGTATAGTCATAATTTTGGAAAATAGAAGCTCAAAAGGGCTTAAGATAAGTGAGGTACAAGTCTAAGTTAATTATCAAACTAAGTATTAAATACAGTTCACACCTTGTTATCCAAGATCTGTTCAACATAAGATATAGATCATAGCAATTGTAATATACTAACCTAAATAGTCAAGAAGTTACTAAGTAATCTTATATAGCAAGAGTCTTGTGAAGATCATAAGAGAACTCAACAAGGAGTCCCTAATATATTACTGCTCTATATATACTAATATTATATAGTCCATGCTATCAATAAATAATCCTACTCTAAAATATATATATTATTCATGAGTCTACCATACACACATCATAAGAATAACATACTGTAGACATGTACTATTATAACTTAGGTCTTTGTCAAGCACAGTTCACACCAGGAGGCAAAAGTCTACAGAGTTGGCTCAGTGATGCAAACTTGTAGAATGACCTTGGTTTCAACTTATATGCTATGCCATCTATCTGCCACATGGTTGCAACTTCAGAGAATTAAATGAAGTCCAAGATAGAAATGAGTGCTGATTTGGTGTATCACTATTGAACACTAGAGATTAAGTTTAATAAGAATTATCTTTGTTGATTATCAGACTAGCAAATTACAGTATAACTACTAGTTTTATATACAGGTTAAAGATATAGAAGATAGTCAGAGTTTCAGTATATCACTCCAAGCAGAGGTTTCAGTGATGAAATACTGATAGGAGTAAAATAGAAGAACACTACTATGGGAGACTGAGTTCAATAAGAGTATTCCTGCTATGAAAGACTGGATACCCAAATTGTTATATTACTAATATGGAGATATATTGCAAGAAGAGTGGCTATTATGGAAGATGAGCTTGTTTCATAGATATTGAGATAATAGTATCACCATAGGGACATATCTTCTGAACAAGTGAACTTGACATATGATAGTTTTAGAGATAAGATAAAAGTATACTATAGTCTGAGTGTATACTACAACTAACCTACCCTAAAGTCCATATACTTTCCATAAGACAAATATATTATTGTTATATTATATAATATTACATATTCTAGAACCTTCTATGATCATGTGATTTTAGACTTAGGTGAAGGGTGTTGTTATAAACTCAAGTCCTTAGAGTTAGACAAGTGAATAAATCTTATATTGGATTAACACAAGAAAACTCAATAGAGAACTCTGTACAAGATTGTCCATCTTATATACTAAACTACCATGGTCCATGCTACTACTTCTCTAGCCTACCCTAAATGACCATATGTTTGCCTTAAGGTCAACATGTATTATATATATTGTATGATATCATTCTTCTAAAACCTTCTATATCTTTTTCTATAATCTTGTAACTTGTGACCATTATTGTGACCATATCATCTGATGTGACTGATGTGTGACAGTGTTATCATAACATCACTCTAA
>Ga0157368_1000504_pt1 | contig 18181 bp, 24 predicted proteins | sample AttbisABBM3_FD_113146 | JGI IMG/M metagenome (GOLD analysis project Ga0157368, IMG submission 113146) | Fungus gardens microbial communities from leaf cutter ant in Botucatu, State of São Paulo, Brazil - Atta bisphaerica ABBM3 | ecosystem: Host-associated > Fungi > Mycelium > Unclassified ...
ATACACTCCTGTGTCCTTACGCTTTACCAATTCTACAATTCCCTTATCCTTTCTCAAGTCTTTGCCTTAGTTGCAACCTGAGCTCAAGCTTAAGGTCGTTACAGAGATAGGGTTTTTGGGAGTAGTAATTGGACCAGAAGGCATAAAAATGGAGGAGGAGAAGATGAAAGATGTTTTGGACTGGCCGACACTAAAGTGTGTCAAGAATGTTCAGAAGTTCTTGGAATTGGCAAACTATTATTGTTGATTCATTCAGAACTTTATATCTATAGCTAGGCCTTTGCACGATATAGTAAAGAAAGACCAGAAGTGGGATTGGACAGAGAAGCAAGAAGAGGCTTTCAGAGAGTTGAAGAAGAGGTTCACAAAAAAACTGGTGTTAGCAACACCAGATTTAGATAAAAAAATAAGGATGGAGGTTGATGCGTTAGATTATACTACAGGAGGTGTTTTATCTATGGAGTGTGAGGATGAAAGGTGAAGACCAGTAGCATTTCTCTCAAAGTCTTTAAATAAGACTGAGAGAAACTATGAGATTCATGATAAGAAGATGCTGGTAATCATCAGAGATTTAGAAAACTGGAGACATTTGTTGGAAGGTGCATGTTTCAAGTTTGAGATCTGAACAGATCACAAAAATTTGGAATACTTTATGAAGGCACAGAAATTAAATTGCAGACAAGCCTGATGGATACTATACCTATCAAGATTTGATTTCACTCTAAAGCATGTTCTAGGAATGAAAATAGAGAAGGTGGATGGACTTAGTAGGTAACCAGACTAGAAAGTAGGAGTAGAGAATGACAATGACAATCAGATATTTATTAAGAACAGTTGGATTCATAGTATACAAAAAGTAGTAATAGAAGGACCTGAAGTAGAAATAGTAGAAAAATAAAAAAAGGCTAGGAGTAAGGACAAGGAGGTAGTTAGAGTAGTAGAAGAGATAAAGAAGGTAGAAGTAAAAGTATCAAGAGGAGATAAGTGGCAGATTGAAGGAGAGTTGGTGTTGAAGAAAGAAAAGGTGTATGTGTTGAAGGATGAGAAATTGAGAGCAGAGATAATCTGGTTACATCATGATGTGCTGGCAGCAGGACATGGGGGTAGATAGAAGATGATGGAACTGGTCACTAGAAACTATTGGTGGCCAGGAGTAACAAGAGATATGGGGAGATATGTGGAAGGATGTGATTTGTGTCAGAGAATGAAGAATTGAATAGAGGAGCTGGCAGAAAAGTTGAAGTTGAGTGAGGTACTGGAGAAGCCATGGACTCCTCTAATGGTGGACTTCATCATGAAGTTACCAGTAGTAGCTGGAAAAGATGTAATCCTGGTGGTCTGCAATCAGTTGTCAAAAATAACACATTTTGTGGCAACTACAGAAGAGACCTCAACAGAGGGATTGACAAGGTTGTTCAGAGATAATGTGTGGAAGTTGCACAGGTTACCAGAGAGTGTAGTGTCAGACAGAGGTCCTCAATTTGCAGCAGAGTTGACAAAGAAGTTAAATAAGATGTTGGGAATAGAAATGAGGTTGTCGACAGCATTCCACCCACAGACAGATGGGCAGACAGAATGGATGAACCAGAAACTCAAGCAGTATCTTCAGTTCTTCGTGGATCATAGACAGAAGGATTGGCCAGAGTGGTTGGCATCAGCAGAGTTGTGGTGAACAACAAGGTTCATATGGCAACAAAGGTTTTGCCTTTTATGGCAAACTATGGTAGAGAATTAAGAATGGGAGATGACATAAGAAAGAGAGGGAAAGTAGAAAAGGTGACAGAATTTGCAGAGAGAATGAAAAAAGTTTATAAAGAAGCAAGGGCAGCACTGAAGAAGACACAAGAAGACATGAAGAGACAAGTGGACAGGAGAAGAAAAGAAAGTGAGAACTGAAAGAAAGGAGACAGAGTACTGTTAAGTACCAAAGACTTAGTATTCAAGGAGCAACTGGTGAGGAAATTAGTGGACCAATATGTAGGTTCATATATAATTGAGAAGGTGGTATCCACCAATATGGTCAAATTGCAACTGCCAACCTTGATGAGGATCTACTTGGTTGTGAACATCAGTCAGATAGTATGATACAGGGAACAAGTAGGAGGATAGAAGAAAGAAGAAGAAGAGAAACCAATTGAAGTGGAAGGAGTTGAGGAATGGGAGGTAGAAAAAATATTAAATAAAAGAAAAATAAGAGAAACAGAGAAGTATTTGGTATAGTAGAAAGGATTTACAGTGAAGTATGATATCTAGGAGAAAAAAGAGGACTTAGGAAATGTAAAGAAGGCATTGGAAGAATTCGAAGAGAGGATGAATATGGAGGTAAGGAGGCAAGAGAAGTTAGATATGGCAGAGGAAAAGGACTTTAGAAGAGAGGAATTACCAGGGAAATATACAGTGAAGATGTTATATAGATGAGATGACAGAAAGTTTGAGAAAGAGTATTTGAAGAAGTTGGAGAGAAACTGGCAAAAATGGAAGTCAGTTTCTCCAGAGGAGAAATCTTAAAGGGGGGGTAATGTCAAGATCACAAGAAGCAGACTTAGTTTTTTCCTATTTTCTTTTCTTATTTTTATTTTCTTTTCAATTTATTTTCCTTTATTCTATTTTTAGAACTAGGATTAGGGTTAGAGTGACAATATATGCTGTCACACAGCATGTCACATCAGATGACATGGTCACAAGTCATATGATGCATAGAAGAACATAGAACATTCTGGAAGAAATGATATCATACAATGTGTGATATACATGTTGACCTTAAGGCATACACATGGTCATTTAGGGTAGGCTAGAAATAGCTTGCATGGATCATTAGGTATTTGTATATAAGGTAGACAGTCTTGTACAGAGTTTTCCATCGAGTTCTCTTGTGTTAAACATAATACAAGGTTCTTTCTCTTGTCTAACTCTAAGGGCTTGAGTTTGTAACAATTAGGGTAGGCTAGATACAACATAGCATGGACCAGAAACCAAATGTATATAAGGTAGAGTAGTCTATACTGGGAACTCCATTGAGTTCTCTTGTGTTACTCAATACAAGAGTGGTCTTTCATCCTAACCCTTTGGAGAAAGTATTACATAGTAGAGCAGTCTCTTTGCTTGTTCAATAGTTTTTCCCTTTTTCTATTTCCTTCTCTTTTTCTTTTTCCATATTTTCCTGTTGTTCCTTTCCTATGTAATGTAGTTACAAAGTAGCTACCACGGTTTGCCCTCGCACTCTGTGTAATAAATTGTTGATTTTAAAAAAAAAAAAGCTCACTAGTCACTCATTTTTCCCCATTGTAATTCATGATAATAATAAGATAATAATGGTCTCATCACACTCTATTGCCTGTGTTTGATGTTGGGCCTGCATTCTGGAATAATTGGAAGGCGACGGATGATATGTGAGTTTGGATGTCTGGCATTATGCGAACAATAACGACCTGTCGCATTCTAATTGTTCAAGCTCAAGGTGGTACTGATCTTCGTTTGATTGTTCTTTTGTTTTTATCTGCCATTAGAATGAGTTCCCAAAGCAGGGAAACCACTACTAATACTCGCTCGAAACTACCAGTGACTCCTATCCTGCTGCTTACCACTGGCTGGTATACCCATCTCATCTCTCTCTTCTGTTTCCTAGAATCACTCACTGGTTGTATTTCTACATTGACATTTCTTTGACGAACGCTATGTCTTCACCTACTTCTTCATCTACACGGGTGGTCTATACTTTGTATGGGCCAAAGGTGATGTCCTCCAGTTCCTTCTCCAAATGCTTACTTAATTTGCTCAGACCGTAGACAAGTCTGACCAGCACCCTTTCGGGTCTCCTGTACCAGGAACACCGGTCTTTCGTCAGACTTTTCCAACCTCACAAGACACATGGTCGCTTGACGATATTGTCACTCCCATCCACCGACGGTCCCATCATAGCTCTGGTCCCTATGCACGCTCCCATCGCTCGGCCCAAATCCCATCAAATTCTGCTACCGGTAGCTACGTCCCCTCCTGGCGAGATACTCGTTGTGGATGTATGGAGCGAATCCATTTCGAACTCAGTGCAATCTCAGCCATAGAAACGAATGCAATAGGCGCTGTAGAGCGTGAGAGGGAGAGATATAAGTTGGCTGTCACCCAACGGAATATACGTCGTGTGATTGAGGAGAGGGATGTATTTAGGGAGAAAATTCCCTTCAAAACCTCATCGTCTTGGTCGTCCCTACCTAGCAACTGCAATGAGTTTGTGCAAATTTTTTCTTCCGCTGGACCTCTTCGCCGAAACTCAATATCTCGCTCTTTCCTTCGTGCTGAGCACATTTCGAACAGTTATTCACGATGCAAGATCGTTGACCCTTATCTCCTTCCAAAAGGAATTAATGATTGTTTCGATGTTACACTTGTCGGTCGCTCTTTACCACCACAGCGTGAGCACCGCCAAAAATCAGACCTGGAGCCATCTAGTCCGAATTTGATTCGAGATGCCTCTTTCGAAGAATCTCGCCAGTGCTACCCTCTTAGCAAAATAGGTGAAATTGATTTTGATCATGTCGACATTCTATACATTCCATACAATGGGAGGGTATTCTGTAGAGCTTGTCAGTGAGTTTCCGTTTTTTTTGCTTGTCTTGAAAGCATTGTACTGATGTTCAATCTCAGTGTCAATCAGCATAAGACGCAGAATTTTGCCACCATAGAAGTGGAAAATTTCCCTAATAATGCATCTTGGGATGATCTTCGCAACCATTATTTACTTATGCACCCAAGCGAAAGTCAAGAGATTGCGACCCTGACGGTACCTCAAATCATCGAACTTCGTGAGCGACTCCAGGACAAACGGACTAGTTTATGATTGTTATTATACGATTACTATGTCCTTCATTCACTCATAATTACTTTTTACTTCTAAAGTTATCCACGTGCCTGATGTGACTTGTCATATAGTCACGAGTGAAGACGTCACATCGCCATCTTCGAGGAGGACGAGGCTGTAAAAAAATGTTTGATTTCTTTTGCTTTTGACGTTCATATGCCCCGGTTTCTGCACCAGAAGATCTGCAGACATCATCCACGACAGCACTCAGTGCTTTTGACTTTTCTGGGACCCGCTTCCCTGTGTAGCCAGTGTCCCTGAGCAGGCTCTACGGGCCTCAAGTCTGGCAGAAAAATTACCAGCAATGGGTGCCAGAAGTGGAGGCGAGAGATGGGAGACAAGGACAAGTAAGTGGCAACGACCAACCAGAAGGCGGTGATTAAATTAGGCAGAGCCAGGCGTGGACGACAGATACGCACAGACAGGGTCGGCATGCACGGACCATGTCGACATCACTCAAGCAGTGGTTGTGGTACTGGACATCGAGCAAAGGTTTGATGCGGAAGGCAAGCGGAACAAGGTGGATTACAAACAGAGGCAAACAAGCATAGCCACTTATCCTGCTCTTGTCCAAGCAACACCAGCACAAAAACATAAACCCGAGCTCATCATCCTTGTCGACGGCAACGAGGACGATAGCTTGTACCAACTGCACAGGTTACAGCGGCCCTCAGCATCGTGACAGTGTCACATTTTCACACATTTTCACACCCGTCACCCTACCCTCTTTCACAGCTGAGGATTATGCCCGTGCTCACTCGAAACAGACACAAGTCAGACAGCAATCCACCTTCTGGTTCCGAGTACAATGCTAGCGAACACTCTTCTGCTCCTCCAGACAGGGATCAGGACGGCAACAAAGAGTCTAGAGTGCCCGCCTACATGGTCACACAGCGTGGAAGAAGAACCACACATACTTCCTACAAGGAATCGGACGATGAAATTGATGGCCCAAAAGGTAGCGTGCAGGACCTATTCGACCATCGCATAAAGGTCGAGCAGGCCGATGGAGATGACGAGGATGAGGAGGAACGTCCTCCCCGTCGCCCCAGGAGGCCGACGCGCAATCTGGATAATTTCGTCACTGAAGATGAAGAGGATAAGCTTGCCGATTCAGCTGGATATTCACTCCGTAGCCGACCTCGAAGGACGGTCATATCACACAAACCTTCAAAGCCTCCGCCACCACCCAAGAGACATTCCCGATATCCTACACGTCAACGTATTGGTGAACGTCTTCGCGAGGAAAAGGAAGATGATCAATATGTTGACCACTCAGACCCTTCATCTGCTGACGCGGATGGCTCGGTCGACCTCAACGAAGATGCTATGGGCACTTCTGACCTTGAAATCACCATGGAACCTGCAGTTGGACCCGAACCCGAACCCGAGCCCGAGCTCGACAACGATGGAAAGCCATACTCGTTCCGACAGCGTCAGAAGATTAATTATGCTATTCCTCCTCCTCTGGAGGAAATGTCTCGGCCAGTACCCAAGGTTAATGGAAATCGAAATATTGGTAATAGAGGTGGATATGGCAAGGTGAAGAAAGCAGGCCCTGGTTGGAGTGCTAGCGGTGCAGAACTCGGACGTTGGATGGGCATGGGAGGTGATGACTCTGTAAGCCCTGTGTTCTTCAATCTCTCGCTTGATCTCATACAGCATAGGACTCGGACTACCCTACAAGGACACCTCGGAAACAACCATTCAGCCTAAATCCTTTCGGCACACCAGCTGCAGGTGGCATGCTTGCTGGCGACCTCGCCACTGCTGGTACACCGTCCAATCTCGGAAGGATAGGTGATGCAGGTACATCTCTATCGCTATGACAGATAGCTGCATATACTGACAACACAATAGCATTGGCCGATGCCGATCCTCTTGGTGTGAATCAGAATGTCACCTTTGACGAAGTTGGTGGTCTCGATGAACGTGAGCTTTATCGGCACCTCACTTGTACCTCTGGGCTTATTTTTTCTTGAGACATTCACTCACTGAAGGAAATGACACTTCTTCCTTTGCTTTATCCTGAAGTGTTCCAGCGATTCGGTGTGACCCCTCCTCGTGGCGTTTTATTCCATGGACCTCCTGGAACCGGTAAGACACTCTTAGCTAGAGCCCTCGCGGCCAGTTGTCGCTCAAATGGACGTTCAATATGCAAGTTCTCTTTTGCTCCCTCTTTCCGTGTTCTTTCGCTAATGACTGGTTTTATCCAACAGCTTTCTTCATGCGCAAAGGTGCTGATTGTTTATCAAAGTGGGTTGGTGAAGCTGAACGTCAACTGCGACTTCTCTTTGAGGAAGCCAGAAATTCTCAGCCTTCGATCATCTTCTTTGATGAGATTGACGGTCTGGCACCTGTCCGCTCTTCCAAACAAGACCAGATCCATGCTTCTATCGTGAGTACACTACTTGCACTCATGGATGGTATGGATGGTCGAGGACAAGTCGTTGTTATCGGAGCGACCAATCGTCCTGATGCTATTGATCCTGCTCTGAGGCGACCTGGACGATTTGATCGGGAGTTCTACTTCCCGCTGCCGGGACTGGATGCTCGGGAGAAAATTTTGGGGATTATGACAAAGGGATGGTCGGGTTGGGTACAGGAGGAAGGAGACGAGCAGGTGAAGGTGCAGGCGAAGGAAAAGCTGAAGGGGTTAGCGAAATTAACCAAGGGATATGGAGGTGCTGACTTACGAGTATGTGGCGTTCCTCCCTTGTTTGACGTTCGGTTGATAGTCAATTACGGCTCATCAGGCCCTGTGTACAGAGGCAGCTTTGAACGCTGTGCAGCGTAGATATCCCCAGATTTACAAGTCGACCGAGAGACTTTTACTGAAGCCTGAGACAATCAATGTTCAGCTCCGAGATTTCATGATTTCGATTAAAAGTAGGTTCTTCACTGCGCATTTGTGGCAGCTAGCTAACCGGATATCCAGAAATTGTCCCTTCTTCTGCCCGATCATCATCTTCGGCTGCTAATCCTCTTCCTCAACAATTTATACCACTTCTTGGCGATACCCTGGAGAAAGTCAAGGAATTTATCCACAAAATTTTACCCTTGGAGAAGAAACTCAGTGCCTTGGAGGAAGCTGAGTTTGAAGATGAGGGCAGCGAAGACGGTGCTTTGGATCGTGAGATGTTTTCTCAGTGTATGTATGATTCACCCAGCGGCATGCTAGAAATTCAAGATTGATTTTTATACTAGCAATGCAAACATTACGTGTATATCGTCCACGGATACTGATTCATGGCTCTGTTGGGATGGGCCAGAATTATGTCGGTGCCGCTGTGCTGCATCATCTAGAAGGCTATCATGTACAAACTCTAGAAATCGGTACTCTATTGGGAGATTCTACACGGGTATGTCCTTCTCAATCACCGATTTTCAATATGATACTCAATTGGCGCTTAGACTGCAGAAGCTGCTATTGTACAGTCATTTATAGAGGCCAAGCGTCATCAACCGTCAATTCTTTACATTCCTTCCCTCCTCAGTTGGTGTGCAGCCTTCACTGAAACAACACGATCTATTGTCCGTGTGATGCTCGACACCTTATCTCCAACTGAACCCATCCTCCTCCTTGCCCTTACTGATGGCCTGCACTCAGAACTCCCATACGACGTCAAACAATGGTTCAGTCATAAGAAAGACAACCGTGTACTCGTACCGTCTCCGACCGAGGATCAAAGGGAAGCATTCTTTGCCCCGCTTATCAACGACATTCGACGACCGCCGAATCAATTCTCAGACGGTGTCAAGAGGAAGAAAAGAGTTTTAGAGGAATTACCTGTCGCTCCACCATTGGAGCCGAGAAAACCCACAGAGGCGGAATTGGCATTGCAGGCTGTAAATGATCACAAGACAACGACGCTATTAAAATATCGGTTAGGGCCGATTCTAACGGAGTTGAAACGGAAGTTTAAGAGATTCACTAAGAGGGCTTCGGTGAACATGATTTTTACTCTGTTATGACCAGGTTGAGCGAATTGCTAACTTGAGGTCTAGGAAGAGTATAATTATGATTTTTCGGAGGTGGTTGTTCCCCAGATTGAAGTGACGACGACGACTGTGACAACTGCGGCTGTGGCTTTGGATGTAAATGCAGAAATTGTACCTCATACGAATGGTGCCAATGAGGCTGTCGATCAGCAGCAGTACCAGCAGGGTGTGACTAATGGACGTATGGATGCTGGAACTTCTCCAGTTGCCGCGCTTTCATTGCATGATATCGACCTTGAGAAGATGCATGTTGATTTGTACAAGGGACGATATCTCACACCTCAAGATTTCCTCGATGATATATCCAAGATCGTTCAGAACACTGAACTTCGTGCTTTTGAAGATATGGACCGGATGTATAAAGCCCAGGCTATGCTTATTGCTACGCAAGTTAGCATCCAGGAGTTTGATCCGGCTTTCAAACTCGAGTGTGAGCGAATGGCTGTTCGTGAACGTCAGCGGAGAGAAGAACGTCGAAAGAATAAAGAGAAAGAGAGGGAAAGGGAAAGGGAAAAGGAGAAAGAGGAAGCGGCCACAAGGAGAAGTACAAGAATCCCAGGACAGACGTTGGAAATTTCCATCACGGATCCTGTGAAACTTGAAAGAAGGCTGAAGAGGCAGAGGGGAGGGAGTGCCGCGAGTTCGCACGAGGGTGAGGAAGACGGTCAAGGTGAAGACGAACAGGAAAGAGAAACAAAGAGATCAAGAAAGTCTACTGAGGAGGAGGATCCTTCGGAGATGGTTGGACAAGCTACTCATGTGAGGACTGTTCATTTTGCAACGTCGACGGAAGTCGTAGAACCTTTGCAATCTAAGCAAACCCTTGGGGATGTTTCTGCTCCGATGATGGTGGATCAGGAAAATGTGAAGTCCATGTCATTCGAAACTGAGCTGAATCCCATGATCGTTGATACCGTACGCTCGAGTGGTTTTGATCCAACCTTGCTGAATCCGTTACCACCGACGGAAAATGTATTTGGAACCTCAAGAACGAGTAGGACTGGCAGTCCTGCAATTAATCAACCCGCTCCTACAACTACAATGAACGCTGCTACTTCTTCGTCTTCCATGCCAGCTCCATTGATGTATAATCCTCTTGTGCAACCTGTCTCTTATCTGGAGTTCGATATTTCTTCAATCCTTCCTCTTGCAACGAGTACGAGTATTAATCCGTTCCTTGTTCCTCCACAAGCCACAGATCATACTCATGGACATGGGAGTTCTCGAACGCCGTCACCGCGACTGTATACGTCTCTTTGTCGGACAAAGACCCCTGAGATTATCCCTATCACTACCCCAACTTCTTCAGCTTCTTCAGCTTTGATCATTGAGCGACCGCCCACTCCTCTTCCGGAATTCCATGTTGATAAGACGTTACTCCGAGAGCTTCAGCTGCTGCTGGCGAAGACAACTGCACCGTTGAATATTGAGCAACTTGAGCAATTGCGTGCTGCGTGTCTTGGAAGTGTTTGGAGGCATAGGATGGACTGGGAGAGAGATGAAGTCGTGAAGGAGCTGATGGAACAAGTGAAGGAGTTTGTGCAAGAGGTCACAGAGTTGGATAGTGATGGTGATTTATGAATTATATGTATGAGTATGAGGGTTTGTAAGTTGCCCTACTGAAGTCCTTGAAGAGTTTTTTTCCTTGTCGGGTTTTCTGAACTATTTATTGTAATTTACAAAACGTTTATAAAGTGTAGTCAATTCTCAAATACAATTTCGAGATGCCGCGGCCTACGACATGGCGTAAAACAAAATATAATATTACTGCATTATTGAAAGATTGCATACCAAATCACTCACCAAGGTCAAAACCCAAAGATTACATGTGTAGTATTGTAATTCAACTTGAATACAACCATGGACCATGATTTACGGTACACCCATATCGTATTTAAATTTCTGTATTTGTGCTATGCTTAATAAGTCTAAATTTATTTCAAAGGCTGCAAACTGATCTTAAGACTATTATAGTGGTCCGACTTGTAACAGTTTTGGACTCAGGTGTTGACAGTCTCCTCTCACTGTTCGAGTCTGTGGTAACACAGATCTACTATTCAACATGAAAAGCTTCTTTTTCGATGCGAGAACATCAGAGATAATTTACTACTTATCCAATTGACATTCTGGTTCAAGGCGTGTTTCGGAAACCCATCAGATATTGCATCGTCTGGAATGCTGCCTAGATATTCCTTGTCAATTGATCAACCCTTTGAGAATGGACTCCATCCAACTTGCCTTGGGCGAAAACTGTGGTACCCTGTTTGTTCAATGTGAGTGGATGCGTGTGTTTGCTTTTTCCGCAAGTAAGCTTACATGTGACCACTGAGGGCAACTTCGAAGTAGGTCAATCCTCTTTCAGTGTGCGTGTTACCCAAGGCTCCGACGCCATCAACAATGAAGCTATCATTTGCAATGGGTGTTTGAAAACCCTGCTTGCCATTCCCTGCAGGCAAAATAGAATGAGATCGGTAGCTGGGTCGTCGTTAACCGATCACGTACAGGTCATGCTGGACAGAAGATCAGGCAATGTATGTCACCGTGGGGCCGTATCGCATTACTATTGTGTACTCACTTTTGAATTACGATCCTCGTCCTGGAGTGAAGAATGAGAATACCACTCGATCTCCGGTAACCCTGTCACTTACCCTTCAGCAATGAGAATGAAATCAGCCAACCCATGAACAATCACAGTTCGGTTGCTCTTCTCAATAACGCTGGGAAGAACACTGAGAGCGGAAGGTAAGCTTCCATCTCCTCGAGGGAAGACATCTGAATCAGAACATTCAGTCCAAGTTACATTAGGTGCATGGATCGCTTGTTTGACATCAGATCTGTCGAAGTAGAGAGGCTTCAATTGAATTTGAGGGAACGAACCGCTGGAAAGTTTATCAAGGGAGGATGTTCCACAAAAGGTATATCAGACCACTTACGGGAAGCCGAGAACATCCCAGAGAATTGGGTAAGTATCGAAAATCCTATATATATCAAATGCGGGATTGACTGTAATCGCAGCGTCAAAAATCATGTCCCAGACGTCGCAACCTCGGTCAGCAAAAATCGATTTTCCTGGAAGTGGGAGAAGACCCTTGGGTGGATATGTGACATGTTGTTCAAAGTACCCTGCATAATTGCAGTTTTCAGCAATGGCATCAAGCTCGTCCATCACAGTTTTACTAAGGATGACAGATAAACACGACGGACAAGACGGAGGGAAAATAAACACTGACTTGAGGGCGAAGACATTTTCGTATTTATGCACAAAATCGACAGCAGGAATCTGTTCCTGTACAACGTCCCATGACAGCGAAGCTGCGATGGATCAAGACCAGGAACTGCAGTGCAGAAAGGACGAAACATACGATCAGAAATCCAGATACCCTGCAAATCCAAATCAAGTGAACCGGGGTTTTCGTGAATGAAGTTGGCGATATCTATGGACGAACATGAAAAAACATTATCGAATGATCCTGAGTGAACTTTCACATGGAACATATGTTCCTGCATACTTGATGAGATTGAGTTAGTCTTGATCTGCACGGAACAAAGGTACAACATACACTTTCACCAGAGACATAAAATTTCTTGTTCTTCAACTCCGAAAAAACTTCTAAGAATTGTTGAAGAAACCCGACGAGTTGTTCGGCGAGATCGTCTTCGTTCTATCCAGAAACCAAAGAGCGCTGGGTCAGGGACGACCATCAGGGCTTTATCCCCAAAAATTCTCACTCGGATATTGGGCACTCCTTGTGAAAAGCCAGTACCGACAGGTTGTTCCACCCAAAGTACACTCGATAGATTTGTCCAGCTGAATTCATTTTGGGTAGGCTTCGCCTGACCCCAGCTCCACGAAAATGGCTACGACAATGTCAGATGTTGTTATCAAGCCAGGTGGCCCAAACTTACACCATTCTCCTGCAACAGACCCTCGAGTGATGAGCATCCGGGTCCGCCATTAGTCCAGAAAATCAAGTCATCGAGGCTTCCTGCAGGCCCAGGCGGGAAAAACCAAAAGAAAAGCTATGGTGATGTAGAATCAGGATTTCCGAACACTTGATAAATGACACTTGATAAATGACATTACCTTTCGAGTCTCATTTGAGTTGCCGCTTATGGGCAAAAGGCCGGCCCAGCTCGGGCCTGCATCAAAATCAACCTCAGGTATGGATGTGCCGTCAACAAAGAACTCTTTTGAATTTTAATCAGTCAGAGTAAGTACTTCCTCGACCATTTCGACATACGGGATGCTTTGGGGTTGGAAAAAGTAATATTCTGGACACCACCCGAGGACTTGGCCCTTTCTACAAGAGGTCCACTCCATCTCTTGGCAGCTTCCAACTGCCGTGCCCGCAATTCGCTTTTCCTCATTTGTCGTGCCTCCACGACAGAACTCAAGAGGAAAACCACCGCAATGAGTGAGAAGAATACGGTTGAGAGTGTATTGCTGGTGCCCATGGTGTTATCGTGAGGTCCAGAGGAGACGTGAGAGTTCAAGTTGAAACTGATTTAAGAATGACTTCATGTGCCCTTTTACCACGCTTCACAATATTAACGTTGAGAGATATGCAGTTTGCAAGCACTTTCTCACACGAAGCAGTTTGTGCGAGAGGTAATGTTATGCGTACACAATCTAAGAGACAATCACAAGCCTGGTAGAAGGTCGAGTTTTTGACTTGGAAAGACTGAGGTGAAAGGACGAGTGATGGTCGAGGAGCTCAACATGCTATGAACAGAAAACTTGCCTGGAAATAGCTCAGGCCAGTTATCCATAAATATTAGCAGGAAAGCCCTATCCAGCTCATCCATTGAGCGACAGCCCACGCTATCTGATGATCCAATTCACATGCTAATACATTTATTACTGTCTTCGATACATGAACTCGTTCACAACGTAGTCAGGATTGGAAACCTCTGAATAATGCTTGTCCGCCGATAGCTTCAGGAGCTTCAGCGAAGACAAGGGCAAGCCCTCTTAGTGTCGGATCAAAAGCATGAATCGAATAGTTCAATCTGTGCTTACTCTTTGAGGTGGAAGTCAATGTGACTGGAAGGCAAACTGAACAATAAAGCAAAAAAAACAATACCAGAAACGTACCAGTGCAAGATCCACGGTCCAGGATTGTCGGTCCTGAAACGAATCGAAACAGAGTCGCCTAGAGTATTACCTCCGTTGACAGTGTCTCTGATGATGGGGCTCGTGAAGTTGTATTCCATATTAGCACGCTTGACAACCCAGAAAGCGTGCTTACGAAAAGATTGAGATCGATAGTTGGAAATCAATGGCAAAACGTACACCGTGTAAGTGGAAGGGATGAGGCCCACCAAGAGGCAGTGCAGGGAAATTCACTTCAACAGTTTTGTTCCGTTCAACATAGAAGATATTTTCCTTCGGGAGAAGCTCATGGGGTGGTCGAGAACCTTCCAAGATCTGCAACAGCACGGGAGCGGGAACACCAGTGGCCATGAAAGAGTGACCATTGACTTCGAAATATCTGGTTTTCCGGTTAAAAGTGAAATTAAAAAACATGTTGTCGTAGCCGCCTTTGACATGTGGTTCGCCTGGGACAGGAGTAGAGATCAATGGTGCCAAAGCCGTTTCCTGGAGCATGATTTTGTCAGTTTGCTGACTAGTGGTTGGTTCTGCGGTCTGGGCACCATAATACCGGAGGATGGCGGGGTTAACGCCACCGTCGAAGCCATGTGCCAAACCATTCCAACCCGAGTTAGGAAGGGCACAAATCCAGTAGCTGTCAACAGGTTGGCTGGCGTTCAATACGAGCGAGTAACGCTGACCTAGTGTCATAGGAATCAGAAGAGCACTTCAAACCTACAGTACAATCCACATACCGGCATAGATTTGAATCGTGTTTACAGTATATGACTTGATTGGGGTACCCTTGACCTCGATGACGGTGAGGTCGTGGTTGTCAATAGAGAAGACAAAGTTGGGTTCACAAGACATTGAAATGAAACGCAAGCGATAACGCTTTCCCTTCTCCACACTGATAACAGCCAAGTCGACTTTCGGACCACCGACGTACCGCCCCACGCCATTGATCAGAGTGCTGTTGACGTATGCAATACCCTGAATATTAACAGCGTAGACGTGATACCTTATAAAATTGCAGCGTGTCAGAAACTGGCCGGCCCCGGAATAAAGGTTCGCACCATTCGCTTAGGGAAATGATGGTGGACTTTACGCAAACGTTAGGTGCAATGGATCTTTGGGTTTGGCACATACCACTATCAACTGCAAAACCAAGTCAGATAGTTCGAATATCAATGCAAAAGGGCTTGAACTTACTATCGTATTCACATCGGTTAGGGTCTTCTGGATCATAGACAACCAACCCTCCACGAATGCCGTCACAATATTGCTCGCCTAAGGTATAGTCCAGCAAGAAAAGGAGAGACTAAAAAGAAGCTCACCGAAATGAGAGTGGTACCAGAACGTTCCAGCTTGCTCGGTGCCGAACTTATACACAAATGAGTATCCGGGCGCAATGGGACACTGGGTGACACCCTCCGTGCCATCCATAAAACTGGTGCGATGTTGAAATAAACCATGCCAGTGCTATGAACCACACTGAGAAACCTCTTCGATCCCTGAAAAAAAAGGGGGGGATTGCACTTACAATAGACGTCCCAACAATCATGCCCTCATTTGACAATTGATTTGCGACATTCATCTCAAGCAACTCACCCTGAAATTTGAGTTTCAACGAGTATTAAAAAACCATACCAAAAGCCAAGCTGATATTACCTTACTCGTTGTAATTACCGGTCCAGGGTGCACCCCATTGACAAGTGATGCCCTGGAAAAGTGGTATCAGCATGGAGAGGAGAGAAAAAACTGTTTTCCTGACGTGCGCAGGTGACCGTCAGGTGAAATGTCCACATTTGAGAGTGTGAGAGTGCCCCTTGGTCCGACTGTGACTCCAGAAGTAAAGATTGTCTTGAGGATGAGAGTAGATAAGAAAGAAAAGTGCATCCTAACAAAGACTGGCGTTGAGGGGAGAAGGTTCTGAAATGGATCATGCAGGTTCTTGTTTATATAGCAGCGTCCATTTCGAGCCTCGCAAGAATGCTCACTTTGGACTTTGAACTGGTTACGTTGGAGATGCACCAGTGAAAGAACGGATAGTGATCGAGTCAACACAGTGTATGGACAAGAACCTACCTAAACTAGACTTGGGAAGCCTAGCCCAACTCAGATGCAAGTGCCAGTGACAGAAGCATACTAGGTGATATTGTTCAGTGCAGCATAGGAGCAGAAAGTGGAACTGTCTGCACTGATTGTAACGCCGTTCAGCCGGAAATCGATACCTTCGCTGCCTTGACGGACGGACGGACGGACAGACGACGAGGGCCCAATGAGGCTGAGCATGATTACCAAAGGAAATTTGAAGGTAATGGAGCCTATAGCATGTAGACAGCTCTCATATCTCATACCGGGACGTTGACGACGCCTGCGGAGGATGATCCCATTGACATAGATGATTACTGGAAACAATTTTTCAGCTTTCAATGAATGAGATGAAATATAGATACAAACCATCGTTTACGAGGAGCACTTCAACACCAAAAACGCCCTCTCCAGACAAAGACTCGACAGAGGCTTCATCTACTCTCGTCGCTCAACCTCTTTCCAAGAGCATTTACTTGCGACCTCTGGTGCACTCCCGACTGCCTGTCATAAACCGATGTCTGTCTCTCAAGCATGAAGATGGTATCCAGGCTTCTCTCCTGCCGCATGAACGGCTTCCAGAATGCCAGGCTAACCAGAGACTGGCGATCCATGGTGTTCCTACCGGGTCAGATCTCGATATTGGTGGATATTCTATTGAGCTGAGCCGTGGTTAGTGCCAGGACCTGTTCGGAGAAACCATGTTCCCCACAATCCAGAATAACTACTTGTGAATGTGCTTTGCGTGACCTAGATATTACATGTTCGAGTTCTGACTGTATATTCATGCTTCAACTTCGGCTTCTAGCAATGGACGGTCGGACATGGCGAGAGTCAAGGACAAAGGGGCGTGTATTAAATCTATTTAGGGGTCAGGAATCCTCGCACGTTCTCCAAGCAATTGACATATAATATAATATACAAATCACCAGGCCGTGCGTGGTTCATGTGACTGCTACATTAGGATCTCAGGGTATTGATGGAAGGACACATTCCTTGACAAAATACTCGTGGAAACGATTGTCTCGTGTGAGTTCAGGGTGGAAGGTCGTCAGGAAGTGGCGACCTTGGCGAAGGGCAACAAAAGTCTTGGGTTCGTTGGTCGAGTTTGAAGATGTAAGAGATTCGGGGAGGAGATGTGGGGAAAGGCAAGAAACGACCTGGATTGGTGGATCTTCGGGCGATGGTTCCAAGGTAAGCACAACCTGTCCAGGTGTTAGTATACAATAGAGTCAACAATCTGGGGAGTGACGAACAGGCGCTCGAATGAAGATACCCGTGAATGGACGCTCAGATTCTCTGAGTCCGGTAACTTCGAGGTCAGCCTCGAACGACTCGACCTGAGAACGCGCCAATGGTGAGAATTGCTGGAGGTCAAAATTAAACATCGGCACTCACTTGGGATCCCCAACCATTCCGTGCGATTGTGATGGACATTCCGCCTAATAGTTCCTGTCCTCCTCTCTTTGCACTTATTACGGCCTTTGCCAGAAGAATCGCTCCGGCACATGTTCCCCAGACAGGCTTAACTTTCACGAAATTCCGCAGAGGCTCCAATAGCCCAGTTAGTCGCGCGAGAAGTGCAATCGTCGTAGATTCTGACTCGTCAGGAGAGATCTGGTACATAGACTAGGAACATACCTCCTCCGGGGATTATGAGGGCCTGGCACTTCGCCAGGTCTTGAGGTGTGCGAACGAGAACCACATCTATCTTCGTCTGAATCGGGAGCTCCTTCAGGGCTACTTGATGCTCCATAAAAGCACCTTGAAGAGCTAACTATCTTATTAGTTGCTTTTTGCATGGAGCATAGCCCACACGCACCAAGGATCCCAATAGTGAGGTTTGTACTGGACATCTTGGCAAGAGAAACGATGTTAGCGGAGCAAAATTTAAATCAGGTTTAGAGGCAATTTAGGTGGAATTAATTGAGTAGTCTTTTCTGCCGGGGTCTAATAAGCATCGATCCAAGGTATTTTGTGCTCCAATTCCTCATTTTTAGCAAGACAAATCCGTGACGGGTGACAAGCGCGTGATCTTACATAGCTTTGAGTCACGTTGGAACTTTTCTCGCTCTGACCACCATGTCTGACCTTGATGCTGATTTGTACGGAGGTACATGCTGTGTTGCACATACTTG
>Ga0157368_1000505_pt1 | contig 18170 bp, 15 predicted proteins | sample AttbisABBM3_FD_113146 | JGI IMG/M metagenome (GOLD analysis project Ga0157368, IMG submission 113146) | Fungus gardens microbial communities from leaf cutter ant in Botucatu, State of São Paulo, Brazil - Atta bisphaerica ABBM3 | ecosystem: Host-associated > Fungi > Mycelium > Unclassified ...
ATTTAGGGTAGGGTGCACAGTAGCGAGCATGGACCATTGGTAGTAGTATAAAAGGTAGACTAGTTTGTAGAAGAGTTCTCTATTGAGTTCTCTTGTGTTACCCAATACAAGGTTACCTCTTAACCTAACTCTAAGGATTTTAAGTTATAACACTCGAGTGCTCATATTAGTAATATTAATAGAGTTCTCAAGAATATCAAATCAGAAGTCAAAGTTGACTTTGCTCAAGTTGAACAATCAGGTATAGTCATAGTGACTAAAAAAAAGTAGCAACTCAGTCAGATCTTCAAACTATTGAGCAATATGTCAAGAATACCAACCAGATTGAGATGGACAAGGTCAAAATACCATACCTGCTTCAATCAAAATTATATCTCAAGATAATTAGTATACTATATATACTCAAAAATATCAATATGTCCATAACAGTGGATGTGGTCAAAATAATTATCAAAAATAACTATATCCTCAACAATATTACTATTGCTTTGAGGCCAAGAGTTATCAAGATATCTCTGAAATCAAATATGGCCATAATTTGGCTCAACATATGAAATGTTCAAAGTGGAAGCAAGGCTCAAAGACTTATTAATAGATGCTTCAACATTGGAAGTTACATTGCAACTATCAGGGGGATCAACATGAATCTAGATGTTCCACAATGCAAGAACTGTTGGAAGTAGGAGTATACAACATTTTCATACAGAATTCAGAGATCTATGTGTATAAAATATAATAATCTCCATAAGACTGAACATCATTACCACTTTGCATAGTGCTGCAAAACAAATAAAAAAACTAACTTTTTTAAACTAGAAATAAAACAGAATGAACTGTATCTACATACTTTCAAGTGTTCTAACTGTAAAGGCAATCATCAAGCCAACTCAAACCAATACCCCTTCTGGAAATATTGCTTCTACAAGAAGTAGTATTCAAGAAAATACCAAGAGCTTTGCAAAAGTAGAAGACATTCAACTCATTTAGCTATAAATAGGTCTCAAGCATGATTATGAAAGATATCAAGATATTTTCCCAGAATGTTCATAAGAACAACTTTGTTATCAATACTATCTTAGAAATACAAGACACTTTCAATATTATTTTCATTTAAGAACCATCATGGTCTTTCATATGTTCTATACCAAGCTTCAAGAACAAGAAGAGAGAAGAACTGGTTGGAGTTCTGAATCACCCTAACTGGATAACTTTTTTCAGAAACCCTTCAAATAGTGATAACTCCCCTAAAGTCATTACTTACATCAACATCAGACTTTCTTCATTTCAATTTTCTTTACAAAAAAACATTTTTAACCATGGGGATGTTTCTATTGTATTTTTTTTCAATTGTGGCTCTGTTTACTTCCTAGTTAACATTTATTCAGATTTATTACAATTAGCTTTAAAGATACTAAAGTCAATATCAACAATGTTCTAATTATGATGGATGGCTTTAATATTAGGAACAGTATGTGGAATTCCAACTTTCTATTTCATTCTATACATAGGAATCTTCTTACAAATATTACAGATTCTATGAACTTAGAATTATCCAAACCTACTAATCTGGTACCTACTAGGTATTTGGACAACTAGCAAGACACAAACTCAGTTATTGATCTAATATTCTTAAGACCCACATCTTTGAAACACAACAACCATTCCATTTATCTAGACTGGAGACTAATATCTGATTATGCTTCTCTTATAGTCAACATTGCAATATGTGAAGAAAATATTCAAACCAGAAGGTATATACTAGTTAAAAATAGCAAAGAGGAAGAGAACTTTATCTTGGAATTAATTGTAATCATCAAGGGGCTCAACACAGAGAATATTCCAAATAAAGAAGTTCTCAAGCAAGTTATTCAATCATTCACCAGCTTTACAAATAGAATATGGTTTGAAAATTCAAAGATCATCAATATCATCAAGTACTCCAAGAAATAGTGGGATAATAACTGTTATAAAAACCTGGAGAATTATAGGTTGTCAAAACAGATTGAAGATTGGAAACAGTTCAAGAACACAGTCAAGAAAACCAAATGCTCTTTCTTTGATCTGAAAATTCAAGAAATTGCCAACAAGAATTGCAGTCCATAGGAACTAATGAATTAGATTAAAAAGAGAAAACTTCCAGCTATTAAGGCTATTCAATATAATGACCAACCTTGTGTTGAACTCAATTTGTCATTCAACATGGTGCAAAATCATCAAATCAATACAAATCTACTAAAAGAAATTCCAAGTAAGCAAAGGACAATTTAGAAGCCATTCTCAGAAGAAGAGTTTAAAAGCTCTATTGCTGAATGTAACAATTCATCAACCCCTGGACCAGATAAGCTATTATGAAGACATTTCAAGAGGATTGTCAAGGACATAGCATGTCTAAGAAAGCTTATCAACATTGCTGACACATATATTGAACTAGATCATTGGCTTTCACATTTCAAGGTTTTGACATCTGTCATTATCCCCAAACCTAATAAGAAGTCATATGATTCTCCTAAAGCTTTTAGACCTATCATCTTGCTCAATATAATTAGCAAACTATTGAGAAGGTCATCAGTGAAATATTATAATTTCAGTTGATATCCAAGAATTTTATTCACCCATACCAACTAGGCAGCCTTAAACAATGCTCTATTACAAACACTAGGATTGTGCTAACCCACTTTATCCACACAAGCTGGGTCAAAAACACTCCAACTAGTACGTTGGCATTTGATATCACATAGTTTTTTCCATCTTTGAACCATCAGCTCCTTCCTTGTATCTTGGACAAAACCTGATTCAATCCCAAAGCTTCTGTTTTTTTTTGTAATTACCTTGTAGATAGAAAAACCAAATACTTATGGAACAATTTTTCTTTCTCTTTATTTAATGTTGACGTTGGAGTCAGTCAAGAATCGGCTCTTTCTCCTATTCTTTCAGCTTTATATCTTGCACTGATTCTTCATATTTTTGAAAAAAGGCTAAAAAATCTAAAAATTCCAATCTCTATTCTTTCTTTTGTAGACAATGGACTTCTTATTGCTCAAAACAAATCTTTGACTGTGTCAAATTCTCTTCTTTTTTGTAGTTATCATATTGTTTTATCTCTTCTCAAACAATTTGGGCTAATCATAGAACATAGAAAAACAGAAGTATTCCACTTCTTCAGATTACATGGAAACTTCAAACCTTCTCCTTTGGATCTTATACAAATAAGTAGTCCTATACTTTGACCTAAGAACACCTAGCAATATCTTGAGTTTATCTTCAACAGGAAGTTAACTTTTACATCAACAAAGCCATGTTGACTATCAAGTGCATGAAAATACTCAGAAACTCATTGAGGAGACTTATTCCCACACAGAAGTGACTCTTATATAGAAGTTATGTCCTTTCCATTGTCTTTTACAGCTTCCAACTATGATACTATAACAAGGCCCCACTATTATATTCCCTCAAAGAACTCAGAAAAATGCAAAGAAGAGCCATCATCTGGATACTAGAGGCTTTCTGTACATCTCTTTTATTCAGTATTAAGGCCATTACTAGACTTTTTCTGATCCACCTTTATCTACAGAAACTCAGTGGTAGATTTCAACTCAGAGCACATTCTCTGCCACTAAATCATATCATCAAATTGCTTCTTGAATTGAGACATCAGTTGGATAACACATCTTATCAATTATCACTGGAAAACCCAAATCCAAGACAATGGTTGAACATCAAAGGTCCTATGGTAGATATGAATAATAGAACTAACAAAATTCTACTGGTATTTGATTAGTTTAACAAGGAATTTTCACTAGGCAATAGATTAATAGATATTTCTCTTAGTCATTTCTCCTTCTATTATACAAACTGAAAAAGCAAAGAAAGTATTAAAGTATATACTTGCAAACTTAATGATATCATTGGTAGATCCAAAATCTATAATTGTTGTATCTGATACAAGCATTAAGAACTAAGTCACCACTTCAATAACATACATTCATGTTTACAACAGTCCTCTTATCAAGATAATTTATTATGCTATAAATGTCTTGTTTACTAAAGTGGAGCTTTTCACTATCAGATATGGCATTAATCAAGCTACAAGTATATCTAATATCAGTTGCATCATTATTATTACAGACTTCATATATGCTGCCAAGAAAATTTTTGATTCATCCTTGTATTCTTTTCAAATCCATGCTTTATTGATCTCTGGTAAACTTAGGGTTTTCTTTTCCAAAGAAAGCAACAATTCCATTGAATTCTGGGATTGTCTGAGTTGTTGCAAATGGCCTCTACATAATACTGTGATTAAAGAAACAAAACAAAGAAATTCAATCTCATTTCTCAATTTCCATACAAGTTATCTTAGGATTTTAGTAAAAAAATGAATGCAATGACATCCTATATAATTGGAAGATATCTTTTCAAGTTTTGGATGGCAAAGGTCAACATTCCTTAGACTTTCTTGATAAGAACTCAAAACTAATTGAGCCATTGTACTCTAAAGAAGAGTTATAGCTCAAGTACTTCAGTCACTCTAATTCATTATGTGCATGAGCTTCAAGAGCTATAGTCAATCATACTTCCATAAGTGAATACTGGTTGAGATTCTTTCCCCACAAAGAATTCAAATGCTCTTATAGTCTTTACTCAATTGAAACAAAAAGATATATTCTTTACAAATGTAAAAGATACAACAATTACTGGAATTCTAGAAGAGATACAATATTGTACTTCGCTCTTTTCCTAGAGTTGAACAACAGTGCTTTTTCCTTCAGAGAAAGTATTATGTAGTGAGCAAGTATATATGTCACTTATAGTTTGTTAGCTATTTTTTATTATTTTACTTTTCTCTTTTTCTAATTTTTTCCCTCTTCTTTTGTTTCATGTTGTTTGCATCTCAATATACATAGTTACAAAGTAGCTACCATGGTCTGCTCTTATGCTCCATATAATAAATTGTTGATTTTAAAAAAATGTAATATAAAAGAACTAGGTTTTAATAAATATGTCACAAACTTCATTTAACTTATATCTTCACAATCAGGGGACTGATTTTCACAAACCAAGTTGCACTAGAAAGTCTCAAATGAAGGTTATTTATATGGAATGTACAAAAGTAATAACAGATTACTGAGATATCAGACTATTAGTAACTATAATTTTTATTGGCTATTATCTCAGAAATGACTAAATAGATTCCTACAATCAAAGTTACATTGGAAAGTACTCATCAAACTGTCTTTAATTAGCCTGACATCTACTATGACAGAATACAGCCCCACCAGATACAAGTTTTGATCATGTGATGAAAATGGCTTGTATATAGACTATCACTATTTTGTATAAATACTTCTGTATTTAAGAATTAGATCTCAGACTTAACAATATCATTCATCATTGACATCTGTATTAATCTTCATCATCATTATCATTATTATTGAACTTCTAAATCACTTCTAAATCTCTAAGAGTATATCCAAGGTTCAGATATCACAAACAAGTGAGTAGTTTATTTTGTAATAATAACTCTTATCTATATAACTCATAACATTTAGAGTAGTATTATGACTTAAAACTGAGTGTTTGGTCAAAAGAAGAAACTCCTATTACTTAATATAAGAGAACTTGGTAAAGTTCTTAGTACAGATGTGTCTACTTTTATATATCTCTAGTACATGGTCTATGTACACTTATATCTAGCCTACTTTAAATGTTATAAGTATATATTATCAAATACCCTCCAATATCTATGTTTCTGGTATAAATAACACTCCAATTCTAACTATCATTATTCTAAGGACCAAAGACCCTAATCCTGTATTCTTCATCAATCCATGAAGTCTGAATGACAATCTCTATAGTAACTGCCCACCCAGAGTATGTATAGAGTAAATATTATTAGATTGTCATGTATTTAAGAACATAGTTATAATATATCATTCTCCAGTCTGATAATAAACTTGAACTCTACTGTACTTGTGCCTCTTCCATCTGAACTCTTCTGTCATCCAAAGTTACAACCACATAATAAATAGGCTAGGTACAACATTATTTATTAAAGCTAAGGTCATCACATCTACACAAGTATCACATCCACCCCCTTTTCTATATACAGTTATTGAATCCCCTCTTCCAAGTTACTATTGCAGATAAACTAGCAAGTATGATTTACCTCTAACATATGTAAATAAAGTCATCATTCCTTTGTAATATATAACATCATCCCTCTGCAGTGTTACATGACTATGACTGTGACATCTGTGACAAACCTGTGACAGTTGTCATGCTCTATCACCTTATTCTAAATAGGAAATAGAGATAGAAGAGTCCAAGTAAAAAATAGGAAAGGCTTTAAATAAGAGACTGGAAATTAAAAAGAACAAGTCTACTGTCTTTGATTCTGACAGGTAGGCTAGATGTAAAGTGTACACAGAAGACACACCTGTATTAGAAACTCTACTGAGTTCTCTTGTATTAAACAATACAATTTTCCTCTTTTGTCCAAACTCTAGGACTTAAGTCATAACAACTTTTGCCTCTCAAGTGTAAACTGTGCTCAACATCACACCCAGACTCTTAACTTCTCTCATGCCCCACTTCTCATTAGTACTCTCTCCTAAAATATAACTCCTGCATCCACATATTTACACATCATGGATAATGTTCTTACGCTTCATCTAATGTCTTCCATAAATTTTCCATAAATTGTTTCCTTTTCCAGAAATATTCCTTACCTGATAGTTTAGTAGACTTATGGATGACATATGTATCTTAGGATAGGGTTATTTAAGAGGTTGCTCCTTATGCGGCTAGGAAATCATGTTTTTTCTCCTCTTTTCACTTTAGTCCATCACCAAGCTTCTGTATCTGACTTCCATGCTCAGGGTCATGTCGTAGTAGAGATAGTCAATAGTCATCATGTCGGCATGGCTTAATTGAACACCTGGAGAAAAAGTCACAGCCACTGCTCTGTGCATCATCCATATTAATATTAATACACTATTAATCTCCTATCCCCTACTATGAACATCCAAAGACTTTTGCCCCGTCTTCAGTCCACAGCACGGAGCACGAATTGGCCATCTATGTCAAGCCGAATTACGTCTACATCACGGAAGACATGGATATCTAATAAGTTTCAACCGGGTAAGCGAGCATATAGCTCCGAAGGTGATCGGTCTGGGGGCTTTTGGTCACCTCTGTTTACCGCGTTGCTTGTCTTTGGCGTCGCTACGACTGGCTATGGACTGTACGCCTCCATTCTTATGAAAACTGAAAATGATATTACAATGAGCTTGGTTTAGATACGAAGTATATGGTACCCTTACAATGTGGCCGACAGAAGTCCGAGGTGACCTACGAGAGGCGCTGAAAGCTAAATACAAAGCAGATTTGAGTACGAGTGCTGCTTACCTTGAACGGTATGTTTTCATTCTACCACTAATCCTCTATGCTCAAAAAAAATCACTAGTGCCTGGCAAACAGCCAAAACACTACCCATTGAACAGTTTAAATCCCAACCCCACCTCAAAACCTCCGGAATTGCCATCTGTCTAGGCGAAGTCCTCGAAGGAGACAACAAAAAATCTGAAGCCTACGATGTCTACGTCGACTCACTCAGGCAACTTCAAGATGCCGATATTCCGGCCATGACAGGTCCTGAGAAAATGCGTGCAGTTGCACTTGCCTATAAACTTGGCGAACTTGGCGAGTCGCTGGAGAAACCGAAAGAGGACACCGAAAAGTGGTTTACATTTGCTGTTGAGACAGTTATGAAGCATGTTTTACAAGTCTCACCTTCAACGTCTTCCGCAGGTACGCCAAATGAGGAGGCTGACAACCTTGTCCTTGTTGCCGAACTGGGATTGCCTGACTGGGTGTCGACTGTTGATATTGCCGCACCGTTTGAAGCACTGGGAACATTCTATTCGAGATCTGGAAAACTTGAGTGAGTGAGTTATGTCAATGGTGCCCGACGGGACTGAGCATTGTGGTAGCTATGCCATGCCTCTAATGTTACAAGCGGTTTCCATCCTCATTCCACCCGCGCCTCAGGAAAGCAGTCCTGAAGACAAGTGTCGAGGTCAATCTATGCTCAGTTATGCTTATACTAAGCATCAAATTAATGTCTACTACAGGCGCTCAAATCATGACAAGTATTTCTGAAATGATCATCCGAAATAAGCTATCCCGCGAGTCCTTACAGCAAGCGGAGCAATGGGCGGTAAAAGGTTTGGAGGTTGTTGTGACAACCCGCAAAGCATCAAAGGAGCCTATAGCGATCTGCGAGGTGGCCTATGCTGTACAACTGTTCAATATGGCTTCCCTGCGTGCTGTAAGCTCTTCTAGACATATTGTCTCACTTGCCTCTCATAACTTGACAGATTGGTGGAGACATCAACAAAGGGAAGGACCTTTTCGCCCGTGCTGCGAATCATGCTAGGAGTATTGGCTATCAAGCTCTTGTCGAGTCAGCAAATCAAGCAATTGAGGAACTCAATTCACGCACAAAATCCCCGGGAACCACATAGATTAATAGTCAGAAATGACTCTTAGAGGTAGAGATAACAGACGTGAAGGGCGAAAAAGAACGCTTGAAAGCAAGAAGTTCGAACTCATGCATCGTTTTTGGAACCACCTCAGCTCTAGCAAGCCATTGGTGACTGCCTCCACTACTGTACTCGTAGTGCTAGTAATGTCATTCTCTTCAGCCCCTCATTTTTGGGTGGACAGAATTCAGCACAAGGGCTAACGAGACTAACGCGAATAAGTTAGGTTAAGTTGTCGTAACAAAGTTTAGTCTGAGATATATGTCTATATCTTTCGGTCATAGTACGCAGTCACTTTCACTTTCACGGATTCTAGCCTACCGAGAGTAGAACACACATCGGATTTTGAAAGGGGTATTGTCTGATCTCGACGAACTGCAGAGGAAAATTACTAATATATATAATCCTTTCCACTAGGGTCTGGATGGAGCAATTGAATACTAATGCAGTAATCACGCATAGAAGTAGATATACATTCCCCTCGGGGAGGTTTAGAGCCACGCTAAGGATTATTTAGTCGAATTGAGTATTAGTCTGATTGTTGCTATTTTTTCTCTTGTTTTCGAGTACATTACATCGCATCTCATCTCATTGTATTCATTACTGGAGACCTTACCTTGGTCCAAGAGCGCAGATTCACGCTGGTGGACATTAATGATATCTACCTTAGAATTTATTTCTACTTCAGCGCACAACAGATACTAACAACTTGCAATAATAAACATCTTTTGCTTTAGATACTGTTACATTACAGATAAAAAAACAATGTGAACCAAAGAACCTCAGCCTTTTAAATGATCAAAACAGCAATAGTCCAGGCGTGTAACTTTGCGACAAACCATTTCCATCCCATGAATGATGATTATTCCACTCCGCATTCACCGTCTGCGAACCATCAGGCATCCACTTTGTCTGAAACAGCAGCGGATCAAATGCAGCTAGCTCCTCATTGGTCATAGGGGTGAACGAAATGCCCGTGGCGTCTTCCCATCCCGATGCGCCTATACCTGTTGAAGAGGACGACGGCGGAAAACCGGACATAAACTGAGGCGTAGAATTCGGAGAAGGTGTCATCACGGTGCTTAAATCCGACAAGGGCGAATTTACATTCGGATGCATACTGTTTTGTGCTGGCGCTGACAGATGACTTGGTGGCAACCCCCCCGGACCTCGTGTGGCTGGGCTACCTATCCTTCCTCCTATAGACTGCCACGTCCGCTCCTGCTGTTCTTCAATCTCTCTCTTCCGCTTACCCAACATAAGGGAATTGCTATTCTCATCCAACGATTCGTCAGGCTTCGGCTTCAGATGCTCAGCCTCCATAAATCCATCCAACGCCTTCCAACACCGACGAGCCAGCTCCCAAGTATACCCAATCAAACCAAGCGCTTCCAAACATTTAAGTAAATGCAACTGCGTCTGCAGGGCAGAAGTAGATGAAGCCGAGGATGAAGTAATTCCATTTCTTTGCTGGGCTTGGCGGATCTTGTATCCAGAAAGGTGGGCAATGGCAGCTGTATAAATCAAATAGATCATATTCGGATTCGATAACGTCATCGTTATCTGTGACTGCCGGTATTTCTCCAACAGCACGTTGAACGAGGAGGCAGCTTCCAAAAACATATCGGCCGCCTCTCGGCTAAGTTGCTCCTTGGAACTATTTACAGAACGCAATAGCAGAACCGAGTCAGTCACTAGGGTCCCCAAGTCCAGAGTAACTGGCATTACTCTCATGGAAGAACAGAGACTCACATAGGTCGGTAGAGAAGGATGATTGCCACATGATACAGCATATTGATCTCCAAGACCTCGCGCCGGGGTTGATGTCCGATAGATATACGATACTGCACGGGAAGAGAGTGATGCCATATGTCTAGCTCTGTCCTTAGACGTAAAAGCTTGTCGGGTGGTGACTGTGCCGCTGACAAGGGATATCCAAGGTACAGATGGAAGTTGATCATAGAAATGACGCGACATAGTGAAACAGCATATGTGAAGGGTGGAGAAAGACTGAGGTTCATATCAAGAGGAGACGGGCGTGAGGTAATGTTGAGTGATGCTTTTAAGGAGTCGGAGGTGGCCGGTGGTTTACCTGTCTGCAAGGATAGAAGGAGATCTAGTATGAGACATACGCCCCATATATTTTGGCGCAGCTGGGAGTCTTGTGCTGTTGACTGCAATGCACTATTACTAGGTTCTTCGTGCAGCTGCAAGTCCTGAGCCATCCGCACCGCCAAACCTGAGAACCGATCAGTGTAGCTCCTGCAAAGCTCCATCTTGATACTTACCGACTAGAACCCAAGCTTGGCTTCCGCTTCCTTTTCCGTAATCTCTGAGGGCCAGTAGCAAGGTAGCCTGCACCAACTCCAATGAGCTCTCTTTCTTCAACAATACACTCAACGAGGATCGCGCCTGCTCATACCAAAGATCCGCAGCAACCTTTCCTGCGAGACCTCCTGCCCCAGGTAATATCGAGGTAGAGTTGGCCGACACAGAAAGGCGTCCGCTATATGCACAAATCGACAGCACAAGCGTAGACCAAACGTCTGATTGACCAGATGGTGACATGATGGTAGTATCAACAGTCGTGCGGCAGGGTAGGATAGGATACGAAGAATGAGCATGCTGATAATAGACGTCGAGGAGCTGAGACAGGATGTAAGTGGGTGGAAGGTCAAATTGATTTGTGGGGGCAGAAGGAATAACGCTTGTTTGGCTAAGTGAAATGGGCAGATGATTATCAGTCTCAGGAAGGGCAAGGTCTACTGTACGCCTATATCGAATATGAGCTACCAATGTACGATGACTCCAACGATGCTTGTACTCACCAATAGCTCCCCGTGTATTCCCGCGAATCCCCCAAACCTAACGCTAAACCAAGGCCATCCTCGAGTCCTATACTGGGTAGGTGGGCGGTGTCCTGTTGATAGGATTGAGGATATGCCAGCTGCGCAATAGTTGAACTCGGCTCCGGACCAGTGATACATGTCGGTGCACTCGCTTGCCACTCCTCTCTCTGCTGCTCAGCCAAAGTGATTCCAGATAACGGTCCCGCTCCTAGTTGGGTCCTCGACGGTGTATCCCTCAGTTGACCATGATCGTCCGTTGTCTCCAGTGAGCCGGGTCTTTGTGTCTGGGTGAATGGGATCTGATTCGCCTTTTGTGCATCATCCTTGTCTTGAGCAACCGCGGATGTCGTTGCTGAATGACGATGGTGGTTTGCCGAACTAGAGGCTGCTGTATTCAGTGTGGGCAAGAGCGTTTTAACAGGGGCTTCCTGGCTGGATCGGGGTGTAAATGGGGCGAATGAGACTACGAGCTGCTCGACCATTTGCGCGGACCGACAGTTCTTGGTCCAGCGAGCCTTGTGTGCATCCCAAACATCCTGGGTACAGATCCTGGCCTCTGACTGCAGAGTCTGGGCAGTTTCAAGAAAGGGATCGAAGAGATCTTCGCCATCTTCCTTGGGTAGTTTTGATATGTAGAGTCCGATAAGGATCTCGAGAATGGCAACACGAGTTTCTGTGTAGCGCAGATAACCAGACGGAGGACCTCTTCTGCGGGGCTCCTTGGAATAAAGACACTCAAGTTTGTTATCAACGCAGAAGGCACACGGGTCAAGACCATCGCACTGGGTCCTCTCAATCAGCAAACTGGACACCGAAAAATCAAAAAATTGCACACCTTCTTCCTCTTGAGGCGACAGGTGTTGCAGGCTAATCGAAATGTCAGTCAAATATACAAAACAACAGCAAGCCTGCTGAAAGAGGACAACAGACCTCGGGAAACCTTCTTGGCTACTTTTTCTGAGTTTGCCGCGGTCGGATGCATGTTTCCCCGCAGCGCTTTCTACTGACTGACTCAAGCTCTATAGGGGAGACAAACAACGTCAACGGAAAATAGTTGTTCCTTTATATAACATGTGCATCGAGCCGTGTGAACTAACTAACTACTTAGAAAACTGCCATCATGGCCATCTGCGGAGAAGAGTAAATGAGTAGATCAGCCACATCATCATCAAAGATGAGGGAATTCAAAAAATTGGCATGTCATCGACACAGACCCCGAAGGCCAGGCAAGATGCGTACTCTCGAAGCCTTTTCTGGCTTTCCCCGCCGGTTATTGCCAATTGAGCAGTCGCAGCCATGCGCCATCGATACTGGCCCTGGTCATGACAACCAGAACGTTCTCTCTCCCATCCAAGCCGAACCAAGCAATTTACAATGCACAATTCATGGAACAACAAAAGCCAATACGATAAAGTGGTCATTACCGCCGGTAGCATCACGCCGAAGCGTCAAGATGCACGCTCGCCTCGTCAAAAAGCATCAACCAGCGACAATAAATTTCCTGTTCGGGACCTGGACTGCGCGTTGACCCCGTTTCTGATCGACATCCTGTGCCTCCTCAACAGAACAGAAGAATTCACATTACAGATAAACATCACAAAACAAGATCAGAGAACATGCCTTCTTGCAGTTAGTCCTTAATCTGCAAATGGTTGACCGCGAGCAAAAAGCTCTGTCGCAACAGGTGGCAAAATACCACCCTTTTCTGAGGTCACAACTTCAACCACTGCGAAGAGACCAACATGCAAGCGCCATCCCAGATCAGGAATGAAAATGCCAACGAATGTGATCGAGTCTGCAAATCATCGACAACAAGATGCGTCTCATGAACATAGAGACAACGTTTTGAAACAGACCAGTCAGGGAATATCCAGGGGTCACAAGAAGAAAACTCCTTGATTTCGGGTCTTTGCAAATGCAGCGGTAAAAAACTCCCACCAAATCATGGCAAAGGCCAAGTTGATGCCATCTTCTGCACTATGAACCGAAGGAAATGCTCAAAGATGATGGCACTATAGCGCATACACACTCTGACAACCCAGTCAGGCTTCTGTCATTGAATGCGTCTGAGGTTGGGGTAACACAAATGCTAGGGAGGATCAGTTAGATAGCCTGTGTCTCCACATGCACAAGGACGCCGTGCCAGGGCATTCTACCATCGATTTTCAACACACATCTGTTCCATCCTGTATATCCTGAGCATCCACTGCTACACAGTCAACCCCGAACCATGATTACTGCAGCAACGTAGCCATACAAGTTTCTTTGGGTTGAGACCTTTCCTGCATTCCCTTTGGAGCGGAAAACCGCGTCCAAGAGAGCATTAGGGCCCTGATGCATAAAACTTGCCAAAACATCACCATAGACGAGTCATCGACTCATACCTCCCAGCAATTTGTACGGTAGCCCATGAATAGAGACAGCCTGAAACAAAGGGAGATACAGCATAACCCCATTCTCGAACACAACGGACGGTGGAACGGACAAAGTATAATCTCAGAATGAGATCTGTGCGGGAACCCGCGAGTCACATCTGTGCATGATCATCGTCAAAGACGATGTACACCTCTCTGGTCAAACATGCACCGAAAACGTCATTGATGAGGACCTCGCATGTTCCGGCAAATACCCCTCCTATTAACCCCAAGGAATAATGCGAAAATTCGCTTCCTGTGCATGTAGCAAAGAAGCTACAGGAGTTTGAGCGGTCTTACTGACAGAGGTCTGTGTGGCACCAAGAGTCAACGCATGCATGCCGCTTTCTGGAGCGGTGTTGAGTACAACGTGGCCTCTTTGTACCGAAGTATCGAGTAGGTGTGTACCATCCTGCAACCACCATTGCGTATTGTTACAAGCCGAATCCGGGCTATAATGGAGGATAAAAGCATGGGCGTATCGCGTAGATTAGGGTTAGTTGACACTACAGGGCAATCCCCATAGTGACGATGTGGCTGGTGTCGCGTTCATAATCATGAAGGCCAACGTTATAGACAGTGAAAAGGTAGCCTCCAGGGCCGGGGACGGGAGCATTTGCGCGAAGAACCGGAAGAAAAGGTAGAACTGATGGACCGCGTCGCGTTGGCGATTATTTATGTGTTCTTCACGTAAATATGTACAAATAAATCCTGATTTTTTACCCGTGGCCAATGTCACTTGTGTCCCTGGCTAAATTTGGCCTCATGCTCCTGGTTTGTGTCCGGAAATGAACTGAGCGTTAAAGATCTTGAGTAGTATAGACCGGATTGAATATCAGTCAAACCTTGATAATTATCGAACCACACGGATTCCTGAAAGCTGCCGAGAACATAAAAAGCGTTGGACCGGCCGCTTCTCCATTAATTCTACTTCCTCAAAAAAGCTCTCATGATTATTTCCTCAAATGTGAGCACAAGAGTATATATAATTCATATCTGTCAATGGACCTTTGAAACGATCATGTCTCAGATAATTTCATCCGAAACGAGTGCAAAGTTGACATTTTCCAAGGCTGCCTTGCCTACCTTGATCATCATTTTTGTTAGCTTGGGAAGAGAGATGTGCACAACACAGCGGAAATACTTCGATCATGATTCCAGAACTTAATCTACTTCCCTCCCAAAGTTTGTTTCGATATAAATATATTAATCAGGAGGTCACTTTATACTCACTCAATATTTGTTCAGCATGATATAGCAAGCATCACTACATTGTTATCGAGCAAATTGGAGTATCTTTACCATAGGCGTGAGTTTTCTCACTTCTTTACCGTCCCGCGCAAGTCTGGGTAGAAGGTAACTCCACTGGTCCGTGAGACTTGGCCTATCTGACCTCCCCCCCCTTCAGCCGAGAAGCTTCTCGCCTTGTGCTCCACACCTTCCAAAAACTCTCACCTATAGGACCGCTCTGGCAATATTAATGGGTAAAAAGGCGCTTGAATGAGTCTAGGTCTCCTATTTGACTCTAAATTCTTATTCTCTCACCGATCTTGCGCCTTTCGCATGCATGGTGATATCACGACTTAGTCGGTCGGTGAAGCATGAAATCCTTCCTGAATATCAATATCTGGACCACTGCTAACTAACTCATGACGTCAAGGACCCATGTCTGTCCTCTTCCTATTCCACAGTCGCGTAACACCTTCGCCATGCACATCTAATTCCAAAGGAATCCAATACCGAATAGGACATCCCTCGAACGACAGAACGAAATCTGAAAAGCCGTGAACGTATTGATGTCGTATCGCGTTCGACCCGAACTCTGTGTGGCAAAGGAGTTGATAAAAGCCGAAGTTTTAATGAAGTTCGGCCCAGGTACAACTCGCGGTCATGAGGGTGTGTGCGCTCACGGCAGGAAAAACCTCGATAAATGAAGAACGACTGTTGGCATTGACATACAATATCTTTATTTATACATTGGCGAGCAGAGTCAGAATCTTCTCAGTAAGTTTAGGAATTACAAGCTTGGAGAAGGTCGGATCCGGAGCCAATCATGGAATCAATGTCTATGATTGTGACATATGAGAAGGAAGACATAGAGAGTGTCTGAACGTAGAAACTTACACGCAAAGAAATCCTCAATCTTGACCATGTCCAGGGTGCCCAATGGAGTAGAGGTCTTCATCGGCTGGCCAGACCACAAGACACGAATGTAATATTGCTGATCACACGTATTTTTGTAAAGTTCGAACACCACTTCTGATCCCATGCCCGGCCATACCATAACGTCGATCTGGAGCAAGCCAAGGAGAGGAGAGACTGACCCATCATGAGCGACCTGAATGGAATGAAAATATGAGTGAATCCTTCCAGGTAAATGAGCGTTTGAGAAGCTATCATACATTGTGGACATATTTTAGTTTGGATTTGCCCTGCATGACATCTGCGAGGTGTGACTTGAGTTCAAGAGCAAACGCTCCGTAGTGAAGAGCTGAGTAAGCAGCAGAATCGGATGCATCACGGAACAGGTAGGAGTACTCCCAGCTGCCAAGCCGGTAAACAGTATCGGCCTGTGACACGTCGTAAATTAGTAACCTGATGTAAGGGCAAGAGTAGAGCTCGGACGCACTTCGTCTTGAGTAACGCACAACCTGGTATCATTGACACTACAAGGGAGATGCTTGCTATGACATTGCTTCGCACTCATATTATCGTAGTAGCTGAGATGGGTTGCACATAGATAACTTCCAGTAACATCAAGGACGAGCACACGTACTGATCGAAGCTCACGTGCCAACCTGCAGTATCGTTCCTTGGAATACCCGAAACGCGATCGAGCTTGTCATAGAGGGGTGCTGCTGCCGCTAGGTGTTGCTGCCAGACTTGCCCTCCACTACCCGTTGTATAGTTATTTCGCAGAGTATCTGCCTTGGAACAAGGGTACGTAGGCTCAAGAGAATCAAATGAAGGGGATTGTATTTCAGCTTGAATACCATTGCTACCAGGAAAAAGACCGCGAAGAAGGCCAGAAGCGACTTGAGACGTGATGACATTGTTGGTCACCCCTAAGCTCAGAGATGAATTTATACGAACTCAAAAGGATAGGAAAAGGGGGCTTACGAATGAGAGCTGTTTCTGGGTCGAACTTGCCATGCAGGTCGAGGCGATTCGCATATACCTGACGCAAATCCTGTATATAATATAGAGTAAAATCGACAAAAGTTCAACTAACAAAATACCCACCGATCCATGAGTGAAAGAGTCAACTAGACCCTCAGCAGTGATCGCAGGGAATTGACATCTAGTAAAGGTGAGTATAGAACGACGATACAAGTGGCATCTCGTACGTGCTACCCTGGAAACCCGGACCAACAAGGGTCGAGAATGGATTTTCCGGAGAAATAGATGCCTGCCACTGGGAGAGACAAAATCGCATAAAGACATGATATCTAATACATGGTAATGGACGTACTTGAACCTGGGTGATGTTCACCTGCGAGCTGCAATGTGTGTTTAGATCCCATCATGTTCTTGTTCACAACACACCATTTACCTAGCAAGGCCTGCGACGGGACCAGAACCGACGCAATCCCAACTCACGTCTTCTTTGAAAAATGTGTTCGAGGCATAGGGCGTGCGTTTATGATGGCGCTGAATCACTTCGACGAACTGAAGTTCAAAATCCCCTGAGGGAGTCCTAAAATGATGCAAGTGAAATCAGACCACTGATCAAGTCAACATCATAGGCATACGCACTTGTACTCCCGCTGGCGGACATGTGGCATGTTGCACCAGTTGTAAATACCATATTCTTTGTCAGGCGTCACTGAGGAGTTGAAAATGCCAGGTGTACCAGATCCATTCAAGACGAAGGTCAAATTGTTGATAGTGGTTGAACTCGGAGGATAATGCACAACGGAAGCGAATGCACCAGGAAGACCCAGCAGTAATGTGAACAGCGACATGGTGTCGTGGAGACTTTCTTTCAAAGGCTGAAATCTTGTTGACATTTAAGTCTCGAGTGATGAACGTGGTCAGTGTGCCTGTGTCTATGATCAGCCGACACGGATTTGGACTGAAAACCTCCAGCAGAACTGTGATATCACTGTGATATCGTGTGAGCTATGCAACGTTTGACACAGTTGCCCACGTGGTCCATGAACAGAGAGTTATGTATCAAGGTCAGAATATTTGTCGGGCGCCAGGTCCTTGGTTGTTCAGGCTTTACACCATGTTTCCACAGTTCTTTGTTTTCGTGTCTTTTCTTTGGATTGTCAGCGCCATGCCCAGTCCTCCAGAGCAACACGTATTTCTCGCTGCCAGTGCACTTGAGGAGATCTTGGACCGTGGGCGTCCCCTTTTAGGTA
>Ga0157368_1000506_pt1 | contig 18169 bp, 16 predicted proteins | sample AttbisABBM3_FD_113146 | JGI IMG/M metagenome (GOLD analysis project Ga0157368, IMG submission 113146) | Fungus gardens microbial communities from leaf cutter ant in Botucatu, State of São Paulo, Brazil - Atta bisphaerica ABBM3 | ecosystem: Host-associated > Fungi > Mycelium > Unclassified ...
CGATGCAATCAGACTGAGAACATATCTCACGTAATCATTTCCACTCACAGACTACCGACCAGTCGTTACCCGTGGTAACTTCTGGCACAATGAATGAAACACTGCCATCGAGGATGTCAAAGTCTTTAGCGAGAACTTCATCTGGAGCTCACCTTAAGTTGATATCTTTTAGGAATATTGCACCGACCGTACTCACCAGAATGCTCAATCCCACCCTTCCTTAGAATAAGGAGACTATTAAACCTATCGGTGATCTGCTTCGGGGGGTTGGACGTATCCCAGGTCGCAGTTGCCTGTTGACCACTGGTCCAAACGGTACCAGCATGAGGGTCCAAAATAGGAGGATCAAAGATGTCACGCTCGTTGAGGGGCGCAGCTTGAACGACGAAAGAGCCTAAGAGGCCGAACAAAGTGATGAAGAAAGTAAAGAGGTTCATAGTTGAATAGGAGGTCGTGAACTTCATGATCAGTGTTGGGGAATTATTGGAAGTGTCCGTTGGAAGCTTGATTCTGAATGAACAGTTCAACGGTCTTTAAGTACTCATTCTTATGTTTGGCCGCAAGGGGTTTGGAAAACCGATGCGACGAGGAGAGTGGAGCTCGGATGCCTTTTGGTGCCGGCAAGAGTTGGACTGAGTAACAGGAAAAATATTTTTATCCGCCCATTGAAGGAGTTGCTTCACACTAAAATGACGGCAGATTTTAGACCTGGAAATACACATCATTAACAGCCACATTGCTCAACGGAAAAGTTGGCCCGTAGTGGGAAGCCATTTTCAATGAGGACACCTGTGCATCTGTGCACATCCGCTTCTTGGAATAAATTTTATCCTGCTAGGCGGAGTCTGAGTGGAGGGCCATAGAAAGGCCTTGTACTCGTGGCACTGCCAGGATTTTTCAAGCTCCGCGAGGGTGATCAAGGATTATCGTACAGGTTCATTTGAGGCTGCTCTCCGAGAAGCATGGCAAACCCCTTTTCGGATCGGAAAGTGAGCTGAAGCGTGGTGACGTGTGAAAAGTGAAACAGTTGAAGCAGACAGGAAGGCGAGGAGAGGCCGAGCCAGAATTCAAATATTCAAATTTGAAAGCCACCAAAACAGAGAAGTGCAGGAGACTCGGGTAACAGATAACGCTCCCCGTGATAAGATAAGAGTTCCGAGCGGCCATTCCTGCCCAGGATTGTTCGCGCTGAGATACAGCCTCAGCCGAGACTCGGAAAACAACCTGTTTTGACGTTGAGCTCTGCAAATACTTCACTCAAACACGAAAACATCATTAGTAACAAAGAACGGCAGTCGACAGGACTGAATTTAGTGGCAGTGAAGCAAAGAGCGGGTCAGATATGCCGATGCTAGTGGGCATCCTACTCACGGCAGTAGTAAGTCTTGTGTTCAAAATAAGCCATCTACCATGCGGAAGGTAGTACATAGGAGCATCTTACGAGACATCCTCGGTTAAAGTTTGAATCCTTCGTCGAGCGGCTATGGGCACTTAGCGCAAAGGTGTGTGCTCGGTTCGGTGGATGCCGAAGACTCTGATTTAACGGATCCTATAGCACTCCTGAAAATCGATTGGGTACTTATTCGCTCTGTCTAGAACGTGTTCGAGCTTCAAATCAGTGGATCCATCATTCAATTTATCCCGACGGCCCTTCGGTAGCAATTGTCCTTGATTGTACTGTCCGCCGAAGCCGCCCAAGTGAAACGCAACAGCCTTGTTTCAAGTCACGACGAATCTTCTCTTATTTCAGCGTAACCGGGACTAGTTGGAAATTTCTTTTACTCCGGAAAAGCCGCGAGGCACCAATGACGTAGAGATATGCCCTCCGTGCCTGTCGGGAAGCAGGATGCAAGATGCCACACAGCCCTTGATATAATGCATTGGAAATAGGTGCCCGGAGTCAGGGCGAGGAGTCAATTAATCGTACACCAGTTTGATAAGAAATTGGCTTCAAAAAGGTTGAGTAGTCAATATGGCACATTCTCCCTCCAAGGCTGTTACATTGCTGCGGAGCACGGTCTCTGTAGGATTGAGTATTCTGTACGTGCCTCATCTTAGAGGCTCCGGTGTTTAAGCTATCTTGATTTCTTTGGCGCAATTCTCTGCTTGTCCCTCTTTTAGTTTTCCACGTTTTCCACTTCCAGAAGTTCTGCAAACTCAGTGAGATCGTGCGGAAGCAGTTTGGACGGACATGATTACGGTGCAATGAGGCGAGGGTGGTACAAGACATCGTCAACGTCAGAATCACCATCTTGGAGCACATGTCCTGGCCACTGATCTGGTATTCTTCAGAGCTACTAACGGAGCAGAGAACTGTACAGTCAGTGGGGCCATCGTACGTGAGGTGAATGAATTGCGCCTAGGCTATAAGCTCTGCGTGGCCACGAATGACAGCATTTGATGATTTGGTTGGGGAAGGTGGCAGTTCAGCAACTGTGGTTGTAACGACTTTGAACGAGGATAAAGGTCTCGGAGAGTGGAGAGATTTAGTTGTATGGATTGAGAGATAATGGTTGATTGATATCTATATTGAAAAACGTATTGTCAACCATGGGGCCAGTCACAAAATAGTATTTTCATGTTCCACAACATCAAAGTGATTTGGAGATGTGTATCTATTGGAATGGTAGAGAGAGGAGTGAATGCCCTGAAATAAGAAAGAGAAAACAAAGATTTTGTTGTGATCATTTTTGATTATATCATCAGAAGTTGGTAAAATTATGATGTCAACTGATCCAAGGCCGCACAAAAATCATGGTTCCCTCAGAATAGAAGACACTCGTCAGTCCGACTGGAGGAGACTAGAGTGCCTTCATTGCAAGTTTCACGGTAAAAGTCGTCGTTGAGATCTGCGACGAGAAGGTTGAAGAGTTAATTTCCACTCCATCTTGATTCATACGTCATTCCATTCCTTAGATTGGCATCCGATATAGGTATCCCCCATGCTTGCCAGGCCACAGGCGATATTATCGTTCGTGTCTCCTTATTACATTACAATACTAATACTGTCCAGGAAGTTAATGGGATCCTCATCGAAAATTTGGCGTAAGCACGGTGTATCGGGGAGCATCTTAACTATGTATAGTACAGAATAACATCATGGTCCATGGTCAATCAGCTGATAGATGATCAAGTCCGTATATCAAGTCCATCATAGTCACCAATCGTTTCATAACATCGACATGAAATCAAACAGGGGGTAGTTGTCAGAGCAAGCACCTTGACCTTCAGAACTTGAAAGGGCTATTGATGGTGAAATCCTCAGACCAATTACCAGAGTCACCGAACACTGTCAGTGATGTCGTCAGGCTCAAGACATGACACCCATACATATTGTCACTCACGGACTACCGACCAGTCGTTACCCGCAATAACTTCTGGCACAGTGAATGAAGCCTTGCCACTGAGGATGTCAAAATTTCCAGCGAGGACCACTAGAGCACACCTTAAATCGATGTCTTTCAGGAAATATTGCACTGATCATACTCACCAGGAAGCTCGGACTCGGCTTTTCTCAAGATAATCAAGCCTTCCCTGTTGGTGATCTGCTTCGGGGGGTTGGACGTATCCCAGATCACAGTTGCCTGTTGACCACTGGTCCAAACGGTACCAGCATGAGGGCTCAAGATCTGTGGGACATATACATCACGCTTGCTGAGGGGCGCAGCTTGAACGATGAAAGAGCCCAAGAGGCAGAACAAAGTGATGAAGAAAGTAAGGAGGTTCATGGTTGAATAGGAGGTCGTGAACTTCATGACGAATATTAAGGAGTTTTCGTAGTACTGCGAAGTGTTCGTCAGAGGCTCGAGGAGCGAGCTCACTCTTATGTACGACGGAAAGCTGACGCGATACAAGAGTAGCGGAGCAGGAGAGCCTTGGCTATGATCCCGGCGAGGGTTGGAAGGCTATTATCGATTCGGATTATTTATACCCATAGCCGTTTCGTAATCGAATGAAGGTCTGGACATATGCCAACACCGAACAGTCATATTATATGACAAGCGGAAGGGTCAGTCCCGTAAGTGAAACTGCGGCGGGCACTGCGGCACATCTGTGCACTAACAGTGCCTGTTCCTCGATATACACTGTCATCTTCGAGACAGGCGTCGCTGGGCGTTCGGGATCCCCAAACCTTTTACTCATAGTGCCTGTCAGGACTTTGCCTTTCCGAGCATTCCTCAGCCGGATTTTCCCGTGGCCTGAAGATCACAAGACGTTCCCTGAAAAGCATGGCAGTCGCCCCTCTTTCGGGTCGAGAAGTGGGCTGAGGCGTAAGCGAAACAGTTAGGATGACAGGAGGTGAGATCAGCTGGCTAGAAATCGGATTTGGAAGCCAAAAGCACCAAAGCAGAGAAGACTTAATGGATCCAGGAGATTCGGGTAACAGATGCTTGCTGCGATAAGAGCTCCTCATGGCCCTGAGCATGTCAAGGATGTTCAGCCCTACATTATCTCAACCGGAGATCACTCGTTTCAAAACACTGGGTCATGACCTAAGGGCTATGAGGGTCCTTGGTCCTTCGAGGGAGTTCTTTGGGAAAGGCACCTGAATCGATCCCAGGATCAGGATAATGAAACAAAATGTCGTTTTAAGCTTCATCCAAAAAGGACTCCATCAAGTAACAATGAGGCGTAGAGCAGGCCAAATCTATTGCTGCATGGAATCCTGATCGTAGTTTCTTGGCTCCCACTGGAATAAGCCATCAATCAGTGACGACGAATAGAAACATGATATCTCCGAGTGCAGTTTTGGAGCCTTCATCGATATGTTATCATGCATCATGATGATAATGCATGAGCAGACGCCGAGTGAAAATGTATTTGCCTGTTGATTTATACAATTGTGCGCACAATCTGAAGGCCAACTGGGCTGTGAAACCCTGAACTTCGAATCCGGTAGTTCACTACTACATCCAACATTCACGCCGTAGAGATATCCCCGAAAGTGCTTTCGGCAGCAGATACCTGGCGTCTGCTAAGGCCAATTACCTTCTCAAGTAGAACATAAGAGCACCATCGCCGCTCATCTACATTCACAATATTTGTTTCAGGCATGTCTTCACCTTGCCAGGGATTCAAACCTTCTCTCGTGGCTTGCTCTCAACATTTGACCTTCTAAGCAGTAATTTTTCGGCGTTGTCTATCCAGCTGTTCACCCACAGTTTTTCATTGTCCAAGAACAAATGGTAGGTTGATTATTGCAAGCCATCCACAAGCCATCCATGGTCTTTCGGGTGAGACCACCTTCTGTTGACTTCTAGTTTTCACATCGCACAATGTTCCTCTGTCAAGTATGGGAAATTCGGTCTTCTCAAGCCTCAGATATCCCGATTCGCATCTATTGGTCTTCATATTTGGGCGCTCAGAAGCGCGGAATTAGGAGAGAAGCCACAAGGCGCCATTGGCATAAAGCTCTCGGACTCCACTTACCAGAGATAATAAAGCTGCTTGTTCGATATACCTCCATATGTGTCAGGAAGCAGGATTAAACATTCTGCCGCACGGTATTTGATATAACAGGAGTATGATATGTTTTGATCGACGTAATTTCCTGTGAGCTTCAACTTTCCTTGGTTAGAAGCCTTACTCTGCCCCTTCTTCGTCGGACTAGAAAACAATGTGATAGTAGAATCTAGCCACATTCTCAAATGTCCATGTTCCTCAAGAATTTGGCCAACCAATTTTTATAACGCATCAATTCTCGCCGTACGTCGAATCAGGATAACGATTTAACGGCATAAGGATTAGAAAGGCCTGGCCTATAAACGAAGCAGTCCAAGAGGTCACGAAGTTCATGCCCCAGTCTATTCATCAGTACCGGTGAGACAAGAGTCGTTCGGCGATCACTTTTGGATCATGCTAAGAACAACATAACCGAATAATAACTGTATCGGATGGATCATGATGAATTGATGAGGGCATCTACTATGAGGATTCGGGTACCTCAGCAACAGTAAGCGAATCCTGAATTAATGATGATACTGGGGCGGTGGTACTAATTGACCCCGAGGGCAGTGGCGGGTATTTGGTGCTTGAGATGCATGAGCGGTCATCATCGGAGTCACGATTTCCAAGTTCTGCTAAACGATTGATATAATGCAAGTTTTCGACGTATCATATGTTCTGGGCTGAGGTTAGACCGATCATGCCTTGTCAGTCATTGCTGCGCAAGACTAAAGCGTGACTAGGGTCGAACTATGTCCAAAACAAGCTGTCCCTTCCGTCGTTCTAGTTCCTGTGAAAATAATGTCACGCTCCTGAAAAATGATGTCACGTGTCATAGTTTTTGGGTGAAGTATTCTGGTAAAATTTAGTCAAGTGGTCAAAGGGGCATGTATTGGCACCCTGAAGGTTTGTGACGCTGAGATGGCTTCCAAATCATCTAGGTCGGTCGTCTGTGTAGTGTCTTTTTCCTCCCACAGAAGAACATCAGAGGACCTGGAAATTTTTGTATCATTGTTTAGAAATTCATAATTGTGTCATATAGTCATCTATCCTATATTAGCTGGAATTAAAGCTACAATAATAAGCCAACAAAAAGTAGGGAGAGGGCATACTTTTATACTTATTGGACTGTTGTTGCTTATTCTCAACTGATTGGAATCATATCCAAACCAGATTGGCACAAAGAAAATTGTGAACTAGGTTTTCCGATGATGTCAAGTTTAGTCTATCACGCCGAGATGATCTTCCTTGATCGTCCCAATAGCGAACTGCATCGAAACTGAGGTGTAGGTATGTTAATGTGTATGTGTAGCATTTGCTCACTATTTCTGTCGCGTCAACACGCGTGCCAACAATTTTTAATCGCACCCGTGTATTCTTCTCAATGATCTGCACCTATGAAATCTCTGAGTTGGACAACAATATCAGCGTGCTCACCTGGTCTTCAGAGGCAAATGATGGCGGATTCGAATTAGGGTCAAACCGCATATCAGGGTGAATCAGCTACAAGACGTGAGTACCGACTTTGGAAACTATTGAGCATATTGACGGACTTGATGAGATATAAAGACGGTTAGAGGGCCAACATCAGCAAAGAAACCCATCTATCGAGGAAGAGATGAATGCAACTTGACGTCAGCATATCAGTCAAAGACAAGTGAACCATACTTTGTTCACATTATTTACTACCCCATCCACCACCTCACCCTTGAAAGGCTTGAACACAATCGCTCGATACCTCGTAATGAATTCTGCTTGGCCACTACCACTGAGAACCATGCCTTTACCGATGTCTAATATTGATACAACGGCGATGATGTAGCCGAATTGGCCAGAACAAGTGCCCTCGACGTCTGAGTAAAGCTTTGATTCCAAGAAACTGAGCATACGGGGGCCAAAGTATGACGGGTGTAGGAGAATAGTGTGCGTAAGTTCTTTCTAAGAACAAGTTGGTTTGGATGAAGCACATAAACAAGTTGTCCCATTCTAGACTACTTACTATGAAAAACATAGGATGGCAACGTGCTGGTTTGTTGATCAAACCAACGTAAAAATTATATTACATAATACAGTACTTGAAGTTTCACGCGTTCGAGCTATTGTCTTATGGATCACATTTTCACATTGACTTCGCTTTATTCACTTTTGGGAGTTACAGCAATTGCAGGAGTTGCAGCAGCAGCTTCAATTACCCTCCTTCCGAAGGATGCCACGAAGAAGGATCGATGGACGTTTGTCTGGGTGGTACGTAATCGAATTTTGTCTTGTAATGCTCTCAAACACATCGCCTCGCTTTCAGATCTTTGACGCCCTCATTCACTTCTGTTATGAGGGTTCCTGGCTCTATTATTCGACCTTCGGTCGTCAGGTTAACACCAGTGTAGGGCCCCTGGCTCAAATGTGTACGCTGTCAATACTCTGTCCAACTTTGTCATTCTGAAGTCAGTTCAATCGTAGGGGGAGAATATAGCCTAGCAGACTTCCGTTGGGGTGTTGCTGACGCAAATGTTGTCTCTCTCGAAATTCTCACTGTCTTGGGTGCAGGACCTATGTGCCTTTATATTGTTCATCAAACCATCAAGCGCGATCCAGCAAGGCACTATTGGATCGTTGTGCTGAGTACTGCCGAGCTATATGGTGGTTGGATGACATTCTGCCCCGATTGGTTGATCGGAAGTCCAAACTTGAATACTTCAAATTGGTTATATCTTTGGGTTTATCTTGTCGTATGTCTTTCTCTTTAGTATCGACAAGGTTGATATTGCATCTTATTCGACTGACAGTTCATGAACGCTATGTAAGTCAAGTTCCACTCTCACTAAATCTATGCTGATGAGCAACACCAGTTGGGTAATCGTCCCTTTGATCCTGATGGTAAATTCCTACGGCTTTATAGCCAACACGCTTCGTGCTGCCCAGAAGAAAAGCAAATCTGCTTAGTAACTGCACACCTTACTGCTTGTCTCGTCTGTAGATACCCTTAATAATCATTTACAAGATATCTAATTTGATTCCAACTTGATACCAAAGATATTCTTAGTTTCCAAACTAAAACATGATTAATGATTGACGAGAGCACATTGGTCTCTCTGAAAGTAGTCCACAATTGATAGTTAGACGAATAATAACATATATCAGAGAGCATTACACAGGAACGGGATTGACTCCTAGATTTGCATCAGAATTTGTCTCCATCTCGGACATCGCAAGCCTACGATAAAACTCAGTGATTATAGAGAACAGTGTAGCGTCGGGCTCACCTGTAGGCATCACAACAATCTCTTCGTACATTTGCACTCTTCCATCGTTGTTTGATTTGCATTTCCGCATCCACATCTGAATGAAGTGAGTAACTCACTGAATTAGGGAACAAGTCAATGCTTACCTGAATCCTCTCCTAGTAGTAAGAGACGATCATGAGGAAGATATTGCCTGGACGAGGCTGATGAGCCACAACAGTCGGAATGATCTTTTCAGGATTGTACACACCACGACTGGTTTTTATCAAAGAATCTCAAAATATAAAGCTTCAACTTCCGTTTTTCCTGAGCGTCCAGGCAACCCTTGAGAATGTTTCCGGGGACATCTGGATCATCCTGCTCGAATATCACCGCTGGCCACCAAGGATACGAATCTGAAAAACATTCAAAGTCAGGTGCAGATGAATAGTAGCAACTATTGACAAACCTGCTTTTGCCCATACTGAAAAAGATACAGCATCTAAATCAGCAGCCATTGTGTGACAGACACAACAAGGACGCACCAAGAGTTCCACCCTCCACTTTCTCACCTTCCGCTACAGACACACTCATCAAGTTATCCTTATCTAACTTCCACCCACCCGTCGTCATTAGTGCCGCAGCCGAACTCTTCCTCCTTCCTCTTCCTCTCTTTTTCGGTAACTTGGCTTTACCTAATTCCTCAGCAGGTTCGCTTCCGAATTCACTCAACGAACTTAACTCTGATTCTGCACCTCCACCTTTGACCACGGTAGTGCCAGCAGTGGGCATCTCACCACTAACAGCAGATATTGCCGAATTGGGTGGGACCATCAACGAATCTTGGCGCAATATTTGCTGGCGCTTCTCTTCTCTGCGTTTCAAGTTCTTTGCTCGCCGTGTTGCGGGTGTGTCCAACTCTTCGACTATGATCGTACCATTGGCACCCTCAATAATTTTGCCTGTTTGCTCAAGCAAAGCAAAATCAGTTGTTGGTCCATGTTTAGAGGAAGAAGAAAGAGAAAGAGGAGCTGAAACTGAAGGGACAGTCAAGGTAGGAGGTAGCACGAAGGTCGAGGGTAGGATCGGTGTTGCAGACGGAATTGAATTGGATGGGTTTTCAAACACAATGCTTGGTCCGGCTCCAGAAATCGTGGGCGTTTCTGGCGGAACTTTGATTTCGGGGCTCAATTGAGCTGATTGAGAAGGGTCGGGAATGGCAGTAACGGATTTATAAAGCGCTAACGACAGAGGACGTCCTATGTGCGCGGTCTCTTGCTGAGGCGATGTCAGAGTTTGATTCTCAGATGCTGGTGTACTGATAACCGAAAGCCTTGAAGGAGCTTGTTCTTAGAAAGGGAACAAAGGTCAGGCCCATCACGGATGCCAATTGAATAAAGAAGTACCTATTCTTGCCCGCTTTCTAGGTGGAGGCTGCAAAGACCTATCGACAGGCATCCGACCCCCTCGTCTTTGATCTGGAGGTAGGATCCATCCACCATCAAACATCTTGAACGAATCCCTATTATCGACATCCGACACTACAGGCGGTATTTCCGTACGGCCAAGAAGCGACAGAGAAGTGCGTTTCCTCCGAGGTGGCCTTCCTAGTTTCGGGGAAGTTGGGCTCATCTCTGAGGAGATTTCAAGATCCCTAGGAGCCTCTATGACGGATGGACTCATGCTAATTGCTGCCAAACGGTCTTCAAATGAAGTGTTCACAAAACCTTGTGGCCCATAAGCAATAGATCGTGCCAGTGGTGATAGTAATGGTGGTGGTGGTGATGACGATGTAGTAATATCAAGAAATGTTGAGGCAGAAGACGGAAGTGATAGAGCAGAAGGGAGAGGCGACAGAACAGGATGAAGGGAAGGTGCTGGAACAAGTGGGGCAGATTGTAGGGGAAGGGATTGCAGGGAAGCCTCTTCATCGATAATTCGCAACTGGTTAACGCTTGGGTGAGTATGGACTGGATGGTGTCCTCCATTGAGAAGCGTCAAAGCCTCAGCAGCAGCAGCCATTGCTTCTGCAGCTGCGGCTGCTTTCTTTGCTTTGGCTCTTTCGTATTCGGCTTTGCGATCACGTTTCCTCCTAGTTTTCGAAGGAGGGAGTGGCGGGGGTGTGGGCAGAGGTTTGGGTATAGCGAGTTCGTAACTGAGTAAGGATTGTAGGGGTTCATCTTGGAGGTCGATAGGAAGATCAGATTTGATTGCAGAGATGCAGATGAGAAGTTCGAGGATTGCCAGAGGAGGTTCCAAGTCCCCAATCGTCAGGTCGACCTTCGGGGCTTCATCTACATCCATAGCGCTCTTGCTGACGCTGATACCATTCGGTTGGACTGCTATTTGAGTGCGAATATCACGGACCAGGGATGAGTGGTTGACACCATTACTGAGCGCTCTTGGAACCAGCATTCTTTCATTATCGAGTACCGCACACAAGGAAGGTGCACTCTTCTTCAATCGGGATGCGGCACGGTACACAGCAGAATCAGATTTGTTGTACAACAAAGCATTGTTGATAACAAGGTCCACGTCATCCTAGGGATATCCGTAAGCCGATTGAATAAACACGACGTTGTTGTTAGACATGCCTTGAATGCCTGAACATCCCAGTACTCATGCCTGTCCAATTTAGCCTCAATCATAATCCAGCACATCGGCTTCTTAACAATATCATAGTAATCAGGGACATCCTGTTTCGAGACTGGGTTCTTGAAGAAATCTTGTTTGTCCAATCTTATATCAGGTATATCAGCACAAGTTACATGATCAAATGCGCCCATAGACTCACGAGGAAATACGATCCAAAACATGTCGCATGGCATCCTCATGAGAGAAAAATGTCCTAGAGACTACATCGTAAACGATTTCTGCTTGTCTATACTTCCGTGACTCTCTTTTTCGACATAGCTCGGCTAGGGTGCGCAGCCTAAGAAGATCGTCACGTAATCGTTGCAATTGCTATTTCGAAGTCAGGTCCTCAGCTCAGCAAGACATTCTATCCCAAAAAAAGACTCACGTCTAACTTCATCATCTTCTCCCGGTTCGATCGTATTCTCACGCCAGCTGTAGTAGTCCAAGGTTCTAGATGTAAACGTTTGAGTAAAGGTGCACCGCGTCGCGCTTCTCGCTTCAGACTCCAATATCGGCATAACGTATATACAAACTCATGCTTCTTGCGAAGAGTGACTTTCGCAATGTAAGACACGATTCGGTTGACTATAAGCGCAGGTACAAGCGGAGGGCCAGTGTGATACGTTTTGGCATATGCACGAGCGGATTTGTTTGACGTTGCATTTAATTCGTCGTCATCCTCGGATCCTTCGGCGGCAAGAGCCGCTTCCCGAGCCTCCTGTTGTTCTTTCTGAGCAGCGATAAGGTAAGAAACGTCATCAAAAATCAAGGCATAAGTAATTCTACCGAAAGGTGACGTTCACAAAAGCACATAAGTATTGCTGGTTCTGATCCCTGAGTACTTTTCATTGATGATAACAGCTTCTCTTTCCGTGCACACGTCGCATGAAATGCCAGGAAACAGGAGGTCTTCGCACATTGAATGCACGCCCCTTCTCTGATGTCGCAGATACTACATCTCTTCATCACGGTTATTCTGAAATATCAACAGAAGTAGGGATGACTCACTAGCTTCCACCGCTGTTTTGATATCTTCTCGACGCCATCAATAGGTTCCATGAATACCTCGTTCACAACCCGCGTTTCTGGTATCCAAATAGCGCAAAGCAAATGAACCCAGTCACCGTGCACTGTTTGCTTGAAAGCGCCACCTTCATTGGGACACAATATGCATTGCTTCGAAAATAGTCAGTGAGATGAATGGTGGCACGAAAATGGTTTCCAAGCTTACCACTGGGTTTTCAGGGGATACTGTACACTTGCGGCATAGCCATTGACCTTCTGGAATATACGGAACGCCATAGCAATCTGTGAAGTCGTAAGACGGGTAAGTGCAAGGCGTAAGGCAAATAAGCTCTCGTACCTTGGTGAACGGCAAGGTTACATCCATCACAAAAGACAATCGCATTGCTGTTTTCTCCCTCAGAGTCATCACATATAGCGCAGGTTGAGTCTTCAGAGGGCAAGGCCAGGTCGGGTTTCGGAATATGCTTGGTCTTTGAATGAAGGTCAATTTCGTCGCACTCAGGCAAGAGGTTCGAACCCACTAGATCAAACCACTCCTTCTCCAGTCGATCCATGACTATCTCAAATACCTCACATGAAATTTTGTCTAGCTGCTCTTTCCGACGTTCCGTATTGATTGCATCTAGCCACTCCTGATCTATGCCGTTGAGTCAGTCGAAGTGAACTAACTGCACTTCAGGATAACGAACCTTGTTCATCCATATCATATTCAACTTGCCGCGCCATGTCACTCTCTAGAGGCTCTGAGAGCTCCGTGTAACAATACATCACTCCGAAAATGCTAAAAGACACACCTATGTAGCGGATATAGTGCTCAGGTCGCACGAAGTCGGAAAAATCATTATCTAAGAACGCATTGACACACAATTCTAAGTAGATTGCAGCCGCTTACAGCCATATGAGCGAGCTTGGAGATCATGGACACCGCCGGGCTGCGTTGAGTCGTCCTCTATCTTCTCGAATACGACTGTGGGAAGCACAGGAGCAGTAGGGGAAGATCTTCCATTGCGAGCCATAGAGGAACTTTTTTAGAAAATAGGACACTAAAAACACGCCAGTATTAGAAATTGGGAGGACTCTCCACGGTCACCACCGGACATTGTTTGCTCTTCGTGTGTGTTAACCGGTGCGTGACAGTGTAACAAGCGGCATGTAGATCACGTGTATGTGACAGTTTCGGCACCGTCTAATTTAAAAATGGCCGAATCAATTTTAAGCTGGATACGAGGTTTCATGCAGACCACTCAATATAGAGTCATCGACATGGTATATTGAAGACACTGCTCCCAATAACATTCGACATCAAGTATCCTCTTCACAGTTCCATCGTTGCTGTTGACATGTGCCTCTACTCGAAGTCCCCTTCTTTGTTCTCCAATCTCTATCCGTTGACCTGTGCCTCTTGTAGATCCATTGATTGATGCAGCCAGGGATTAGGCATCTACAATGTGGCCTGCACCAATGAAAAATTCTATTTTATTGATGCAATCGCAACAGCTTCTTCCAAACCGACATATGCTATCAGTATTAGCGCTAGTCAAATCTCGCCGTACATTCACATGACAATACACCACCATTTATTCTCCTCTGCACTGCGCTGCCTTTCAGCAGCCTCCCTCGCCTCATGTCGCCTTTGTTCTTCAAGCGCTTGTTGTTGGCGCCGCACTTCCGCAAATCTTTCTAGAGCACGTCTTCGCTCATCAGCTTCTGGTTGCAGGTGTCTTTGCTGTCCCTCGTATATACCAATCCGTGCAAGTTGAGCTGCAGGGTGGGCGGGTTGAGGAACTGCACGAGGAGGTTGAGGAACTGCACGAGGAGGCCGAGGAATTACGGGGCGTGCAGCGCGATTTTCGGGTAAAAATTCGAGGCGGCGCAATTCTACAGCCTGTTCCGCGACAGCAGCCTGACCACCTGCAATCTGCACGATATTCGGCACCTGCACCCTTGGTTGACCACCAGTAGCAGCTTGCCTTCGACCATGTTCTGGGTCATTGTACCAGTCTCCATGCACTTCGGTCATATGGGTATAAATACGGTTGGCGTCAAATACACCAGCACAAATCCAACAAAAATGCACTCCACATTTACAGCTAATATGGTGACACCCTTCGACTTTCTCCACCCATACTCGGCAAGAGGGGCATTGTTTGACGTTGTTTTCGCCGGCCCAGGTCCTGAGTAAACGTTCCTGTTCCTCAAGATTTTTGTGCTGACGCTTCTCAGCACAACTCATTCCAGCGTGTCCTTCGGTATGGCATGCTGTGCAAATCTCGAGGAAGCACGACGGACATTGAAGTTCATACGGTAGGACCGTAGCACGGTAGATTTGAGAGCAGTCTGGCGTAATGCAGTATTTGAATGTCTCTTGGTTCTTATCGAGATATGAGGTAAAGGCGGCTGTTATCAGCTGTTCAAAACGCTGGGGAGGCAGGAATTTTCTGATCAAAGGAAGTGAGAAGTGATGATTGCATGTCGCATCGTCACCCATACACTTGAGTGGAAAGCTGTGATTATCGAGCGTGGAAAGGATGTAGTGACGAAGGCAAGAAGAGCAATAAATGTGCTTGCAATTAATCTCGATGGGTTGCGATGCCGTGTCATAGCAAATCGGACACAAGGTATCGTCAGAGGTGACCGTCAAACCGGAATTGTGATCCAAAAAGTTGTTCATCAGTCGCGAGAGATGATGCTTAGCTTCCTCTAGGTCTGTACCACGGAGTACCATCATCGACGATTTGGCATCGAGAGTCACATTTTCCTCTCCAAGAAGAGCTCGCATCTGGGCCAGCCCTTCCTTTATAAAGAACCCTACAGCTCTTCGTTGAAGTAGGATGGTCTGCTCGGAGGAGATGCGCTTTACTTCTTCTTTGATGTGTGATTTAGCGTCTTCAATCATATCTGAGCGACCGAAGATAACGACACAGCCACGTTTCTGGTCAATCCGAACATAAACACCAGTCCTTTCGTATAGGCTGTTGAGGAAGTCTTGGCCCTTGCTGGACTTGAAGTTGGGGTGCCAATGAGCTGCATCAAGCCTTTGACCACTAGCCAGATTTTCGATGCGAACCTTCAGGGCGCCAACCGCCTGTTTATCACGACCAATTAATGAGATAATGACCTTCCTTCCACCGACCTTATCAATGGTCCTGACTTGAACATTAGCATCTCGGCCTCTATTTTCACATAAATCAATCCACTGATTTCTCTGGGAAATATATTGTTTTTCATCTAGAGTGATGATAAATCGATATGGGTCGGACAAGAAAATGCGCAAGGACGGGAAGAAACGTCCAAATACTTTGCCTTTGAGACTATCATATGCCATTTGAGCACCTTCATATGTACCAAATACAGCTTTTGCAGAGACTGCGTTCGGTCGGAGCACATTTTCGAAGGTAAAGACCCGAAGAGTGGAGTTCGGTAAGCTACGGATATGTGAATGCAGAGCAGAGAATACATCGTCCGATGTATATGAGAATGGATCTTTATAGATTTCGATGTTTTGTGTACCAGTAAAATTTTTGACCATTTGAATGGTAGTTGCACTCGATATTCTTGAGATTTTGACCCTGGGGCGGTGAATAGATGGTTGACATGGATCATAAGCATCGCACTCTCTTTCCCAATCGAGCTCTGCCCTAATATGCTGTCCATCCAGGAATCCTTGGTCGAGTTCCCGAGCCTTTTGAGCTATTTCCCAACGTTCGAGGTCCGAATAGCGTGCAATCATGGTGAGGAAGGCGGGCCGCCACGAGATAGTGAGGTGATATGAGTTTCGATTCGAGGCGCCCATCGTCCGACCTTCAGAAGCATGCTCGCGCACAACGAACTCAAGATTGCGATCTCGAAACTCAATACCATTCAGCCTAACAGCAGCAGGATTAACATCGGCCACATTACCCAGAACGGTAGCCTGCTGGCAGCCATTAATATCCTCAATGCGAAGAAGGGCGAGGTCTTCTTGTTTAATACCTTGTTGTACAAAAAGGTCGAGAATTTCTGTTGATTTTGCATCCATGGGTAAGTTCTTAACGTGAATCGAAGAAGCTCCAAAGCCACATATTACATGCTGGACAACCAATCCAGCCCCAAACTTCACAAAAGAGTTAAGAACAAATTGTTGAATAGTCACCACCGAGTCCTTGGCCCATTTTTCTTCCTGTTTGCGGCGTTTAGCAACCCTTTCCCTCTCCTTCACCTCGGCTTGTTCTTGTTCTCGTTGTGACTGTAACTCTCTCTGAGTAGCAGTAACATGCTCTTGAGCTAAACGAACTGCTTCTTGCTGTGCTTTTTTGGAAGCTTCTTCCCCTGCTTGTCCCCTAGTAGCCTCTTTTCGTTCTTTGCGGGCAATTTCAGCTTGTTCCTTGACACGACGGAGGGCAGTTTCAGCATTGGTCAGAGCTATGGTAGCAGCGTCGGACAATGGCCGGCTTGGTTTCTCTCTTTTGCCTTTCTTTCGTATTTTTTCCCCAGTAGAGGGAGGAGTCAATTTCAAGGAAGATGAGCTTTGTGTCGTAAGGGCATGTGTCCCGGTATTCGAAGCCTTCCAGTCAAGTTACTAAGGGTCTATTTGGCAAGCATGAAGCACCGACAAGACATACCAAGATCTCATGTTGAAAGCTACACTTATCCCCCCATTTACAATTTCTAGCCTTCCAAGCACGACATGGTTCATTTACTTTCTTGACGATTCTGATCGCGTTTCTGCCCTCTACACTGGTAACTCGTATTCCATCTACCATAGCAGTGCTATATAGTAGATTAGGCAGTATGATAAGATGCGGCCGTCGGTAAGGCTTACGATGAGACTGTCGGACTGGGAACAACACTAGTCTGATTTTCATATTTAGGTACCTTCTTCAGTCAAAATAGTATATACGCAACTCCGTTTGAGTTCACTTCGTGTAGAAACTTGCAATTAGTTCCACACAGGCAGACTCCTCCTTGTGAAAACTGGCAATTTGCACAGCCTGTATCCCTTGGAGCACTGCTTGCCATATCAAGGGAGGAAGGAAGTTGATTGGCATGTCCGATAATCAACTTGCATGACTAGATCGATATTTTTAAGTCAACAATTTATTATACAGAGTACATAGACAGGCCATGGTAGTATAAAACTACTTAAGTATCAAGAAGAAGAGAAAGAGAAAAGAGAAGATACAAAAGTAGAAGCCACCTAAGAAACTAAGAAATGTTATCTTGGAAGCAGAAAGCATCTGCCTTGAAAACTAATAATGTCAACCAATGTGTTACCAACTACCCCGATGCGATCATATGCAATTTCTCCTTATTGATTTGTGATGAGGTCTGGTGATTCTTGCACATAGCAAATTAGAATGTCCAATGTGTCTCATCCACACTCCTCCTTTGAAACAAGAGGGGACAATAAGTTTGCTATTTGCATCATTGAGTTCTAGGAAATTTGTTCCTTTGAACTTGGCCACTTGAAATCATATCTGTCATTGTTGTATAATGTCATTGCATTTCTCCTTTTTACTGAATTCCCAAGAAGTTTTACTAGGGAATATGTTGTAGCAACCACTAGTCATAACAACCCTGTAGTTTGCTTACTTCAGCAAAGCTCTTATCTGGCCATCTAGTAGTAGGGATTACAAGAGAACTCGACAAGGAGCCCTCACTGCATTGCTACCCTATTTATATAAGTTACAAGTGGTCTGTGCTACAACAATGTGTCTACTGTGCCTCCTGCCCTAAAGGCCATATGTCTACCTCATGTCTACTCTGTAGTGACTGTGCAAGACTGTGCATCCTGCCCTAACGTCCATGTGTTGACCATGTGGTAGCAATGTGGTGTACATGCTCCCTGACATCATCATCTAGGC
>Ga0157368_1000507_pt1 | contig 18166 bp, 18 predicted proteins | sample AttbisABBM3_FD_113146 | JGI IMG/M metagenome (GOLD analysis project Ga0157368, IMG submission 113146) | Fungus gardens microbial communities from leaf cutter ant in Botucatu, State of São Paulo, Brazil - Atta bisphaerica ABBM3 | ecosystem: Host-associated > Fungi > Mycelium > Unclassified ...
AAGACGGAATACCCAGATGGTTGCAGCACCACCATGGAAGGTGAGCTTGTATAATTGGGAGATGATATCACCATGGGAATGTAATTTCCAGACAGGTGGACTTGCATATGACAAAATACCAAGAAAGTGGTAGTAGATTTTAAAAGAAGAATGAGTACAGAGGTTAGGAGACAAGAGAAGTTAGAAGTAGCAGAAGAATGAGACTTCAGATGAGAGGAGCTACCAAAGAAGTATATGGCAAAAATGTTGTATGGATAGGATGATGGAAAGTTTAAAAGAGAATATCTGAGGAAGTTGGAAAGAAATTAGTAGAGATAGAAGTTTGTTTCTCTAGAGGAGAAACCTTAAAGAGGGGGGGGTAATGTAAGATTCAAGGATGGTAGACTTGTTTCTTTTCTACTTTTCTTCTATTATTTGAGTTTTTCTTATTTCTCTTTTAATTTCTCTCTTTTTCTTTCTCTTCTTCTTTTTATTTTAGACTTAGTAAAGAAAAGATGACATGATATCACACATGACTGTCACAGGTATGTCACAAATGTCACAATCACAATGACATGTGATACAAGAAAAGAGTGATATCATATATTATATAATAAAGTAACTCTTAAATATATAATTCATAACATTTAGGATAGGCCAGATGTAAAGTGTGCACAGACCATATACTAGAGGTATATAGAGTAGACTCATCTATACTAGGAACTCTATTAAATTCTCTTGTGTTAACTAATATAAGATTTCTCTTTTACTCAAACACTTGAGTCTAAGTTGTAACAGTGTAAGCTTGTTCTAGTCAATAACCAGGTTATGCTTTCAGAGCTAGTTATATTCCAGAAACAGGCTTGCATTCTCCTGTTCCATCACTGTAAAAAAAAATTCATTCTGAATAATCTCTTATATTGAGTTTTACTTCTATAAATTCTGTGATTGTTCTAGTCTTATTTTGGAAGCTATTTATATTGTAGCATAGAATGGGGTTCTCATATTTTTGCATGTTAATCTTCTTATTTTCCATAAATGACATGAGTTTGTACATTCTGAGTCAATCAATACTATTAAGCTAAAATTTTCTATAGTATTGAGAATTGCAAGCTAGACCTTGATGTTTAGTTGTTGTTTTATAATTTCTATTCCACTCTGCTAAGTATCCTTTGCTCTTTCCAAAGTGTCTAGCACCCAAATAGATTAAGCTTTTATCATCAACTAGTTTATTGATTCATAGCTTGTTTTAACAGGTAAGTGAATGTTTACTTTCTGTTATTTCCAAAGTCTTCTATTTTTTATCTCTTTACAAATTCTATTAGCTCCTCCTCTGTTATCTTATCTACTAATTTCTCCATCTCAAGCTTTCTTCCAAAGTACTTTCTAGACTCTCTTGGCTTGGGGTGTTGAGCTGTGATATGTTCTTTTTTCTTGTAGTTGAAGTAAATACTTTGTCTTCTCATCATGTTGATATCCATCATGTTAGAGTCTTTAACTAGTGAGTCACATTTCTTAGTTCTTTAAGTTAGCTTTCTCTTTATTCTAGACACTAATCCCAATAGCTTGGTAGCCTGTTTTTCAAAGATACCTTCTACTACTTGTTTTGTTCTCTCAAACTCAACTGTCTTAAGATACCACTCTTCCAAGGTCAACCCCTCATTTATTTCTCTTATTTCTACCAATTTGTGAATCAGATCAGTATTTAATCTGTCTCTGAATATTTTTCTTGGAGCAATCTTGTTAAGTTCTTTCAAGTGTAAAAGTCTAGCCAGTAGTCTACTACTTTGACTATTTGACCATCTTATTTTACTCTTTTTAGATTCTTGATAGCATTGGCTCAGGACTCTGTAGTGACAAAAAAGTTTTTCATGAGAGTAATTATTTGGTTCTAGTTTAAGAATGAGGGTTTGTTTACAAAGTTCTCAGTGTTTTCTTTTCTAAAAAGTCCTTCATTCTCTTCTAACCATTGGATTCTCTCTTCCTGGAAGGGCAGGAATATTCTGATAGTGGTATCTGTTCACTATTAAGCTTAGTTGTTCTTTTTGCTTAATCTTTTCTAATGCAAAGTTAATCCTTTCTCAATTATTATTTCTCTTGTTGTTAAAGTACAGGGTCATCTTTCTGCACTAGTTGCTTACTTCAGTAGAGTTTTCTTTGAAATTATTTGGAGGTTCTGTTTTTAGTTGATTTCTTAGTTTCAGTTCTTTCTAATAGTTTGTCTGCACAATAACATAAAGATAGTTAAGAGAATGATAATAATGACTTGAGTACATATCATTTTAGAAGGCTAGAGATGTTGACATATATAGTGTCAAAAGAGTTGGATTAGTCTCAGTCTTATGTTACAAAACTCTTATAAACCAGGAATTGGGAAAAGCAAGATTTATTTTAGTAATCAGACTGAGAACACTTATAGTCACTATAATATTTACTAAATTTACATAACTCATATTATAGAGCTCTCCCTACTAGAATGTATGTAATTCATAATTTTCATAGACAGACTTTCAAGACATCTGAGACATCTACTTCCTGACCTCCAGATAGGACTCTAATCATACTTCTGCATCTGTACTTGTTTGCATATAGATCAGTCTCTTGTATTTTATTTCCTGGTAACTCACCACTCAGACTTCTAGTTATCTTATAGAATTTGTTTTATAACCAAGTAGATACTTTGTAATCTTCAGTCTGAAAATCAACTAAGATTTAACTAAGAGCTTACCTAGAATCTTCTAACAACCTCCTCTTACTTCTCCCAGATATCTTGACATCCAAAATTACAACTATGCAATAGACAGTGGACACAATATATAAGTTGAGGCCAAGGTCATTATTCAAGATCAAATTGCTTATCTGTGAATAAGCCTCCAAACTTGATCCACAACCTGAGTACTTTGCCCAACCTCACAGATAACCATAACCATTCCTAGATAAGTTTCCATACTTGATCCAACCCCTTTCTATGCAACTGATCATGGATATCTACTTGAAGCTAGATCTATTCATCCTGACACTACTCTTGACAGTAATGTTTATCTTTCTTACTTTTGAAATTACAACTGTATAATAGACAGTTAGGTGTAATACATAAATTAAAGCCAAGATCATTGTCTGTTCTATACTTACAAGTCTTAAGTCAACTTAATTCACTCTTTTATATAATATCCATAAACTTCATTACTCAAGTATGAACTATATCTAATATTAGAGTTGAAAAAAGTGGATTCTATTTATTTTTATTTCATTTCTCATTTTTATTTCCTTTTCTATTTATTTTTCTTATTTTATTTTAGACTTAGGATTAGAGGTTAGCATGATATCACATATAACTGTCATGGTCACACAATCACATGTCACACAGAAGGATATAGAAGGTTCCAGAACAATGATGTCATATAGCATATATAATACATATTGACACTATGAATAGTATATGGCTTTTAGGATAGATTAGATAAGATTTCATATAAACCAACTAGCTAGTGTATATAAGGTAGACACTTTGTACTAGGAACTCTATTAAGTTCTCTTGTATAAACCCTATACAAGGTTCTTTTTTTGACTAGTTACCAAGTCTTAAGCTATAATACCTAACACAGAGACAAAGAACAGAAATAGTATGAGAATACTATTATAGAAGATTATCACATACTAACCCAATGATATTTGCCATCTGTTCTAGATAACAATCAACATACTTTCAAACCAAGTATTCTCTTCTGGTATAGATTATCTCTCCATTCCAATTATTAATTACTTCATAGATAAACTTCCTATTTCAAAACAAACTCTATAGATAATGTTATATACCAATCTTGTTATATCTAGTCAAATCCATAAATAATATCTCTTTTCTTATCTACACACTCTAACCTCATTTAGTATAGATCAACTCTATTTATTTTATATTGATCACTTCTTGGATATTCTTACTGAACTTTCTAATAACTCTATAGAACTTCATCCTAACATCCAAGGACTATCTAGACCTAGGATAATTGCTTACAGTATCAGGCATAGCTCACACCAGGAGGTGAAAGCCCATGGGATTGGCTCAGAAATGTGTAAAGTGTAGAAACTCCACACAATGAGCTTAGTGATGTTAGAACAATCTTGGCTTCAGCTTATGTGCTGTGCCATCTGTCTGCCACATGATTGCAACTTTAGATGAATAGATGAAATCCAAGATGGAAGTGAGTACTAATTTGGTGTGTTGCCATTGAACACCAGAGATTGAGTTCAATAGAGATTATCGTTGATTATCAGACTAGTGAATTACAGTATAACTACTAGTCTTATATACAAGTCAGATGTATAGGAGATACTCAGAGTTTTAGTGTATCCCCCTGAGTAGAGGTTTCAGTGGTGAGATACTGACAGTAAGATAGAAGAACTCTATCTTGAAAGACTGAGTTTGATAGGAGTATTCCCATTATGAAAGACTGGATATCTGGATTGTTGCATCACTGCCACAGGAACATGTTGCAAGCAGGATGGCCATCATAAAGACTGGCTTGTCTTATAGATATTATAATAGCAGTAGCATTGCCACAGGGATATATCTTTTAAATGGGTGGACTTGATATATGACATACAGTCTCTATTCTCTAAATATTATCTTAGACAGAGAACTTAGTATATAAGTCAGATAGTTATACTGTAAATCCCTATTTTGAAAATCAACTAAAACCAGCACTCTCTCCTAGTGTTGGTAGTGACACACTTCACCACTCTTTAGGTGGATTAACCCTTTCTAATTCCTCTAAGTAGACCTTTTGAAATATATGATCAGTGTAATAAGTAGAGGCTGTTATATATTAACCTAACTATATCTGAATAACACCAAACTCATTCACACTTACTCATCCTTTTTCAGAATAGATTGTACTCCATTTCAATTACCCATCAATCTATAGACAAGAGCCTTTCTATTTCACAACAAATCCCATAGAGTTCTAATTAACAACCCCTATAGTGCCTAACAAATCTAAAATATGTGTAGTATCTTATTAAAATACCTCTTCCTATATTTAAGAACTACAGCTACCATGTACAGTTTCTTAATCTGATAATCAGCTTAAATTAAGTACTACACTCATCCTTAGTTCACATCTGAACATCTCTTTCTATCTAAATTACAACCATGTGACAAAGTTAAGCTAGGCACAACATCTTCCAGTTGAAGCTAAGATCATTATTTATGTAGCATCCTACTTCTGACTTGCTTCCATGCTCATCTCCACTAAGTTCTCCAACAAGTGTAAATTACCTCTAACAGAGGTGCAGTACATAAGCTGAAGCCAAAGGTTATTTGTTATCTGTGTTCTATTTATAACAGATAAGTATAATCTTTACCTGCCTTCTAAAAGCTTGCTACAGACCTCAGTTGCTGAGGTGTGAACTGTATCTAACAAAGTGCCATACCTGTCCTCTTCTTGAACCTGAACTCTTGCTCTTCCTTGTCTTTGTAAATCATGACCATATGATGAATAAGCTAGGTGCAACACATAAGTTAAAGCCAAAGCTATTATCTGCACCACACACACCATTCTGGATCACTTGGTTCATCTTCTGGATAAGTATCCCCAACTAATCTGTCTTCCATGTGACATCTGTAGATTCACCCAACAAGTCTCTAACAAAGGTGGAGTGCTCATGGAGAAGAAGCAAGCACTATGAAATATGCTACTTGGAATTTGAACTATGACAATATTTATAAACAGAACAATAATGAAGTAGACAAATGATATTATAGAGTAATGTTACTTTAACATATTCTAGAGTCTGTTCTCTTAAATCATCTTAGACATTCCAATTTCTAATACCAGAAGCTCACTTTATATAGATAAACAAATTTACAAAGTGAATTTAATCAATTTGAAAATCTATTCTATCTCTTGCAAATAGAGATTTGATTTAAGCCTAACAGTGTTCTATCCACTTTCTTATTTGTATGAGGTTTTACCCTCTCAGAATGAAATAATAGATTATTCATAGTCCTTCAGAAACAAGACCAGCCTCTTCGACAAGTGAATAAAACATGGAATTCTTGTTCTTGAGGAGATTCTCCGGAGAATCAAACTCAGCAACCTGAAGCATGGTTTAAGTACTAAAATTCCAATCAGATCATGTTAAGTACCTTTCCAGCATCCATAACCAAAACTTTATCAGATGCCATAATGGTGTTGAGGCGGTGCCTATACTGACTTAGTTTTCCTCGAGCATAACTTGTATTCCCAGACTCACGCTATGGTTAATATCGTGACATGAGTGAATGCTGGTCCACGAATAATTTCTTGAATTGCATGATCAGTATCAAGGTCGACAGCAGAGGTCGCTATATACAAAATTAAGCAAATTCGTTGACTAAAGCGTTTGCTTACCTTCATCGAGGACAAGAATGCGAGTCTGTAAAAGAAAGCATTTAACCCAACGAAAAGATCTATTACCTGTCGTGCCTACCTTCCGCAAAAGTGCGCGAGCAAAACACAGCAACTGTCGCTGACCTGCCGACAATGAAGACCCTCCTTCCCGAACAGTAGAGTCGAGCTGCTCAGCTAAAGCTTCGACGAATTCTTTCAGATGAGCCTGGATCAAGGTAAATACAAATATTAGGGTGAAAAACATGCAAACCTGTTCAAGCGCCACCCAGATCTCATGATCTGTGTATGCATGGAGAGGATCAATGTTGTCACGGAGGGTGCCCTCAAAGAGATCTGGTGTCTGAGGCACAATAGAAATCGACGAGCGAACTAGGACAGTATCACCTGGAGGCGACCAATTCGAAGGTACAGGCAGAACTTACGGTCATGGAGGCCAAGTTGTGTTATGTCAACGGAATCAATCAAAATCGTTCCATTAACTGGTTCAATGATGCGGAATAGTGCCAGTAGGAGCTATGATGTATCATGAGATCAAAAAAGCAATCAAAACGCTATATGACTTACCGATGATTTACCAGCGCCTGTCCGACCGCAGACTCCGATTTTTTCACTTGGTTTCTGCCATGCGGTGAAATAGCGTTTCATTAACTGAAAAGGACTCAACACACGATTTCAATATTGACATTCTTGAGTATCAAGTCCAATCCAGGACGATATCGAGTAGAGTAATCGCTATCAAAATGCGGAATATGCACCAGTCATTATAAATCATAGGAAACCTACCGGAATTCCACCGCCCCTCCCAACGGCCAATTTAACAGAGGCTTTCCATCAGGTAGCTCATGAGGCGCTTCCGGCTCAGTCGATGTTTGATGTAAAATGCGTTCTACGCTGACGATGTTTTGTTCTACTTCGCTTGCAGACCGAACGAGCCAATTCTAACGAAAAGCAAGGATCATGCAACTCCACCATAGAGAAAGGAAAGGGACGAACCAGAGACGATGTAGTGTTCAGGGCGTAAGACAAAACAAGGCCAACGAGACCAGCATCCACACCGGTCGTTATAAGAGCAGCCATTGCCAAAATGGTCACTGTGAGAATGATCAAAGCTCCAACGAACTCGAGGCGCACTGCAAGCCATCGGTTGACTGAGATACTAGGCAGGTAACAAATCTGATTCCTGTCGATTCTATACTGGTTGTTCTGAGTAAAAATCACTTGTTGGCGGAATGCATGGATGGTTGAGAGCCCGGCCAATGACTCGGAAAACCATGCAAATATGGGAGATCGAGATACTGCATCAAGACGTTTGAGTTCTCGGGAAGTCGCAAGATAATATCTAATATGAGTCAGAATGAACTGATACAACGATGAGAAAGGATTCACTTCATCACCCTCAGATAGAACCATCCGAGAGGAACAACGGCGATCAAGAAGGGGGGGAAACTGGTACCAATGACAACTAAGATGAAGAGGCACACAGCCATCGTACGACAGAAGCCTTGAATGACTCGAGCAAGTACTTGATCTAGAACGTAAACATCCCGAGAAAAAAGGTTCAGAATACTACACGACAAATTAGGATCGAATTCAGAGTATCAATGATCTCTGTACTCACCGTCCAGTCGGCGTTAATTCAAAGAACGACAGCGGCGCTTTCATCAGAGAGTCAAGCATCTGAAACAATCAGCAGGAGAATAATCTTCGACAAGAACTTACTGTATCATGAAGTCGCCTCGCACTTCGCAGAGCACAAAACACCCACATCAAAATTGACGATACCCCTCCCAACAAACAGGAAGAAAGCGAGAATAAACCATAGATAAGCAGATACATCAACATTCCATCATTGTTTCCTTGCTCTCTATTATGTTCTCCCCAATATCGTAGGGTAAATGTCGCGAGGACCGAAGTAGCTTGCTGGGCAATAGTTGTCAACAGGAAAAACGTGAAACCAGCGATAGAAGCTGCTTTAATGTACTCTCGATAAACAAAATTCTTGACTTTGCCTTGTTCTTGGTGCTCGACCGACAATCCTGCCCCAGTCGAACTCAGTTTTGATAAGGTGGGTGGAACAAGACGAGGCCTCGGGAAACTAGCTCGTTGGCGATACTTTTCCATGGTATCATGAGTCGAGGACTTGTCTTCCGCCGCATCATAAGGCTCTCCCGTTCTAGGAGTAGCAGCACCACTGGTCGTCTGATAAGGGGTCGATGAACCAGATGAACTACTGGACTTCCCATGGTCACGTCTGATGAAAATGAAAATGTCAGGCTGGCATACCACCGTTAGAACATAATCACGTGCATTAACTTTGAAATTTCGCTATCGCTTTCAGCGATCAGCTGATGGTAAGAACCCGATTCAATGACAATCCCGTGGCGAAGGTAGACAAGATAATCGAATTGCCGCACGAAGGCAATGCTGTTAGTAACGAGGATACGAGCTTTTGTTGCCAGTAATCCTTGAGGACCAATGACATTGTCTAGAAAGCTGAGCATACATCAACACAGCAACTTGAAAAGTGAACCTACCAAAAACATGGCGGGCGACATGACTGTCGACGGCGGCAAGGCAATCGTCAAGTAAGACTCTGTCGCATTCGTGTCAGTGCATGTTTCGTCAACAAAGTACAATAGTTAGGTGACGTACAAATCTGCTCGCGCGTACACAGCTCTGGCAAGAGACAATCGAGCACGTTGACCACCGCTCAACTTGATGAAATCATCAAGATAAAATGAGGTATTCGATGAATCAACAACGTACGGTGATACCTACGAACAAGGTATGCCTAAGACATAGAACGATAACCTGAAATACATGATGACACACCTTTTTCTCCAACTTCAGTTGAATCACCGTTCGGAAGTAAAGCTAGATCAGGACCAAGCGCACAAGCTGGAAAATACGAGTTTGCTTTCTAACAAATATCCACAGGTAAAATAAACTTGCCTTCAATAACAAGCTTGTAGAATGTCTCATCATATTCATGTGAAAAGAGAACGTTCTCTCGCACGGATGCAGACATAATCCTGAGAAATCACACGTCAGAAGCACGTACCCCACACGAGATCACATACCAAGGATCTTGCGGGGCATATGCGACTGTCCCTCTCACTGTCACTGTCCCTTCCTTACGCGTCATGTCGCCAATGATGGCAGAAAGCAAGCTCGTCTACAAAGACAAAACTCAGAACAATGACACTTTACGCACCACTCAAATATACCTTGCCAGCTCCAACACGCCCAAGCACACCCAAAAGTTCACCTTTTTTGATTGAGACATTGATATTCTCAAGAGTCGGCTGCACAGCATTCTTGTTCCATGTAAAATTACCCTCCTTGATCGAGAGCACCTGAGAGATCCACAATCAAAAGTCAATCCTAAGTCTCAACATTAATATCCTACCTCATCACCTTCCTTCAGACCATCAGCTGCGAGCGCTTCGACAGCATCGAATTGAAGCTCGGCGGCGCTCAGGAACGAGTCGAGGCGCCTAATTGATACAATCGCTTCGATGATGTTCGACATCACCTGGGCAAACTACACTCATTGGAAGTAAACGCACGATTCAATGACACAGCGCCCAGGATACTTTACCATCGCCAAAGGGAATTGCAACAGCATGAAGAGAGAAATCGCAGGAAAGATAACATCAGAAGTCAAAGGTCGAGGAGAAACAACAGCTGCAGTAGCAAAAGAGGCAAACGCCACCAGTAACGGGATGCCAGTCCAGAGAGCCATATTTCCGGCCTATGTGAAGTTGAGCATAAGAGTTCACCAAAAGACGGGTATGGATGAGTTACCGTTACAATACCGATTTTCTTGAGCATCTTCAGTTCCTGCTCGTTCCTCACCTCAAGGACCCTACGCAAGAAACTATTTTCCCATCCATAAAGTTTTATGCTATAGACACTTGAGTCACCAACAACCAAGCCAAGATCTCGGCGAACCTTTTGATGTTATTGAGCAACTCACTCATCAAACGTGTACGTTTGTCTCTGTTTTTCATTTGTTGCTCTTGCATCCTCTTCAGGGCCCTCGCAATAGCTATAGTAGAACTCAGAATATCTAACAAAATTTAAATGCCAAATCTTACATGTGTTCAACGGGACTGAAAAAATCATTATAGCCACTCCAACAAAAGCAGACCAGCCAAGAAGATTGTACAAAGATACGAAGGCGAGGATGATCTAATCACAAGCATAAGATAAGGCGACCAATTCAGGTCGAAAAAACACACCTGGAGAGGACCAGATAGAGCAATAAGGCCATATGTACACAGATCCTGCAGGCGCATGGCATCGACGGACATTAGATTGACAATGTCTCCCGTTGCTCGACTGCGTTCATCATTCGAGAGGACGAGTGCTTTTTTATAAATGACGGATACAAGTCCAGCACGTACGCGCATCCTACACAGAGTCAAAAATGTGGATCGAACCATACTCTTGTTACGCACCCAGTCTCGAAGCATCGTTGAAAGTACTAAGCAAGGGATCGGTAAAACACAATGAGAAAGCAACGGTATTTTACACGCCTGGTTCAAGCAAACTGTTTGTATTATAGAAGCGACAAACATAAGCACTGCGATGGCAAACCCCTGGAAGTCGGAGGGACGGTTATAATCAAACCGGGAACCCTGATAAGCCGATATGTAGACCAGCAAAACTCGGAGAAGTTGAGGCTGAAGAAAAGCTAAAAAATCCTGGACGATCTTGAGCCCTGCGGCCACAGCATATGGTCCACCATAAGCAACAAAGAGCGCTTTCCACAGAGTGCTAAACAAATGATGAGCAGGGTTTAGCGACGCTTGCTCGATTATCGCACTGTTTTTCCATTGCGTTCTCTAAATAATTTCCAAGATTCTCTGACTCATCTTCAGATAACAGGGCTGGGAGGTCCTGTTCCGAAACATATTGTCTTGCACCTTTTTTCATCAAAGGAGTCATCCAGCTAAAAGACTGAACAATACGTAAGTTCATGAGAAGCAGAGCAGCATTGAAGATACCTACCCAGATACTAAATACGTTTGCAGTCAGGATAGGAGAATCTGCAAACGCCTTTTCTCCAAGTTGAGGCCCCAGTCCATATTCAGGACTGATGCACTCCAAGGCAAAGGAGAGAAGACCAAGCCAAATAATAATAACCTTGGTAATGACAATCTGCTGGAAGTGCCCCAGGCCGACGTCATGACGTGTTCGAATCCAGATTCCACCGACGGTGGTGAATAGAGGCCAAAACAGGAGAAGAGTTGCTGACGAAGAACGCTGGCGCGTATGATTCAAATAGGTGAGGCAAATGGCTGAAAGAAGGGCGACAGGTTCAAGAATGTAGGATGTGAGCACGGGGACGTCGACGTGTGTCAAGAAAATATTGACTAGATTAGATGTGCTTGCGACAACCGCACCAAAGAGTAAGACCTACAATAAAGAGGTGAATTTAATGGCCTCAGGACAAACAAGATACTTACAATTTTCGTCACCAATATCCCGCGGCTCCAAGAACTTACATGGCGAGACTCGAGCGATGCAAGAGTCAGAGACCTGATAAGACTCACAGTGAGGAGTACCACCGAAAGGACAGAGAAGAGAATTCCCTCCTCATAACAAGGGGTGGTATCGAATGGCCTCAGGCGAGAAACAGCTTCCCAACCCTCTAGATCACGACAGGACATGATGGTAAGAGTCAAGAGATACAGTAGTGCTGACTAACGAGATGATTCAAAGAGAGGAAAGGAACTAGAAAAATCAGGAAGTTATAAATATCTGAATCTGAATTTTTATGATCGGTGTATCTATCTGCTTCTCAGTCATCCAGAGGAGGAAGCTCATCGCCTGCAATCTTTTCTCCCAGTGCCAATTCTTCTAAAAGGCCGTATGCTCGGTCAAGGTCGTCGTTGACGATGATCACATCATGCGCGTTTGACTCCTTAGCAAATGCCATCTCCTCATGAGCTGTGGCGAGGCGCTTGTGCAGGGAAGACTCTGTTTCGGTACCGCGGCCCTGGAGACGAGCGAGCAGTGAGGTGAGGTTGGGCGGGGAGATGAAGAGGTACACAGGATAGAGTTCGGTTTGTTTTATTTGACGGACTCCCTGAAGACGAGAGCGTTAGAGAGGAGAAAGAAAAAAGTAAAGTCAGGGTATACCTGGGCCTCAATGTCAAGAATACAACGCTTACCCTGTTCCTGGATTCCGCGCACAGTTGCAAAACTGGTGCCATAAAAATTGCCTGAGAACTCTGTGTGCTCGATGAAATAATTGTCAGCAAGGAGATCCTGGAAACAGTCCCGGGACACAAAATAGTAGTGTTGGCCGTTGACTTCGCCTGGCCGAGGAGTGCGGGTGGTATCTGAAGGAGCTTAGAAATAGGATCAGATACAGATTGGGTGATATAGCGCACGAGAAACGCTGAAGCCAAAGCGCTCGGGGTGTGTTTTGAAAAGACGAGCAAGGAGAGTGCTCTTTCCGACACCAGAAGGCCCAGAGACAACAAGCGGGCGGACAAAATCAGCCATGGCGGACGAACGCATATAAAAAGCAATTGATACTGAATATTATATAATCAGGGAGTCTTGCCTGTTTCCGTTTCCATCTCGACTCTCTCTCTCTTACCTGCCTGTTGCTCTGTTTCTAGTCCCCCTTGACCTGGTGTCCCCATCGCTGTCCAAAACAACCTCCTCTTCTAATTCTACGATTCCTCACGATCCTTTGCAATGGGTGCTGTCTGCTGTAGACCCCAGGTGTGCTGCCTCAAGTCCCGTTCTCAGCAAAACTCATGCCGTGTTGGGTTTTTCAGCCCATTGACTTTGATGGCGAAGTTACCCTCTTTCATTTCATCCTCCTTCGCTGTGTAGGCAAGGGTGCCTTTGGCAAAGTCCACTATCTCCATTCCTTCCCTGTGAGCATCCTCTGACCTTGCCTCAGGTTCGTGTTGTCCAGCACAAACAAACCCGTCAGCTCTACGCCCTCAAATACATCAACAAGACGAAATGCGTCAAGATGAAGGCCGTCCCAAACATCATCCAAGAACGTCGACTTCTTGAAGAGGTTCGTATTCACTTGGCCTTTCTCGCGGCCTCCTAACTTGCTTTAGATCGACCATCCTTTCGTTGTCAACCTTCGCTACGCATTTCAGGACGATGAGAACTGCTTCTTCGTCCTAGATTTGATGTTGGGTGGCGATTTGCGATGTGCGTCTATTACCTCCTGCCTTCCTCCCTGCCTTCACTTTTCATCCTAGTCCACCTTGAGCGTCTCGGGTCCATGGAAGAAAAGATTGTGCGCTTCTATGTTGCCCAACTGTCTTCTGCCCTCTCGTTCATCCACGACATGGGGATCATGCATCGGTTGGTATTCCTTCCTCTTATGGAATTCCTTATGTCCTTGTTCATATATCAACTTCAGGGACATCAAACCAGACAACATTCTCCTCGATGAAAAGGGGAATGCACATCTGACTGACTTTAACATCGCTGTACACTTCAATGAACGCAAGCTCACTGGTGTTGCAGGCTCTATGGCCTACATGGCACCTGAGTAGGTTCCACCTCATTTCCATAACTTATATCTATTCAACCTAAGACAGAATTCTTCTCAAACGCGGTTATTCGTATCAGATTGACTGGTGGTCACTTGGAATCTGTGCTTATGAACTAATATTTGGCCGGCGACCCTTCCGCGGACGATCAAATAACGATCTGACATACAGTATAACTAAGGATCCTCTCAAGTGGCCCGAAGATGCGGAAAAGAAATGCAGTCGTCAGGCTATGCAAGTGCTGAAAGGAGTTAGTCGCTTGATAGCCATCTTCATGCCGCCAAACAATGACATTTGAAATAGCTCCTTGACAGAGACTCAAACAGACGCATTGGTTGCAAAGGCAATGGTGAAGGATTTCAGGAGTTTCAACGGCTACCATGGTTCCAACCCATTGATTGGGAAACATTGGAATCAAAGGAGCAAACCTCCCCATTTGTCCCCGATGTGAGTGCCTCATCTTATAACGGGACCGTGGTTAACTGATTTTTCTTTTTAGACCAAGAAAGCTAACTTTGACGCTTCGCATGAACTAGAAGAGCTACTTCTAGAAGACAATCCTCTGAAGGCTAAAGCTCGCAAGGCCAATCAAGAAAACTTGAGTGCAGAGATGAAGCAGATGGAAGAGGAGTCTGTTGTCATCGTGTTTCTCATCCGTTCACCTTCTGAAGCTTCCCGATAGATTTACTAGCTATGACTTCAAGAAGATGCAACGGCGGTCGTATTATCCCCACAATCAACAACTGATATCGCAGGTGACTGGAACGTCATCCAACCTTGTATCGTCAAGACCTGAGACCCCTGCTGATGGTCTAAGGGGCGAGCATAGTATTCGAATCCACAGCAATTCTTTGGAATACAACAATGGAGACATCGATCTTCAAGAGAAAATCAATGAAAAAGAATATTCATAGTCTGGGCACTTACTTTGCCTTCCCCAGAAGGTTAAGTTTCATGAGAGGACCACGTTCTATGACCTTGGATGCTTTTATGACCACGCCCTGGTGAAACCTTGGCATGTCCTATTTTTGACTGTGTCAACTTCTGTCTGAGTCGTTGGTAACATACTTTATTCCACTCTCTTTTGATATACCTGTATCTCATTCTGAGCAGTGGACTTTTTCACTGAAGTTTCTGATTTCCTGTCCTGTTCGATGTTTCCTATTGGACTTAAATGTCCCGATTTCTTTTTGCTCCTTACTCTTCGGGTTTCTTGTTTGTTTGTTGCAGGTATTATCTAATATTGTTTAATAATTTTCTCTTGGTAGTGTATGAATGAATACCCTTGAACTGATTAACATTCAATGCTCTCAATTCCTGAACCTAAGCATATCATTTATTGGAGCCAATAAAAGCAATGTGACCTAGATTGGCCAGGTATTCAGAAAAGTTTGTGCTGAGATGCCAATCATCAATTTCAAATATGGGAGTCTCTCAGATGTTATGATTTTGAGAGCCTTCTGGACCTCTTCCCAGGGCTTCTTAGATGAAAGTTGCATGAAAAGTATTCTGGCTATGAAATTCTTGGTTGTTGCTGCTCATGAATATTAGGATATTCATAGTATTGATACAAAAACTACCTACTTATATAGTGATCTGAATGAGGAAATAAAAGAAAGTGAAAAAAAGGGAGTGCTTACCAGATCTTCACAACAGGATATGGAAAATAACCTTGGAATGAGACTAAGAAGGGGACTCCCTCCAGAAAGATCATACAGAGAAAGCAGATTGTAATCTAGAAAAGAAAAGTAGTACAGGGCAAGATAGTAAGAAACAAGGCACTCACTGGCAGAAGCAGAGACAAAAGACTTCACTTTTTTTGGGCAGGTTGGCCCACTAGAAGGCCTTGAACAAGAGGGGGGTATGCTGGAAGGAGAAAAAGAGAATTCAGGAAGAAACAAAGGATTAGAACAGTAAGTGCAAGCTCAAAAGCCTAGGTATCAAGAAACTAGGACAGGAATTGTTGGCTTCTCCTCAACTGTGAGATTTAGCACTGGTTCCAGAGCAGGAGGGAGAGACAAGACAGAGCCTGAAAAGAAGACCTATTAGCACTTCATACAACCCAAAAGAATGAGGAAAAGAAGCTCACCAGGGAAAGAAAAGATTCTTGGAACCAGAGAGGAAAGAGAAACAGACAAAGCCAAAGGTACAGAGAAAGTAGAGCCCATCAAGAAATCCAGGTCATCACAGTCTAGCTGATCCTCATCAGACTCATCTATATCACTAAGGGCCAGCTCAGAAAAAGGAATAGGAAAGGGGGTCACCAGAGACAATCCAGAGGATACAGAACTAGAAGTGAGAGCCAAGGCTCTTTAAGAGAGAGGACATCTGATGAATTTCTGCCAAGATTGTGCTCATGAACACATCATTGGTAACAGAGGAAGGAAGTTGCAGGAGATTCTCCATCCAGTGCTATAAAGCCACCAGATGGTGAACTAAACATAAGTGATTAGTGGCAAATGTCATGAAAAAATAAAAAGGATTAACATTTGCAAAAAGGAGAAGTAAGCTACAATTCCTTTTAAAAGAAGGCTCATAGGAAGGGCAATCAGAACTTTTAGAAAGTATACTCAGTTCAAGGATTTAAAATATAAATAACTAAGATTCATTTGCTCTGTACTATAGTTCTTTTGTACTAATAAAAACTATATAGTTTTAGTTCAAGCATTACCAGCAGTCTATCAGACTGCTAACCAGTTGTGATTGAGCTGATCTAATTTCAATCAAAAAAAGGAAAGATAATGAAAAGAATAATAATAGAAATTTGCCTTGGTGACATCATGCCTCAGCCAACAAGAACATACCCAAAAGAGAGGAGCAAGAAGGCTGAGAGGCCTTATGAGAGACTACCAAGCTACAAAGAAAAGCAATCAATCATCAGAGCTAATTAAATTGGCAGAGATTCTAATTGTTGATTAGCTTATCCAAAACTATTGTATAGTATTCTGTAAACAGAATTCCACAATAAAAAAAGTTGGAAAACAGAAGACTATAATAATAGCAGAAGAAGGAAAAATTAATACCAGTGTATAATACTATAGTATAGGTAAGGACTCTGCATAGTAGAAGTGGAAATAGAAAGCTGGTGTTAGAGCAACTGAACAAAGACTGTAGGGTTTTAGCAAAGTTGTGTCTTTAGAGAAACCTAAGTTATATTGAGATGACTAGTGACTGTGTACTACTCCCCTTCAGAGAAACCTAAGAGAATGAAATGAGGTTTTCTGAAGATAGCTAACATCCTAAATACTTTCTACTATCCATTGCAATCTAGCAGAACAATACTAAGGTAATATCAAAATAACAGTGTACAGATAAATAGGAATCTAAGTTAAAATATTTAGAACATTATCTGGAAAGGCAGGGCACAGTTGAGGTGATAGAGAGTAGTGTAGCAATAGTTTAGAAAGTCTTTTAAGAGCACTGGATATAACCATGGAGTTAGAAATCTATAGTAACAAAGTTTGAGAGGCTGGTGGTAGAGTTTGGAAGTGCAAAGTAGTAGTAAAGTCTGTAGGGAAGATTGTGGAGTATAGGAAAGTAGTAATTGCTGCAGAAAAGCCTACAGAGTTCACAATTGAGGACTTGCTTAGTTAGATGTAGTAAAAAGTTAGGTCCTCTTATATCCAAAATCAAGTTCCCTCATAGCTAGGCAGTAGTAGATAAATATAGATATAGGATTCACAAGCCAAAAGTAGTCCTTGGAATGACTAAGGACAATTATTTATAGTAAAGAAGAGATATTATACCAAGAAATATTTTTGGCAAAATAATGATATTTTATAGATGCTTGGATACTTGTAAACCTTTTTTAAGAAAGAAAGATGGCTCTTAAGTATTCCTAGATGATATCCTAAGACTACTAAACTTGAGAAATAATATAGTAGCCATTAAACAAACTAAATCTTAGACTAAAGGTCTTTCTAGAATAAAAATAGCAAAAAACTGTAGAAGCCTAGCTATTTGACCTATCAACTTATAAGTGTAAGGATGTCAGATATAGTTCACACTGGAAGTGTAAGGAAACTTTCTACTACTGCTGAACTCCATGGTGTCAAGATCACAGAAAGTGGACTTAGCTTTTTCTTATTTTCTTATTCTTATTTTCATTTCCTTTTGATTTATTTTCATTTTTCTATTTTTAGAACTTAGGGTTAGGGTTAGTGATGACATCACTCAGTCACATGATGCAAGGAAGGACATAGAAGGCTCTAAAAGAAGTAATGGCATACAATATGTACACCGTATATTGACCTCATG
>Ga0157368_1000508_pt1 | contig 18157 bp, 14 predicted proteins | sample AttbisABBM3_FD_113146 | JGI IMG/M metagenome (GOLD analysis project Ga0157368, IMG submission 113146) | Fungus gardens microbial communities from leaf cutter ant in Botucatu, State of São Paulo, Brazil - Atta bisphaerica ABBM3 | ecosystem: Host-associated > Fungi > Mycelium > Unclassified ...
CACAAATATTGAGTTTTTTCTTGGAGGAGAGATGGCATAGTGGAAGAGACCCCCGTCTATATGTATTATGCCTACCTCAAACCTACTTGAGATTATGGGTTCAATTCCTTAGTAGTCCTTTGTGTTGGGTAACTGCATAAAAAAGGTTAGGGTATTGATACTCCATATATAATTCCTCCTGTAGGCACAGACTGCCATCACACCCCGTGTAATAAATTGTTGACTTAAAAAAAAATTGAGTTTTTTCTACCAATTAAATAGTTAAAAAAGAAAAAAAACTTTAGAATAAAACCTAGCTTTATCCAGGATTATAGAAAGTAGCTGATGGTTTAGAGATAGGAAAAACTGAGCAATATCAAATGCCAAAGTATTTTTTTGAAGATTTTTAATCCATTCTAATTAAATAAAATTACTTGAGATTGACTAAAACTAGAGTCTTTCACTGATGGCTTTTTTAATGAGTTTCCCCAGAGTGTTCAAAAGAATGATAGGTTGAAACATTTTTAGAGAATTATAAGCTACTTTGTTGGGCTTGGGGATAATAATGGACAAGGATGTGATGCATGTATTAGTGATGTTAATAATATTGATAAGATAGCTTTTGTCTTTGATAACAGCTTTGAGATATTTCCACAAAATGTGATCTAGTCCAGGAGTGGATAAATCATTGCATTTAGTGATGGCACTCATAAATTCTTCATTGGGGAATGGCAGCCATGATGAAGTTGGTATCAATGGAATTTCATCTAATATGCTGGAGTTGAAGTGTCAATTTTGTGCCAAGTTGAAGGTTTGATGTAATACTTGTCAAAGATCATTGATTTCAATGCAAGGCTATCTATTGTATTACAGTGCTTCAATAGCCAGAAGTTTACACTTTTTGATCCAATGTATAAGGTCCTATGATCTATGATTCTTTGAAGTGATTTCTTAAATTTTATCATTGAAAAATAATTGTTTTGTTTTCTTGACAACTCTTTTAAATATTTTCCAGTCTTCAATTAACTTGGAGAATTTATAACTCATTAGTTTTGCTTAACACTTTTTGTTCCACCAAGCTTTGGAGCATTTAGTAATATTGACATAATGTGAATGTTTGTACCAAATAGATTCTGAAATTCTTGTATATTCCTGAACTATGAGTTCAAGAGATTCTTTGTCTGGTATAGTCATAGTATTGATATTCTCTATTACTTTGATAAGATCCAAAATGAAATTATTCTCCTTATTGCTGTTTCTGATAATAGTTTGATGCTTATCTTGAATAAACTCTTCTGCAATGGAAATGTCAACAGTTAAAGAAATGTGATCTGAAGGATAATAAAGTTCAGGTAAAATGTTGTGATTGTTAATTTCAATGGAATTTAGATAGAGAAAGAGTAGACCAATAACAGAGTTTGCATTATTAGCATTATTAGCATAACAAGTAGGGACTTGTTGAATAGAACATAATAATTTAAGATCAAAAGAGTCTGCAATATTAGTTAAAGAATCACTATGAGTCAAATGAAAAGAGTAAGAAAAATCCCAATCTCTGTTTCTGATATTAAAATCCCCAGCTATAACTAGTATATTACAAAGATTAGCTTTAGTATCCTTGAGATACTTTAAAGTTGATTGATGTTCATCAGAGTAAATATTGATCATGAAGATAGTACAGTTGCTGTTTAAAAAAGAACAGCAACTAATGTCTTTGTGATTAAAGATGTTCTTTCTCAAAGAGAAACACATATTAAAATGTTGAATATTAATGATAACTTTTAGATGATTGTTATTATTAATAGCAGGCCTAGAAAACATAAGCCAGTCTAGATGATTAGGAACATCTACAACTCTGTCTTCTTTCTTATTAGAATAACTTGGGATAATGTGAATGAATGACTATAGAAGTTCCTAAATAAAAAGAATATCAAAGTTTTTAGTTTTTAAAATAATGTCAGTAAGAGCTTTGTTCTTTCAAACATTCTGCAAAAAAAGTGAAGACTTTTGAAAATTATATTTTCTCACTGCCTACAACTAAGCAAACTGACTTGCTTTTGCTATCATAAAGCTTCTGATATTTTTTTGTATGCCATTCCTTGTTAAAGCAATGCTTCCAGAAAGGGTAGATGTTAGAGTCAGCTTAATGATTACCTTTACAGTTTAAGCATTTGAAGTTGTGAGAGTATGGTTCACTCTGCTTGGTTTCTAGACATGGAAGATTTGATCTTATGAGGTCTGTTACACTTGACATACATCAAACCTTGAACTTGGCATGTAAAAGTAGTATGTCCCCATTTCCAGCAATTTTTACACTGGAAAACTTCCAGGTTCATGTTTGCTCCTTGTACAGTAGTAATATAATTGTTAATATTGAAACATCTGTTGATTAAGCATTTAGCTTTCAAACTGCTTTGGATATTCTATATATCCACCCAGATGATAATTATGTCAGATTTAGGTGATGCTTTGATCATACATGGTTTAAAGGCAAGACACATGTTATTAAATATGTATGTGGATTTGATGATGGTTTCAATGACACTAGAGTTGATGGAAACATTAGTATCTTTTAAAATATAGGGAATGCCTATCAGATTCAATAGTGTTAACATTCTTTATGCAGTTCTCAATAGTACTGAGGTCAGATTGAGAAGTAATCTTAGTTGTGATAATAAGTCCATGATGATCAGTGTGGACAAAGTTAGCCATGAAATGTTGTTGTTACCCATTAGTACAATGATCTACCTTCTAGAGGGGCTCTTAGTGGTTATGTTGATATAAGATTTTTCTTTCCTTAGTTTATTAATAGTTTTATGGATTTCCTTGATTTTCTTCAGTGAGAAACTCAGAAAGTTTTCTTTAATTTTTAAAATATCTTTGATATTTGAAATGATGCTTATACATAAGAATGCCTATCTATGTTATTAGTATTGTCTGTTAATTTGATATACTTTTTCTGGTGAAATTTGGATTTTTCCAGATCTTTCTTGGATAGCCTTGATGAAATAGACTTGAGATTTCAGCTGTCTTTGAAACAGGATTCTTCTCTGTTTTTTTGTCAGGTTTATTGAGTGCACTCTTTAGGATGAACTTCACTACAACACTCTATTGGAAAGATTTGTTCTGATCATTTGTTTTTAGAATATTCCATCCCCCTTCATATATGAATGAGATGAAAGCCTAGGCAGCTTAACCAAAACCTGAAAGAGCAGGAATATCCAATTCAGTACAACCTTTTAGTTTATTGTTCCAAATATATTCAGACATTTGGAGAAGTGATTTTTCAATGTTGTTAATATCAATAACAACAGACTCATTTGTCTCAAAGAGAGAAATAGAAAGGGCCTTACTGCCCCAAGAGTTTGGAATGGCAAGTTGCTTATTCCTATAGAGAATGGAAGAAGTTTCAAACTTTTGAGGGTGGCACATACTTGTACTCCAGTTGTTAGCATCCTTCTCATGTGGATTGAGTGTGTTGCTAGGTATAGTAGCCTTGTCAAGAGTGTTAGCATCCCTTTTATTAAGGGCAGTGTATGACAGTTGAAGATTATGAGATGTACTATTTGATCAGTCCAAAAGAGATCATGATTCTGTATCTCCATCTTAATATCATATAGAATAGAGAACAAGTCTGAATGTGCTGATGACTTCTTAGAGCTATTAGTACTTGAATGGTTGGTTCTACCTCTTGGAACCTCCATGTTTATATCCTCAGAGACAGTGTTGGAATCTATTGGATTAGATATAGCAGAATTGCAGACTGAAGAATTTATATTTGCTAATTCTATTTTAGGTGCTACTATACAAGATGGTGGTATGAGAGAAAGAAGCAAGTTGTAGGATACATTCTCTCTCCTTTTGGCCTTACTATGTCTAATAACAAAATAAAAATTATTTAAGGCTGGCTAAAGCCAAAGAAAGTCAAGGATATTCAATCCTTCTTAGATTTTGCTAACTTTTATCACTAGTTCATCTTCAACTACTCAGATATTGTTATTTCATTGATACATCTCATCCCAAAGGATACTCTGAAAAGTTCTATTCTTTCTATTATGATGCTTTCAACTTCTTCAAGAAGGCATTCATCTCAACTCATATTTTCATATATTGGATCTCTGATACTCAACTCATCATGGAAACAGATGCTTTAGCCTATGCTCTTGCTGCAATTCTTTCTCTCCTTTCTATTGTGAATGAAGAAAACAAAATCTAGTTGTTTTTCACTCCTGCACTTTAACCACAGCAGAGTTGAATTATGACATATATGATAAGGTATTACTTGCTATTTTTGAAGCTTTTGAAATTTTGTGATACTATCTAGAAGGTCCAGTCTTTCTCATTGACATTGTTATAGATTATAAAAATCTTGAGTATTTTTTTACTACCAAGTTGTTGACCCAGAGGCAAGTATAGTGGTCTGAGTATCTCTTTCAATTCAATCTTATCATCAGGTTCTGTCCTGGTTATCTTGGCACCAAACCAGATACTCTTACTAGATAATAGGATGTATATTTTAAAGGGGGGAATACTAGCTATGCCACAGTCAACCTTCACAACTTCAAATCCATCTTTCACTCAAGAATAACTTGTGGCCTTCATACAAACTACTATCCTCCTCTTTTCCTCCCTTTACATAGCTATAGTTGTTGATCTTGACACTCTGTACTGAGACATTTTATCAGCCCTTTTGAGTGATCTAACTGCTACAAAACACATCCCTATAAATAGCCAATAGTCTACAGATCCCAATAGTCTTCTCCATCTTGATAACAGAATCTATGTACTATCCACTAGTAATCTTTGCACATGTGTTTTCCAGTATAATCATAATCACATTCTTACTGTCTACTTTGGTCAAAACAAAACACTGGAACTCATTCACCATGGATATTCCTGGCCCAGCCTCTGTGCTGATATACAACAATTTTACAAGTCCTATGTCATTTATATGCAATATAAACCACAATGTCACAAGTCTTATAGATCTCTCAAGCAACTCCCTATTTCTGAACAACCATGAAATTCCATTTCTATGGACTTCATCAAGAAACCCCTGTTATCCTCTAGATTTGACATTATTTTAGTCATTATTAACCAGCTTATTAAGTAGATGATTTTTATCCCTGCCCACAACACCATTACATTTGTTCATTCTCCATGTGTTCTCCAAACATGGTGTTTCTACCCATGTTACCTCTGATAGAGGTTTGAAGTTTATGTTGAACTTTTTCTATTCTTTAAACACTACTCTAGACATATGGCTTTACTTTACTTTAGGTTACCACCCCAAAAGTAATGAACAAACTGAATGCATGAACCAGACTCTCAAACAATACCTACATATATATTGTAATTATTAGCAAGACAACTGATCTGAACTCCTGCTACTCATAAAGTTCTCTCACAATAATACTTCTAGCACTACTACTGGTATTTCTATTCTTCACTAATAAGAGATATCATCTGAACATTTCCATTTATCCTGAACACAATATTGCTTCCTTCTAAGCCCATGACTTTGCTGTAGATCTTGACAAATTACAAAGTACTCTCAAAGCTAATATTATCATAGCCCAACAGTATTATCAGAAGTACAATGTTCTCCCACATCCAATTTCAAAGTAGATGATAAAGTCTTTGTTAAGACTCAATTCTTTAAGACTACTTGGCTTTTAAAGAAGCTCTCCAAAAAATATCTCAAACCTTATAAAATCATTTCCTAGCCCAGTACTCTATTGTTTACTTTTTGTCTTCCAGAGTCTATGCTCTGTTCATACAGTTTTCCATGTGTTTATGCTCAAACCTACTATATCCAATACTTTTTCTGAGAGAATACAGCCAGTCCCCACATCAGTCATAATTGATGGGAAACCTGAGTATAAAATCTTGTGGATAGTAGACTTCAAAATTGATTGCTAAAAGACATGCAAACTTCTTTATAAGGTGATCTGGCTAGGGTATAAAGACACTGAAGATGAATCTAAGTGAATCTCCACATCTGAGCTCACTTATGCTGCTGACTTAGTATCTAATTTTCATATTGTATATCTTGCCAAGCCCAGTCTACTTCCTCTGTTCTGATCATACTGCTGTATCTTATTTCCTGTCTCCATACATTTTCAATGGGAATTATTATAATTTCTTAGTATATTCTGTCTGTCTTATTTTCATTTAACTCTAGCTTCTATATATTTCTAACAGAGATTTTTTCTTTTCAAATTTTTGGACTTGAACTTCATTTCTCATAGTTTTAGCTATTTTAAAAATTTTTCTTACTCACATATTTATATACTAAAAATCTTACTCATATATTCAGTGCTAATCAAACAAATCCAAAATTCTAGCAGGAGACCAATGACAGGATTTCTTCCAACACTTCTCCCTTAAACTCCTCAGGCCTCACTATGAACCTCTTATCATCTCTGTTTTCACCATTATCATCATTGTCTTTCTCATCATCTCTGTCTTCTTCACTATTCTGTGAATTCTCTTTTGGATCCTATCTCATATCAACTATAGCTCCAATTCTGGCTAATTAGGCCATATTCCTCTCCTGGCTCTCTACTAAGTTCCAAAGGGACTTTCTGATGATCTGGTACTCTTCAATGAGCTCCCAAAGTATCTTTTCAATAGTACTTAAAACCTTGCTATAGATAGGAACTATCATTTAAGAGATGGTGTTGACATAAGGAATACACTACTGCTTAATAGCAATGCATCCAGTGCAGATGAGGGAATGACTACAAAAGGAAGATGATTAGTATATGAGAGGAAACAAAATGATATTGCTCACCTGCTATTATACACTAGGCAAGACTGTCTAGTGTGTACACACTTCTTACAGAGGTTATCACCTCCCATCCCATCTTCACCATGGTATTCCTGTGGTACTTCTTTGGTTGCTTTCCTCTTGCTTTCTTAGAAGGCCATTACCTGGCCTCATTCTCTGAGGAGATGTTAATAATCTTCTTGTATTTTGTCCTAGCAACCTGGAATATTTCAGTACTCTCTTTGAGTACAGCTTTCTTGGTTAAGACTTCATTGTGAAGTTTTTTCATACTTCTTCTTCTCCACCTTCATACACTGCCTCTTTTCAGCCTCCTCCTACACTTTGGCCTTAGCAGTCTTCCTTACCTTCTATGCTGCCTGCTCAAGATGATGAGCTTCTGCTATCTCTTCTAGGTAAACTTGAAGTTTTTATTCTTCCTTGTGTTGGCACCTTATCTCTTGGTGCTGCTGCTCTAGCATCTTGGCATTGGTTTGTGGAAGATTTGATGAAGTAGAGGAAGACATGATGGTATAGGGAAAAAGGCAATGAATTTTTCTTCGTTTTTATGTATTATTGACTTAGACACCATCATAGGTTCTTCAGATAAACTCAATAGAACTTTCAAGACTTAGTCCTCAAGGGGGGAATACTGTTATATGTCAAGTCTACCCATTTCAAAAACATGTTCCTGCAGTAATAATGCAATAATTCAGATATCCAGTCTTCCATAATAGAGATAATTTTATTGAATTCAGCCTTCCATGACAGCATCCCTCTATCCAATCTCTTTCAGTGTTTCATCACTGAAACTTTCACTCAGGACTATGTACTGAAACCTCCTAGCATCTCTTATAAATCTAACTTGTATACAAAACTAGTAGTTACACTGTAATTTGCTAGTCTGATAATCAATAAAGATAAACTTCTATTGAACTTGATTTCTGGTATTCAATAGCAATACACCAACATTAGCACTCACCTTCACTTTGAACTCCATCCAATTTTCTGAAATTGTGACCATGCAACTGACAGATGGTGTAGCATATAAGCTGAAGTCAAGGTCATTCTGACAAGTCCACATTATCAAGCTCCTAGTGTGGAGTTTTACATACTATACTCATTCCTGAGTCAACCCTGCAGACTTTTGCCCTCTGGTGTGAACTGCACCTGACATTTTGTCTTTACTCCAAGACTTAAGTCATAACACTAATAGTATAAATATTAAAGTATTAATACAAAGTACTATCAAGGGTAGTTTCTACTTCAAGTAGATATCCATAGTCAGTTGTGTAATAGAGAGGTTGGATCAAGCTTAGAAACTTATTCAGAAATGAATATGGTTATCTATAAGAGTAAGTGAAGTATCTGGGTTACAGATTAAGCTAGAAAGCTTATTCATGGACTTATGACTTAACTTTGAATGATGATCTTGGCCTTAACTTATATGTTATACTACTGTTTGTTACATAGTCATAATTTTGGTCTTAGTCATAGTCATTGTTAATTTCCAGACTAGAAACTACAGAATATCTACTTGGTCTCAAAATACTAAGTTTGTAGTTAGAACTGTGGCTAGGAGAATAGTAGTGTGGGAGATAACTAAAAAGACATTATAAAGACTGTTTCTGGGAAATAGAATGACCAGGAGTGTTATGATCTTAAGCTTAGCTCAGATTGCAACTTAGATAAAGATTTGAAAAAGAAGTAAGAAAATGGTTAATTGATAAAACATAAAGATACTGGACTGTATATATACTTATAGACCATGAGAGAAGTGTACAATGTCCATAAGTAAAACAATAAGGAAAAAATGAGAAATAAATGATAAAGTTTCTACTACTATATGAGATATTGACTAATATAACATGAGAAACAGATGAAGCATAGTAGATTGTAGTAAATATGGTCCAAGGATTAAACAAACCCTAACATATGTTCAAGTCATATTAAATATAAAGTGAACATCTGTAGAACATGAGATAGTGATTGTAACAATATCCCTATTTTAATATTTGTGTCCTTATAAACTCATTTTAATCTAGAAATGCTAAGTCTCTCACCACATATAATGTCACTAAATTTTTAATGGATCTGATGACTACCATCTCTTATAAGGTTAATGCTATGAAAAACAATTTGTGTGGTGGTCCTCCTAAATATATTTTGATTAGAAATTCTTGTTGACTTATATCTAAATTATGCTTCTGTTTTATGAACTCAGCTGTAATTTCATTTCAATATTGAATATTCTTTTCTCCATCTGATTAAATTAATTCATAGTAAGCTAGAGGAAGGAATGGTATAGTCTTTGCTAGAGATTGTAGTATTTTTAATACTTTCTTTAGATTGTTGATTTATTTTTTTAATAAGATTGGCTCTGGCATTAGTTGTCTGCTTGGTTCTGATGATATGGTATATAGCTTATAAAAAAACACTTTTTTGTTTTTATTTTTGTTTTTCTTGAGATGTTTCTTGAGGTATGCAATATATTTTTAATAAGCTTTTTATAAAGCTTTGATATGTTTACCCACTGCTTCTGTTCTCTTTTCTTTGTATTGTTCCAATTCATCAGCCAGTAATACTTGAATATGATGGGCTTGTTGTTCTATGTCTCTATGAATGATGTTTCTCAATTCTTCAGATATACTGTAAATATCTCTACTAATTTGTATTTTATAAGTTTCTTCTGTTTGTAGTAAAATGATTTCAATATCTGCCAACCTATTATTTGCTGCATCAGCTAGTTTGATGTTATTTTGAATCTGTAGTTGAATATCCACCATAGTTTCCAATCTTTAAATTATTTTATGGTATTTCTTTGTTTAGTCTTTCTTTTTTTGTTAAGGGTTATGATGAGGCTCATGTTGTTGACAGTGCAAGCAATGTAGGGATTAGGAGAAGAGAGAGCAGTTGCAAATTAATAAGACATGTTTTGGATTTCTTGAATGCTGGTTATGCTTTGAGATATTGTTTTAGAGTTTTTATCCCCTTCTTTTATAAGTTTTGTCTTGAAAGCTTTGTTCAATAATCTTGAATTGCTTCCTTAGCATATAGTAATCCTGTTTCTGCTATCCATTGGTCATATTTGTTCTCATATTCCTTCCAATGAACTAAAAGTTGTGTGTTACATTCTTATTTTCTGTGATTTCATACTTTTTCAACTTTATATTCATCTTTTTTATTGATAATGTCTGATGGTGGTATTGGTTCCATGTGTTGATCCTTCAATTAGAGTTCTCTACATTGTGTTAGTAGGTCTTCATTGAACATGTTGTATATTTTCCATTCTTCTGGTAATTTTAGCTAAAATACTTTTTGTCCAATGTTCTTTGTGATTTCAAAAGGTTCATATCTTTTTTGGTCCAGCTTCTTTGAAAGTCATATTAACTAGATATTCTTTGCTTCCAATTACACATTATCTCCTTACTTCAACTCTTGAGAGTTTTGTCTTTTCTTGTCAAACTGTTTCTTTATAGCTTCTTTTATCTTCTTCATTGATAGTTTTGCTATTTTTCAACTTCTTTGTAGTTTCTTAAGGAAAATTTCCAGTTTTGGGAATTACATTTCTATTGTTAGATTTTTCTTCTATAGATGTTGTCCAAAATTAAGTTTGAATAGTGTATACCCTATGATTGAGTGTTTCTTGTCATTGTACTGGAATTCTACTACTGATTTCATTCCATCTGATTGTATTATTGGTAATTGATATAATGTTACAAGAGTGTTTTAACCTTCTGATTAATTCTCTCTGTTTGTCTATCTGTTTGAAAATGATACACTATTGACAGTATCCTTTTAATTCCTAATATACTGCCTAAGTTTTTTATGAACTGTAAGGCAAATTGAGGTCTTCTGTTGCTAAGAATCTTCTTTGGTATTCTGTGAGTTTTTTATATGTTGTCTCTATAGATCTTGGCTATTTCCTTCAATGATGCTGCCATTGTAATTGCCTTGAGTCTGATTATTTTTATGAATCAATTTACTATAACTACTATTGTATCTTTGTCATTTGATCTTGGTAATGGTCCTATGATGTTGATACTGATTTTCTGCCATGGTCCTTGAGGTGTTTCCAATGGGTAAAGTTCTCCTGCCTTTTTCATATATTGTACTTTGTTCTGTTAACATTTTTGGCATTTCTGAACATATTTCTTAATATCATTTCATATTTCTGACTACCAATAGTTTCTCTTGATTAATTCAAGCATCATTTGTTGTTCTAGATGTCCTACATTTGCTAGTCCATGGTTTTCTTATAAGATTTGTTCTTGAATTTTCTAGTTATTTAGAATATATATTTTTCCTTCTGTGTATACCACTCTATTATCTTCCCATGTTTGCCTGTCTTTTTTGTCAAGTTCTTTCTGCACTTCTTGTTCTTTTTTATTGTTCTTTTAGATTTCTTCCAATAATGTAGTTTCTTCTACTATCTGGTTTTCTCTAAACATTGTTATTTTGGCCTCTGTGTTTATTCTTCTATTCTATAGTTTGTTCTTCAGCATCTTGGCATCTTTGTTGTCTTTTTTAGTATATATTTGATCCTTTCTTGACAAAATATCTGCTCTTGTATTTGTCTTCCCTGAAATATGATGTAATATAAAATCATAATCTTGCAACTTGAGACATTACCTTGCTTATTATCCATTGAGTTTATGTAGTTCTCTGAAATACTTGAGATTCTCATGATCTGTCCAGATTTTGAACTTTTCTGTAGTGTCCAATAGATGTTGTCTCTATTTTGTTAGAGCTTTCACTATTGCCAATAGTTCTTTGTTGTATATTTCATAGTTCCTTTCAGCTGCTTACATTGTCCTTGATAAAAATGCAATTGGTTTCTATTTTCTTTCTTGCTCCTGAGATAGAACTCTTCCTATAGTATGTCCTAATGTATCAGTTTCCACTCTGAATTTTCCTTCTCTTCTAGGTAAAGTAAGTACCAGTTGGCTTGTGATTTTTTTCTTTAATTATTTGAATAGCTTTTGGTGTTCTTTTTCCCATTTCCATTCTCTTTTTTATTTGAGTTCATTGAGAAGTTCAGCTATATAACTGAAGTTCTTGATAAAGTGTTTGTAAAAATTAGTGAATTCTAAGAAGTTTTCCACTTATTTTATCTTGGTAGGTGTTTTTGTTAGATGCAATTCATATCTCATTATCCAAGATCTAGTAAAGCATCTCAGAAGTCCAAATAAGTCATTTGTGCATTATTTGAGAACATAGAAGATGAGTTTGGAATAGTCTTTGGCTTCAGCTTGTGTGCTATGCTTCTACAAGTCACATATTTCAAAAGAGGACTTAAGGACTTAGGATCTCAAGGATATCAGAAAGTGGTAAGATGTATTGTTGCCAACACCAGAAGAAGATGTCAGTTTTGGTTGATTTTCAGGATAAGACTAATATAGTGTAAACTATCTAGGATAGCTATCTGGAATAAAGACTGTTAAGTTGTTATATTCCAAGTCCACCTGTCTATAGAATACATCTCCATGATGATACTGCCTTCTCAACATCTACTATACAAAGCCTATCTTCTATGATGGCCACCTTTTTTGCAACATGTCCTTGTGGCAGTGGTGCAACAGTTACACTAAAAGGCTATAGTGCTTTAGTAACTGCTAATTCTCTGGCAGATACTTCTAAAAAACCCTCATAAAAATAGAAAGTGACCCCCAGGACTCTGCACAGACTGAGAGTCACATTGAACTTTTCTGTACAGCAATGAGTCCCATCTGACTCAATATATCTACTCTTTCTGATCCCTATTTACTCTTTGTCTCCCTTACTTCTCCCTTGATTCTTGGTTAGGATCATCTTAATATAATCCTATTCTGATCTCTTGTTGACTCTAGGTCTACTTATTGTTTTGTAAGCTCAAAATTTGTAGATTCTCACCACTTGAAGATATCTACAACCCTTTCAGTTGCTATCCACTTGTTTGATAGTTTATCAAATAGCACTATCTCTGAAATTGCTAACTTACCCATAATTTTCCTTACCAGTGATTATATGACTCTGGACTTCTATATTACTCTGCTTGATTCTTCCTGCTCTTTAGTCCTTGGATACAACTGGCTTATCTAACACAATTAACTGATTGACTGGGTAAATGGGTCAATAAACTTCTGTTTATCTTTGTGGGAAAATCTTACTTTCTTGTCAGGTGTGGTTCACACCAGGGGTAAAAGTCTGCAAGATAGACTCAAAGATGTATGAACTTGTGGAATGACCTTGGCTTCAGCTTATATGCTGTGCTACCTGTCTGCTGTATGGTCATAACTTCAGATAATAGGAAGAAGTCTGAGATAGAAGTGAGTGCTGATTTGGTGTGTCGCTATTGAATACCAGAAATCAAGTTCAATAGAATTATCTTCATCAATTATCAAACTAGCAAATTACAATATAACTACTAGTCTCATATATGAGTTCCTACTATAGGAGATGCTCAGAGTTTTAGTACTTCTATTACCCTGAGTGGAAGTTTCAGTATTGAGACACTAACAGAGGTGACTCTGCCATGGAAGACCAAGTTGAATAGGAGTATCTCCATCATGGAAGACAGAATACCCAGATGGTTGCATCACTGCTATAAGGTATGTTGTGAGAAAGGTGGCCACCATAGAAGGCAGGCTTATATGGTTGAGAGGCAATATCACTGTAAGGATGTAATTTTTGGATGAGTGGACTTGGCATATGACATCTCTCTCATATCATGGCCAACATACCATTGGCATCTCTGTCATCTTCTGACACCCTTCTGTAATCATTGGATTCTACAGATTCCATACCTATATCTGAGACCTCTGTATCTATCTTTAAGTAACCTAATATCACTATCATTGGTACTGTGGCATTCTTATATGCATCAAAACTTCTGGACTCTAGTAACTTTGAACTTTGTTTTCACTCTTTGAACATTCAGGCTAACTCCACAAAACTTGCAGAGCCTTCTAATCTTTCTAATATTTCCTCTAAGTATTATGAATTTGCTGATGTTTTCAACAAAACCAAAGCTGAAGTACTTGCTTCTCATCATTCTTATAATCTCCAAATCAACCTAGAAGAAGGTACTCAATCCTGGTTGGCCCTATATACTCTCTTTTGGCATCTAAACAAGAAACTCTCAAGGAATTCATTGAGGAAAACCTCAATATAGGTTTCATCCAACTAACTTCCTCTCCACATGGTGTACTAGTCTTATTTGTCAAGAAGAAAGATAGTTTACTATACCTTTGTGTTGACTTCTGTGGTCTTAACTGGATTTTTCAAAAAAGATCACTATCTACTTCTACTCATCTCTGATTTGCTAGACTTATCTTGTAAAGCTCAAGTTTATTCAAAGATAAATCTTTGCTATGCTTACCACTTGGTTCACATTGCTGACAGTGATGAATGGAAGACTGCTTTTAGAACATGTTACAGATCATTTGAGTGGTCTGTTATGTTCTTTGGTCTTATCAATACTCTTGTAGCCTTTTAGTAATTCATGAATGACATTTTCTCTGACCTTTTGGACATCTGTGTTATGATTTATCTGAGTGATATACTCATCTACTCGAATAATATATCCAAACATTACTGGCATATTAAAGAAGTACTCAAGTATCTTCACAAGGCTAGCCTTTATTTCAAGACAGAGAAATGCAAATTCTACTCTGAGTCAGTAGAATACCTAGGATACATTCTTTCATCTTCTAGTCTTACCATGTCTGACAACAAAGTAAAGATTATTCAAGACTGGCTGGAGCTCAAGAAAGTCAAGAATATTTAATCTTTCTTAGGTTTTGCTAACTTTTATTGCTAGTTCATCTTCAACTACTTGAACATTGTCATTTTATTGACATACCTCATCTAGAAGGACATTCTCTAGAATTTTGACTCCTCTTATCATGATACTTTCAACTTCCTCAAGAATGTATTCACCTCTACTTCTATTCTCACTCATTAGATTTCTAATGTTCAACTCATCATGGAAACTGGTGTTTCAGACTATACTCTCACTGCAATTCTTTCCATTGTTAATGAAGAAAATGAAGTTTATCTGATTGTCTTTCACTCCTGTACTTTTACTGTGGCAAAGTTAAACTATAACATACATGACAAGAAATTACTTGCTATCTTTAAAGCTTTCAAAATATGGCAATACTACCTGGAGGATCTAGCCTATCTCATTGATGTTGTTATAGATCATAACAACCTTGAGTACTTTTTTACTATCAAGGTGTTGACCTGAAGATAAGTGTGGTGGTCCAAGTACCTTTCTCAATTCAACCTTGTTATCAGGTTCCCTTCTGGTCATTGTAGCACCAAACCAGATGTTCTTACTAAATAGTGAGATATCTATTCTAAAGAGGGAAATACTGGCTATGCCACAGTTAACTCTTCCAACTTCAAACCAATGTTCACTCAAGAACAACTTGTGACATCTATATGAGCTACTATCCTTCTCTTTTCTTTTCTTCATACAGCTACAGTTATTGATCTGGATATCCTATACCAAGACATTCTTTTGGCTCTCTCTAGTGACCTAATTGTTACAAAACACATCTCCGCAGATGGCCAATGGTTTATAAACACAAACAGTCTTCTCCTTCTTGACAACAGAATCTATATACTATCTACTGGTAATTTCTGCATACATGTTCTCCAGTATAATCATGATCACATTTTTGCTGGACATTTTAATCAAAACAAAACACTGGAATTAGTTCACCATGGATATTCCTAGCCCAGCCTCTGTGCTGATGTATAACAATTCTGCAAGTCTTGTATCACTTGTATGTGATCTAAGCCACAATATCACAAGCTTTATGGATCTCTCAAATAACTTCTTATCCCCAAACAACTATGAAATTCCATTTCTATGGACTTCATCAAGAAACTTCTGTTATCCTCTGGGTTTGACACTATCTTGGTTATAGTTGACCAGCTTACCAAGCAGGCAATTTTTATTCCTGTTTATGACACTATCACATCTGCAGACTTAGCATGTCTGTTTGTCCTTCATATGTTCTCCAAATATAGCATTCCTTCTCATGTCACCTCCAACAGAGACTTAGAGTTTGTATTGAACTTCTTCTATTCTTTAGACACTGCTCTGGACATGCAGCTTCACTTTACTTCAGATTACTACTCTGAAGGTGATAGACAAACTGAATGCAGAAATCAGACCCTCAAGCAATACCTCCATGTATATTGTAATTACCAGCAAGACAACTGGTCTAAACTCCTACCTCTTATAGAGTTTTCTTACAACAATACTCCAAGTGCTATTACTGATGTCTCTCTATTCTTTGCTAATAAGGGATATTATCTGAACATTACTGTTCACCCTGAATGTGATATTGCTTTCTTCCAAGCTCATGACTTTGCCATAGATCTCAATGAGTTACAGAGTACTCTTAAAGCTGAGATCTCCATGGCCCAATAGTGTTATCAGAAATCTGCAGATGCATGACATTTCTCCACTCTTGATTTCAAAGTAGGAGACAAAGTCTTTGTTAAGGCTCAGTTCTTTAGAACCACTTGTCCTTCAAAAAAGCTTTTCAAAAAATATCTTAGATTCTAAAAAATCATTTCTCAGCCTAGTATACTATTTTTTACCCTCTATCTCCCAAAGTCTATGTGTTCTGTCCATCTAGTTTTCCATGTGTCCATACTCAAACATGCTACATCCAACTCTTTCCCTAAGAGAACACAACCAGCTCTTGCACCAGTTATAATTGACAGAGAATCTGAGTATGAAATTTCTCAAATAGTGGACTCCAAAATTGATTGCTGATGGGTATGCAAGCTCCTATACAAGGTGATCTGGCTAGGGTATGAAGACACCAAAGATAAATCTGAGTGGATTTGCATATCTAAACTCACTCATGCTGCTAACTTGATATCTGATTTCCATATTACATATTCTACCAAGCTCAGTCCACTCTCTGTCCTAATCATGCTGTTGCACTTGTCTCCTACCTCTATGCACTTTTAATAAGGATTCTTTTCAAACTTTTGGACTTTATTTTCATTTCAATCTTACTCACACAGTTAGACACAACAAAGTCAAGAGAATAAAATTCAAGAAAACTAAATAAAAACTATACTAGCAGGAGACAGAAGATAGGATTCCCTCCTCTACTTTCTCCTAACTTTCTCTGGGGCCATCCTCAGATCTCTTCTCATTGTCTTTGTCTTCTTTCTCGCTCTTCTTATCACTACCTAACAGACTTTCCTTTAAACACCACCTCTATTCAATTATGGCCCCAATCCTTGCTAATTGGGCAGTATTTTTTTCCTAGCCCTCTACCAAGTTCCAGAGGGACTTCCATAGGGACTTCTATATTCCTTGATATTCTTCTATGAGGTCTCAGAGTGTCTTTTCAATAGTACTTAAAACTCTGCTATAGGTAGGGATTATGGCCAGAGAGTTGGTATTAATGTGGGGTTTACACTGCTGCTTAAGAGCAATACACTCTGCACATATGAGAGAATGACTAAAAAAGATAAAATATATTAACAGAAATAAAAGAAACAAAAGAATTCCACACTCATCTAGAACTGTGCATCAAGCAATCCTACTTGGTATACATATACCTCTCATAGAGGTTAACACCCCCTATTTTAACTGTGGCACTCCTATGATACCTTTCTGGTTGCTTCTCTTTATTCTTCTTAGAGGGTTATTACCTCTCCTTATCTTCTGAGGTGACCTCCTTGCATTGAGATTCCATGATCTAGGAACCTTCAGTACCTCCAAAAGGGTGGTGTTCTCTACCAATACTTTGTCCTAGAGTTGTTAAAGGTATTCTATCCATTTCCTTTTTTCTTCCTCTTTTGCAAGTTTCTACTTCTCAGCTTCCTTCTTTGCCTTTGTCTTGGCTACCTTCCTTATCTTCTGAGCAGCATACTCAATAAGGTGGGCCTCTGCTACCTCTTCCAAGCAGGCTAGGAGCCATTGCTCCTCTTCATGCCTCCTCTACATCTCTTGTCACTGCTCTTCAAGTATCTTAGTATTGTTTTGGGAAATGTCAGAGGGAATGGGGGTGTCACAAACTTCATTCAGCTTGTATCTCCACAACCAGTAGACCAATTTTCACAAACTAAGTTGCACTTGAAAGCCCCAAATGAGGGCTATCTGCATATATGTGGGATGTACAAAAGCAACAACAAATGACTGAGATATCAGACCATCAGTAGCTGTAAAAGCTTTGTCTGCTAATATCTCATGAATGGCTGGACAGATTCGCATGGTTAAACTTGCGTTAGAAAGTGCTCATCAATCCATTTCCAACGGTATATGAGATGTCTCAAAGTGATAAGTATTGGTAGAGATACAAGCATATCAATATAGTAACATAATTAGTTACCTTCTAAAATTAGCCTGACAGTTGCTATGACAGATGACAGCTCCCATCAGGTATG
>Ga0157368_1000510_pt1 | contig 18130 bp, 16 predicted proteins | sample AttbisABBM3_FD_113146 | JGI IMG/M metagenome (GOLD analysis project Ga0157368, IMG submission 113146) | Fungus gardens microbial communities from leaf cutter ant in Botucatu, State of São Paulo, Brazil - Atta bisphaerica ABBM3 | ecosystem: Host-associated > Fungi > Mycelium > Unclassified ...
AAGCCATGCCCACTATTTAAATACCAATGTTTTTTTTTCACTTCTTCAATTGTTCTTTCAAGTGTCTTTTCTTATTGAGCCTTAGTCTTAGGTATCTACTTAGACATGTAATATAGTAATTTAGTAAAAGTGATTTAGAAACTAGAGTACTAGAAATCTGTAAACTTTACTAAAAGTTAAGGATTTCTATTCCTTAAACATATTATTAGGATAGTACTGGTGTATAAAGTAAGATATTGACTTGTAAAAACTTTACAAACAAAGTTGAGTTGAGTTCTTGAAGCAATTTTGCTCAGAAACAACAAAATATTTATGGACAAAGAGATAACAAGGAGGAAGCATTAGAATGAATTGACAACACTTTGGGTAAAAAAGGCTGTAACTAAAAAGAACTTTGTGAACTATATTAAGTTATTGATAAAGCCTTATAAGACTTAAAGTGTAATCTTTGGTTCAAATGACAGTATAGAGAAAAGTGGAAGAGGAAAGAAAATCTGGATATAATAAATATAGTTCAAGTCAGAAAAAAGGAAAGAGTTTGCAAAAACTACTAGATATGTATAGATAAAGATTTTGAAGATAAGGTTACACAATACAGTATCTTGTCAAAAACTGATAATAAAGACAAACAAGCTCAAAGAGAGTCCTTTCTATAATATATCTTTATTAGATTAAAAATAAAAATCAGTTATTCAAGACAGCTGATAAAACTGTTAAAAAAGAAATATGACAATCCAGATATCTCATCTGAGAAAGTCAATACAAATAGCATATCCAGTGAGGATGTCTCCAATTCTAGTATCCCAAAGAGGAAAGAAAAGGGGAATCCCAATTTGAGTTTTCCATTAGGACTATAGAGAATAATATCTGTGATCTACAGTTAGAGGAAAGTATATTTCTTATTAGCTTAAAATTTTCAGAAGTAGTATTGGAGTCTTGTAATAATATATACAGTAAGAAAACCTCCTTGAAAGAAAACTTCAGTTACACTTTAAGTATACAGTAAACAAAGTACAGACTAGGGCTTTAGTTGATTTGGGAGCTATCATGTGTTATGACTTAAGTCTTAAAGTGTTAAGATAAAAGAAGAATCTTGTATTAGGTGAACATAAAAGAACTTGATGGAGTTCCAGTTACAAAGTGTCTACCTTATATACACTTGGCTAATAGTTCATGTTACACTAACCTAGCCTACTCCAAAGAGATATGTATATTACATACCATTAATATATAGAATAACATTATTATTCTGAAATCTTCTATAATATTTTATATGACACATGATTGTGTGATTGTGACTTGTAATAGCATCATGTAATATGTGACAGATGTGTAACAGTTTGTGGCAGTTATGTGTGACATCATACTAACACCTAACCCTAAGTCCAAAAATAAAATAAAAATGGAAAATAAAATAAAATAGAGAAGAAAATGAAAAAGTTTTAAGTCTACCACCTTCAACTCTAATATTACCCTTCTTTCAAGGTTTCTTTTTCAGAGAAACTAACTTTTATTTTTGCCAGTTTCTCTCCAACTTTCTTAAATATTTCTTCTCTCAAACTTCCTATCATTCCATCCATATAGTATCTTTACCATGTATTTTCCTGGTAACTTCTCTCTTCTACAGTCTCTTTCTTCTGCCATATCCAACTTCTCTTGTTGTCTCACTTCTGCATTCATTCTCTCTTTGAATTCTGCTACCACTTCTTTTGCATTTTCTAAGTCTTCTTCTCTTTCCCAAGTATCATGTTCTACTATAAACCTCTTCTATCATACCAAATACTTCACAACTCCTTTTATTTTATTTTTTATTTAGAAATTTCTCAATCTCCCATTTTTTAACTTCATCCATCTTCCCTGGTTTCACTTCTTTACTTTCTATCCCTCTACTTATTCTCTATATTGTATTACTTGGCTAATATTCACTATCAGATGAATTTTCATCAAAGTGAGCAGTTGTAATTTGACTGCATTGGTAGATACTACCTTGTCAATGATATATAGACCAACATATTGATCTACTAATTTCTTTGCCAATTAGTCTTTGAACACTAAGTCTTTTATGCTCAACATTACTTTATTTCTATTTTTACATTCTTCAACTTCTTTTCTTTTTCTATTTGCTTGTTACTTCATTTCTTTCTGCATCTTTCTTAATACTGTCCTAGTTTCATCCTGAATTTTCTTTATCCTTTCTGCAAATTCTGTTGTTTTCTTTACTTTTCCTTTTCTTCTGATATCTGCTCCCATTCTTAATTCTTTACCATAGTTTGCTATAAACAAAGATACTTTGGTTGCTGAATGTACTTTATTATTGATCACAAATTCTGCCAATGCTAGCCATTCTGGCCAGTCCTTTTATCTATGATCTATAAAGAAATAGAGGTACTGTTTCAACTCTTGATTCATTTGTTCTGTTTGTCCATCTGTTTGTGGATGAAAAGACATAAATAACTTAGTTTTGATTTCCAACATTCTATTCAACTTCTTGGTTAACTATGTTGCAAACTGTGGCTCTCTATCCAACACCACACTCTCTGGTAATCTATGCAACTTCCATATGTCATTCCTGAACAGCCTTACTAATCCTTCTGCTGATATTTTCTCTGTTGTTGCTATTATTTTTGACAATCTATCACAGACTACTAAGATTGTATTCTTTCTAGCTACTAATGGCAACTTTGTAATAAAGTCCACTGTCAGATATGTCCACAACTTCTTTGGTATCTCACTCAACTTCAACTTTTCTGCTGGTGCCTCTGTCCTATTTTTCATTCTCTAACACATATCACAACCATCCACATATCTTCCTATATCTTTTATCACTCTAGGCCACCAGTAATTCCTTGTCACTAATTCCATCATCTTCTACCTTCTTTCATGTCTTATTGCCAGTATATCATAATATAACTGAATTATTTCTACTTTCAGCTCCTCATCCTTTGGCATATAAATCTTTTCTTCTTTCAATACTAAATCTTCTTTAATCTGCCATTTATCTCCTCTCAATACTTTTACTACTGCCTTCTTTATCTTCTCTACTACTCAAACCACTTCTTTATCCTTTCCTCTAGCTATTTTTATTTTTTCTAATATATCTACCTCTGGTTCTTTTATTACTAATTCTGCTAAATTACAAATATATTGTTTTTTTAATAAGTGTCTGATTTTCATTGTCATTTTCTACTCTTATTTTCCAGTCTGGTCTTCTACTAAGTTTATTTGCTTTCTCCATTTTTGTTTCTGGCACATGTTTCAAAGTGAAATCAAATCTTAATAGGTATAATGCCTAACAAGCTTGTTTTCTGTTCAATTTCTGTGCTTTCATGAAATATTCCAAATTCTTGTGATCTATCTAGACCTTGAACTTGAATTTAGCACCTTCTAATAAATGTCTCTAGTTTTCTAATCCTCTTATTACTACTAACATCTTCTTGTCATGAATCTTGTAATTCCTCTCTATCTCATTTAGAGATTTCAAGAAGAAAGCTACTGGCCTCCATTATCTATCCTTACATTCCATAGATAAAACACCTTCTGTTGCATAAGCTGATGCATCAACTTCCATTCTCATTGCTTTTTGTCTAAGTCTAGTGCTGTTAACACTGGTTCTTTTGTAAACCTTCTCTTCAACTTCTGAAACACTTTCTCCCACTTTTCTGTCCAATCTCACTTTTAATCTTTTTTGACCATATCATGTAGGGGTATGGCTATTGCTGCATAATCTTTAATGAACTGTTGATAATAAGTTTCCAGTTTCAAGAACTTCTGTATATCTTTAACTTTTTCTGGAGTTGGCCAGTCCAATACTTCTTTTACTTTTTTCTTCTCCATCTTAATCCTTTCTGGTCTAATTACTACTCTCAAAAATTCCACTTTTCTCACCTTTTTCACTTGCACTTCTCTAGTTTCACATATAAATCATTTTCCACCAATCTTTTTACTACTACTTCATCATGCCCTTCTTCTTTCTCTATTCCTACTATGATGTTGTTGATGAAACTTGCTATTTCTCCAGTGTTAATTAAATTCCAAAGGATCTTGTTCATTATGGTCTAGAACATTGCTAGTAAATTTGTGAGTTCAAAAAACATCACAGTTGGTTTAAATGACTCTTCCAGAGTTGTGAATACTGCCTTTTACTTGTCTTTCTCTTTTATTCATACATTATTATACCCCCATCTTAGATCTAACTTAGTAAACACCTTCTTCATATCTATGTTCTCTACAATATCTGGAATTAATGATAAGGGATAATTATTTTGAATTGTTCATTCATTTAAATACCAATAGTCTTAAACTATCCTCTTCTTACTATTCTTCTTTTCTACTGTCAGACATGATTCATACTGGGGGTGAAAGTCTACAAGATAAACTTGGAGATGTGTGGACTTGTGGAATGTCCTTGGCTTCAGCTTATGTGCTGTGCTGTCTGTCTAAATTTAGATGGAAGGAAGAAGTCAGAGATGGGAGTGAGTGCTGATTGATATGTTACTGTTGAATACTGGAGATTGAGTTCAATAAGAATTATCTTTATTGATTATCAGACTAGCAAATTACAATATAACTACTAGTCTTATATACAAGTACTGACTATAGGAGATGCTTGGAGTTTCAGTAATATAGTTCTTATTGCTCTGAGCAGAGGTTTTAGTGGTGAGATACTGACAGGAGTAAGAGCTCTGCCATAGGAGATTGGGTTAGATAGGAGTATTCCTGCTATAGAAGACAAAATATTTGGATTGTTGCATTACTGCTACAAGGGCATGTTGCAAGAAAGATGGGTACTATAGAAGGCAGGCTTGTAGATTAGATATTGAGAAGTAGTATCACCATAGAGATGTATTTTCCAGATGGTGGACTTAGTATATAACAAATTTATCCAAAGAATCCCATAATTGTGCCTAGGTCAACAATACATAAATAGAAAAGAAAATTTGTTTGCCCTTTTCTCTGTATCATCATGTCTTCCCCCATTCCTTCTAATATTTCTCAACATGATGCTGATATGCTGGAAGAGTAGCAATAGGAGATATAAAGGAGGCATGAAGAGGAGAAATAATTCCAGGCCCTATTAGAGGAGGCAGTAAAAGCCCACTGCATTGAGTATGCTGCTCAGAAGGTAAGGAGGGTAGTGGAAGCCAAAACAAGAGAGAAAGCCAAGAAGAGGAGGCTTACAGAGGAGAAGAAGAAAAAGAAAAGGTTAGAGTACATCCAGCAACTCTAGAATGAGGTACTAGCAAAGGATACTGCTCTTTTGGAGGATGCTGAAGGATCCCAGATCGTAAGATCTAAATATAAGGAGAATATTCCAGGAGATGAAATGAGGTAATGGCTCTCTAAATAAGCTAAAGGGAAGCAGTTAGGGAAGTACTACAGAGATGCTGGGGTTAAGATGGAGGGTACTATCTTCTGTAAGAAGTGTGTATGCACTGGGCAGAACTGGTATATAATTCAAGATGAGTAACAAAATTCTTCTTTATTTTTTCTCTCTAATAATGATTCCTTTATAGTTGTTCTCTCACCTATACTAGATACATTGCTATCAAGTAGCAGTATGTCCTACATACTAATACCAACACTCTGGCTATGATCCCTACTTATAGCAGAATTTTAAGTGCCATAGAAGAGGTACTCTGGGATATTGTGGAAGAATACTGAGGCATAGGGAAATCCCTCCAGGACTTAGTGGAGGGCCAAGAGAGGAATACAGCCCAATTAGAAAGGATTGGGGCTATGATAGAGTGGAGATGGGGCTTGAAGAAGGAATCATGGGATGTCAAGGAAGAAAGTAAGGAAGAAAGCAGAGATAAGGAGGAGAAGTTCAAGGATGGCCCCAGAGAAAGTCAGAAGGAGATAGAGGAGTGAAAGTCAGGAGGAGGTAGAGGAGAGAAACTTATTGTCTACTTCCTACTAGAATAGTTTTATATATATATATTGTTTTATTTTGAATTTCATTGGTTTTGGTTTCCTATATTGTATAAGTAAGAAAATTAATAGGTTGAAATGAAAATAGAATCTGAAAGTTTGAAAAGAGACCTTATAAAGAGTACACAGAAACTGGGATTAAATGATAATAAGTAGATAGAATATACTAAAAATTAATAAAAGAAAACCTGTTAGAAGTATATAAAGGTAGAAGATAAGTACAACAGTATGATTAGGACAAAGAGAGTGGGCCAGGCTTGGTAGGATATGTGATATAGAAATCAGATACCAAGTCAGTAGCATAAGTGAGTTCAGATGTGAGAATCTACTTAGAATTATCTTCAGTATCTTTACACTCTAGCCAAATCACCTTATATAGAAGCTTACATGCCCATTAGTAATTGATTTTGGAGTCCACTATCTGAGAAATTTCATACTTAGATTTCCCATCAATTATAACTAGAGTAGAGGCCAGTTGTGTTCTCTTAGAAAAAAAGTTGGACATAGTAGGTTCAAGCATGGACACATGGAAAACTGGATGGACAAAGCACATAGACTCTGGGAGATAGAGGGTGAATGATAGTGTACTAGGCTGAGCAATGATTTTGTAGGATCTGAGATATGTTTTAGAAAGCTTTTTTGAAGGCTGAGTGGTTTAGAAGAACTAAGTCTTAACAAAGACTTTGTTATCTACTTTGAAATCAAAAGTGGGGGAACATTGCACATCAGTGGATTTCTGATAATGCTGTTGGACTACAGAGATTTCAGCTTTGAGGGTACTCTGTAATTCATTGAGGTCTACAGCAAAGTTGTAGGCTCAGGAGGAAGCAATATCATATTTAGAGTGAACAGTGATGTTTGAATAATATCCCTTATTAGCAAAGAATGAAGAGACACTGGTAGTAGCACTCAGAGCATTGTTGTAAGCAAACTCCACAAGAGATAGGAGTCTGAACCAGTTGTCTTGCTGGTAATTACAGTATACATGGAGATATTGCTCAAGGGTCTAATTCATGTGTTTGGTTTGTCCATTACCTTTGAAGTGGTAATCTGAAGTAAAGTAAAGCCACATGTCCAAAGCAGTGTCTAAAGAATGAAAGAAGTTCAACACAAACTCCAAGCTTCTATCAGAGGTGACATGAAAAGGAACACTGTGTTTGGAGAATACATAAAGAACAAACAAACATGCTAAGTCCATGGACATGATAGTATCATAGGCAGAGATAAAGATTGCCTGCTTGGTCAGCTAGTTGACTATAACCAAGATAGTGTCAAACCTGGAGGATGACAGAAGTTTCTTAATGAAGTCTATAGCAATGGAATTCCATAGTTGTTTGGGGATAGGAAGTTGTTTGAGAGATCTGTAGGGCTTGTGATATTGTGGTTTAGATTACATACAAGTGACACAGAACTTACAGAATTGTTGTACATCAGCATGGAAACTGGGCCAGGAGTATCCATGGTGAACTAATTCCAATATTTTGATTTAACTATAATGTTCAGCAAGAATATAATTATGATTATACTGGAGAACACATGTGTAGAGATTACCAGCAGATAGTACATAGATTTTGCTGTCAAGGAGAAGAAGACTATTTGGGTCCTTAGACCATCAGTCATTTGTGGAGATATATTTTGTAGTAATTAGGTCATTAGGGAGAGCTAAAAGGATGTATTGGTGTAAGGTGTCTAGATCAATGACTATAGCTGCACAAAGAAAAGGAACAAGGAGGACTGTAGCTTATACAGAGGCTGCAAGTTATTCTTGGGTGAAGATTGGTTTGAAGTTGTGAGAGTTGACAGTAGTATAGCCAGTATTCCCTCTTTTAGGATAAACATCTCACTATCTAGTGAAAGTATCTGGTTTGGTGCTAAGACAACCAGGACAGAACCTGATGACAAGGTTGAACTGAGAAAGATACTTAGACTACTACACTTGCCTTCAGGTCAATACCTTGGTAGTGGAAAAGTACTCAAAGTTTTTATGATTCATAACAATGTCAATAGGATAGGCTGGATCTTTTAGGTAGTGTCACCAAATTTTGAAAGCTTGAAAAATGGCAAGCAATTCCTTGTCATGTATGTCATAATTCAACTCTACTGCAGTAAAAGTGCAGGAGTGAAAGGCAACCAGATGAACTTCATTTTCTTTATTAACAATGGAAAGGATTGTAGTGAGAGCATAGTCCAAAGCATCAGTTTCTACAATGAGTTGAGTATTAGGAATCCAATGAGTGAGAATGGGAGTAGAGGTGAATGCTTTTTTGAGAGAGTTGAAAGCATCATAACAGGAGGAGTCAAAATTCCACAGAATATCCTTCTAGGTAAGGCATATCAATGAAATGACAATGTTTGAGTAGTTGAAGATGAACCAGTAATAGAAATCAGCAAAACCTAAGAAAGATTGAATATTCTTGACTTTCTTGGGCTCTGGCCAATCTTGAATAATCTTTACTTTGTTATCAAACATGATAAGACCAGAAAGAGAAAGGATGTATCCCAGGTATTCTATTGACTTGGAATAGAATTCATATTTCTTTACTTTGGTATAAAGGCCAGTCTTGTAGAGATACTTGAGTACTTTCTTAACATGCCAGTGATGTTTGGACATGTTATTTGAGTAGATGAGTATATCATACAGATATATCATGATACAAACATTCAAAAAGTCAGAGAAAATGTCATTCATGAATTGCTGAAAGGCTATGGGAGTATTAGTAAGACCAAAGAGCATTACAGATCACTCAAATGATCTATAACATGTCCTAAAAGCAGTCTTCTATTCATCACTGTTGACAATGCAAACCAAATAGTAAGCATAGTGAAGATTTATCTTTGAATAAACCCAAGCTTTGTGAGGTGAGTCTAGTAGATTGGAAATAAGCAAGAGTGAATAGAAATCTTTTTTGAAAATGTGGTTAAGACCATGGAAGTTGACTCAGAGACATAGTGAACTATCTTTCTTCTTGACAAATAAGACTGGTGCACCATACGGAGAGGAGATTGGTTAAATAAAATCCATGTTGAGGTTTTTCTCAATGAATTCCTTAAGAGCCTCTTGTTCAGATGCTGAAAGAGAGTATATAGGGCCAGCTAGAGATTAAGTACCTTCTTCCAGATTGATTTTGAGGTTATAAGGCTAATGAGGAGCAAAGACTTCAGCTTTGGTTTTGTTGAAAAAATTGGCAAATTTGTAATATTCAGAAAGGATATTAGAAAGGTTAGAAGTCTCTGCAAGTTTTATGGAGTTAACCTGAATGTCTGAAGAGCAAAGACAGAGTTCAAAGTTGCTAGAGTCTGGAAGTTTTGATATGCACAAAAATATTGTAGTACTAACAATAGCGATGTTAGGTTACTCAGAGATAGACATGAAGGTCTCAGATGTAGGTATGGAAACTGTAGAATCTGATGATTGCAGAGAGATGTCAAGAATTGATAGAGATGCTAATGGTGTGTTAGCTATGACACAAGAGGGAGCAAGATTTTTCTGCAAAGATGGACAGAAGTTTATTAACCTATTTTCCCAGTCAATCAATGGATTGTATTAGGCAAGCTAGTTGTATCCAAGGACCAAAGAATAGAAAGAATCAAGCAGAGTGACACAGAAGTCCAGATTTATACAATTACCAGTGGAAAAAATTATGGGCAAGTTAGCAGTTTTGGAAATAGTGCTGTTTGATAAACCATTGAATGAGTGAAGGGCAACTGGAGGAGTTGCAGATGTCTTCAAGTGGTAAATATTCACAAATTTCAAGTCTACAAAGCAATAAGTAGACTCAAAGTCAACAAGAGCTCAAAACAAGATTTTATTAAGGTGATTCTGACCAAGGATCAAGAGAGAAGTGAGGGAGACAAAAAGCAAATGTGGATCAGAAAGAGTAGATATGTTGAGTCAGATAGAACTCATTGTTGCATAGGGAAGTTCAATACAGCCCTCAGTCTGTGCAGAATCCTAGGGATTACTCTCTATTTATTCAAGGGTTTCTCAGAAGTAGCTGCCAGAGGATTAGCAGTTGTTGAAATACTGCAGCCCTTGGGAGTGACCATGGTTTACTTCTTGGAACAGGAGTTCAACTTGTGGTCTCCTGCCCCACAATAGATGCACAAGTTGTTTTCAAAATGTTTCTTGTACTCATCACTGGTCAGCTTGCTATTATTGGCTAGCTTGGAAAAAAAATCTATCTGTAGAGAATTAGATTGCTTCTTTGGAGTGGAGGATAAGGATAGTTTAAAAGAGAATGTCTTGGTGGATGAGGCTACTGGAGATGGGTTCACCTTATTCTGAGAGGTTGTGGCATAACCAGAGGTGAAAGCTTTCTCTTGCTTCTAGGAGTGAGACTCAAAAGCCTCTTTTTCCGCTTGCCTAGCATGGTGATATTCATGGTCATGTTTCTAGTAGCAGTGATTGATAGTCATCATTAAAGCATACATATCTTGAAACAAGATGGGTTTTCCTTGTTTCTAGATTGAGATGGAATCATAAATCTAATTGGGGAGATCCTAGTAATAGCAGTAGCATAGAACACTATTCCCCTAACCTAATTAGGAGGTATAGCATATGAAATCTATGTTGTAAGTGGAAATCTTATCACCAGGCTTCATGCAGAAATTATCCAGCATGTTGGCTACCTGACTAACAGGGTCCAAGAGACCAAAATATTGATGTAGCTTGTCAACAAAGAGGTTTCAACTAGAAAGCTAGTCTTGCAAAATGCTCTGGTCTTTCTAGTTGAGGTCCATCTCAAACTAGTTCTAGGTTACTCCAGTGAGATAAATTGATTTTCACAATGTCTATGTCAAATTGTGCTAGATTAGTACAGAAGTAAAGGTGACATTGGAATAAGAAATTATTGAGCTTGTCAGACTCAGTACTGCTGAAAGTGTTGAGAATGTGGGCTTTAGTTCCTCTTGAATTAGTATTGGGACTAGGAGTCTGATTAGCATTAAGTGTATTAGCAAGTTGACCAAGTATGTTGGCCAACTGTTCATTAGTATTATTACTCTAACAGGGTTTTGAATGTGAGTGAGTAAAAGAAGTAGTTTTATTAGCTGTTAAATTAGTAATAAAATTAGTGGCAGGAGTATCCTCCCAATTAGGATTGTTGTCTGCAGGGACAATACTTGGGCCAGAGACAAGCAAAATAGTCCAGCTAGATTGAATGGTATTAGATGAAAACTTCAAAGGTAATTAGTCTCTTTGATGAATTCATCTCGAGTGTTGTAGAGCATTTGGCAGATAAGCAAGGTAGTCACTGAAATAGAAAATAGTATTGAAAGGTATCCTAAGTGGTGGGACTGGAGTTGATGTTGAAGAGTTACAGTGAGAAGAAGCTATTTGGACTTTGAAGTACAAAAGTTATTTTACAAGCAAGACTATGATAGAGGGTTTAGCAGACAGAACTGCTTAGAAGTAATAGCAGACTTGGGAGTCTGATAATACTGCCAGGCATAGTTCATACCAGAGGTAAAAGTCTACAAGGTGAACTTGGAGATGCACAAACTTATGAAACAACTTTGGCTTTAGCTTATATGCTGTACTGTCTATTTGCCATGTGGTTATAACTTCAGATAAGAGAAAGAAGTCTGAGATGGAAGTGAGTACTGATTAGTGTATTGCTGTTGAATACCAGAGATTGAGTTTAATAAGAGTTATCTTCATTGATTATCAGACTAGCGAATTATAGTGTAACTACTAGTCTTATATACAAGGAATGACTATAGGAGATGCTTGGAGTTTCAGTAGTATAGTTCTTATTGCTCTGAGCAGAGGTTTAAGTGGTGAGATATTGACAGGAGTAAGAACTCTGTTATAGAAGGCTGAGTTGGATAGGAGTATCTTTGTTATAGAAGATGAAATATTCAGATTGTTGCATCACTACCATGTAGGCATGTTGCAAGAAAGGTGGCTGCCATGGAAGGTAGGCTTTTAAGTTAGATGTTAATAAGGCAATATCACTATAGGGATATATTTTCTAAATAAGTAGACTTGGTATATGATATAACTAACATATATATCTGGGCTTTATATTCTCACCTCTTAGATTAGCTTACATAAGAAAGATGATGACAAAAACATGGCCAGAGAATATTGGAATTATAATAGATCCTTTGATATAGAAAGTTATCTAATATATGATGTTTTAGAGTTTTAAATAGCAAAGAGAGATTTAGTATCTGTAAGAGAATTAGTCTTACATTGAGGAGTTATAGAATGGTCCAGACATATAGTTTGTACACTTGACCAATCAATATCTACAACTATAATTAACTAAATAACTATAGTACTACTGTAGTAGACTAGATAATGGGAATTAGAATAAGGCAGGGGCAGTTATCAGTCTATCAGGAGCTAGTCTAGGTAATGACCAGCCTAGAAGTGTAACTAAGCTTCTGTAGAGTGGATCTAGACTTACAGTACTGCCAATATCTCCTAATAGTATCTAATACTACAGAGTTTTGGATGAATAGTAACTTGAGAGCAGATAGAGCTAAAGCTTATAGGCATAAAGTGGCAGGTCCACTTATATACCTTAGTAAGAGAGATCTGTGGAAAGTACTGTAAGGAGACCTGTTACTTTGTGAAAACTATTCTCTACTATATTACAAACTCTAATATCTATTATTAAATCTTCAAAGTTTATTGGAAGGATGATGTTATATAGCATGTTTAACACATGTTGACCTTAAGGCAAATACATGGCTGTTTAGGGTAGGCTAGAAGTAGTTAGCACAGACCATGGAGTTTTAGTATATAAGGTAGACAATTCTGTATAGAGTTCTTTATTAAGTTCTCTTATGTTTTATCCTAATATAAGACTTCTCTTTATTGACCTACTCTAAGGTCTTTGACTTGTAACATTAGAACTTGATTTCCCTTCTGAGACTGTCCAACACAGGACCTTCTCACACTTCTACTCATTCTCTCATCATCCTTGACCAAAGGATAACACTACCCTTTAGTTAAAAAGAATTGCTGGACCTTAGGCATAAAGAGGTACACTAGTTAGGCAAGGGAAGCCTAGCTGTTTGTTTGTATCAAAGCCCACTGGTACACTTCAAATGTATCACCTTTTGTAAATGTAATCTATACCTTTTCACTTAACAGCTTTGTGCTACATCTCTCCTTGTGAGATGTCTATGCAAGAGAACAGTAGGCATTTTTAAGATCTTGCTTAGAGTAGAACAGTTTTCTTAGGCCAAAATCATATACTCTTTTCTTAAGTTAAAAGTAGTCAGTAGATAGTGTAAGATGGGACAAGAAGAGAGCCTACTAGCATCTACAGAGATTGCATCAAGTTCAGAGTACAAGTTGGAGAGCAAGGCTAACACAACTTCCTTTCCATTACCAATATATACATTCTTTCCCCCATACCACCACTATTATCACCTTCACCCATTGATTCCCCCCTTACCTACAGCACTATGAGTTAGCATGACTTACATGCAATCATTAGACAACAACAGGAGTAGTTGGCAGCAATATAGGTACAAATACAAGCCCTGATTGGAGGAGAAACAGTAGCAGGAAGAGGAGTGATGGAAGAGTCCAATACAGAACCTAACATAGAGGTAGCCAAGCCACCAGTTTTTAATGGAGAAGCAGGGAGAGTAGAAGGATTTATTATGGCATACAGACTATATTTGAGAATGAAGATGAGAGAAGCAATGGTGGAGGAGCAGATTTAATGGATACTATTATACATACATGGAGGATCAGTGGATGTGTAGAAAGAGAATGTATTAGAAGATTGGGAGGCAGGAGGATTAGAATATGAATCAGCAGAGGAATTTTTAGCAGGATTAAAAAGAGAGTTTGAAGAAGGAGATGAGGAGGTAGTAAAGATTTCTTCTAGAGCTTGAAGTACAAAGTTCATATCTCTGTCCAGTTATCTTAATAGATGTCTGAAAGAGTAGATGAAGCATTAATACTTATCCATGATGTGCAGAATACAGATATCAAATGACTTTTAGTGTAAAAGAATACAGTCTTTTTTCATTTCTCAAAATCTGCTATTTAATATCAAAATCTCAAACTCTACATTTAGGCCACCCTTACTATAGAAGCTTTTTATTGTCATTAGGTAACCTCATACTTTGTTAAGTAACTGTTCTAGGTATTTCCATCATTGTTTCTGTTCATTGCTAGTACTATCATTCTTTAGTTATATTAGTATTGTTCTGCTAGATTAGAATGGACTTTATAGTATACAGAGTAGTTGTTATCTTCAGAAGACTGTTAGGGCAACTGGATAAAGTCCACAGGATTTGCATGGTTCTATGATATCCAGAAATATCTAAGAAAATAGAGTAAGGTTTCTGAAGGCAACAGATATCTTATATACTATACATTCCAATCTTCTTAATTAGTTTACTTCATGAGAAATAATGAGGACAGTATGACTAGTGATGTTTCTGATAAAAGTATCTAAAATGTTAGCCTGGAAAAAAGATTACTATTAGCAATAGATAGAAGAAAGTTGGAACAATAGATAAGATTGTACTCAGTAGAGATTAGCAGTAAGGAGCAACAGAGTCAACTGGACAAACTCCATGGGGTAGGTAGCAGTGTTTGGCATTCTGAAAGAGAAGAGAACTCTGTAGACCTTGGTGATGTTGGGGTTGAAAGAACAGATTGGTTGAAAGAACAGATTCTCTTATAGAGACCTCATTTCATTCTCTTATATTTTTGCTAGAGGTGAGTTCTATGCTATATTTCTTAAAACATATGACTTAGATTTCTTTTGGAGCTTAAAGTACAAGTTTTGTGTTTCTATCCTAACATTTAGCTTTAGCTTATATGCTGTATCTTTATATGTTGTACTAATCACACATTTCAGGAAAAGACCTTAAAAATCAAGATATAAGTAGAACTTAGGAAAGAAAAATATATTGCCATTAACACTTGGGAATTAGTGCCAGTTTTAGTGATTTTCAAAATGAAAACTTTATAGTATAACTATCTAACTTATATACTAAGTACTCTGTCTAAAATAGTATTTATAAAATGAAGAATATTGTTATAATCTTAAGTTCAAGAATGTTAAATACAGTTTACATCTCATTATCTGAGATCTATAGTGAGTCCTCATATGCTACATCTCTACTAGTTATACTAGTCACATATTTTAGAAGGCTTACTTAGAATCTTGTAAGGGAAAAGTCTACTGGAAAATAGTGAGATATATTGTCACCAACACTAGAAGATAGTATTGGTTTTGTCTAATTTTCAGGATAAGGCTTATAGTGTAACTACTGGCTTATATATTAGATACTTTACCTAAAGTAGTTATTTAAGAATAGAGACTGTAAGTGAGTTACTCTATGTTTGGATAGTCCTTAGATATAGAAATAGAAATCTATAGAGTTATTAGAAATTCAGCAAGGATGTCCAAGAAGTGATTAACTTAGAATGGAGGGAGTTAATCCATACTGAAAGAGATTTAGAAGTGCAGATGGATAAATAAATATTATTCATGGGTTGAGACAGATGTAGCCAGATCAGAATGTAACAAGAAGCTAAAGTACATATATATTGAGTAATATAAGAAAAAGAGCTTAATAGAGTTTTTGCTACAATTTAATCCACTTTATATATCTTTTGGTATACATGTCTACACTAACTTACTTTAAAGTATAACTAAGATCTTCTAGTAAATTCTATAATATTCTATTATTATATGATTATATAATTATAACTTGTGACTAGTATAACTATTATGTGATTTTTTTAAATTAATGATTTATTACATGGGACATGAGAGCAGACCGTAGTAGCTACTTTATAACTATATACAAAATAGACAGATTACATGATGGAAGAAAAGGAAAACAAAAAAGAAAACAAAAACAAAAAAGAAAAAAGAAAGAAAGAAAACCTAAAATGAAAACAGAAAAATATTCATATAGCCAAGCTTTATAAAGACTATGTGATAGTACTTTTGAATGCAAATGCCCTACTGTTAAACTCCAAAAAAAGAACAAAATGGCTAATTGTGTTTCTTCTTGGATTCTAATACTTGTTATATCTTCTGTACTTATATATGATATAATGTTTTGTTTTGATAGGATAGTTACCACACAGATAGCTGAAATCTTTCTAAGGGAAGAATCTCAATATATATTTACTAATAGGAGTATAATTAGTAATAGCTCTCATTGCTCTTACACAAAGAGAGTTTGAATGTCTGAAATACTTGAGCTATATACTATCTCTAGCATATGATAGTTCTAGTAGATTATTGTCTTCATTGTATAAGTCAAGAAACTGTTGTCTTTTTAGGTCTGAGGCTTGGAAAATCATTTTCTTGCACTCACTTTTCTTGCTAAAGTCCTAGAACAATTTGCATGGATACTGAGATATAGGTTTGAACAACTTGGTTTCATTGTTGACTGCTTTATGCAATAACTAATTATACTGACTTGGACACTCTTAGAACTCAATTGAATTGCCCTGATTTTAGACAAAGAATTTCCTGAGCTCTTTTAAGATAGATGTAGAGTGAATTTGGAATGGATAATATGAACTGTTAAAAAATTGCCATGCAGAGTGGATTAAATCTGTGATGACTATAATCTTCAAAATTCTCTGAATATTTGTAGCTTGGTTGATACCACATCTGATAATGAATAATTCAGCTTCCATACTAGTAATGTTTATTGTATAGTGTATAGTTTTGACAACTAGTGTTAGGATGACAGAAAGTGAACTTAGTCTTTTTTATTTTATTTTTTATTTTTTATTTTTTGTCTTGATTTATTTTTCATTTTTCAATTTTTAGAACTCTGGGGTTAGGGTTAAAAGTGATCAGTCACATCAGTCACATCTGATGGTGTGGTCACAACATTGATCACAGAACTTAAGAGAAAGTCATAGAAGGTTCTGGAATAAGATAACGTTATACAATATAGACTCCACATGTTGGCCTCATGCTTTACACATGGTCATTTAGGGTAGGGTGCACAGTAGTTAGCATGGACCATCTGAAGAAGTATATAAGGTAGACTATTTTGTAAAGAGTTCCTTATTGAGTTCTCTTGTGTTTTTCTAATACAAGAGTTGTTCTTATATTCAACTCTAAGGATTAAGATCATAACAACTAGTCTGTTATAGATATGAATATGTGTGATGAATATAGCCACATTGTTTTTAATGCTGATATCAGTGACAACAAGAGCATACAAGGGATATTTAGAAGACATGATTGCTAAATTGTCTAGTTGATAAGAGCAAGATATGAGCTAGTCATTGCTATACTTGCTAGAGAAATAAAAAGAAAAATAATCATGGAAATTGTCAATAATTTTAGAACCTGAAGAAAATTTAGAATTATAAGGGTTAAAGGAAGGAAATACTTCATTAAACCTATTATTCATATCAATGATAGAGCCTTTGATTCTTTCTTGTTGTTATAGAGTAAGCAAATCCAATAAGAAACAATGTTAGTTGATACAAAGGTTAGACATTGATTCAAGTAATGACCATAAAATATGATTGTGAGGAAAAGTATATGCTCTGAGTTATGCTCTGCCACTGAGTTTTCTTAAGTATAAGTGAATTGGAATAAGACTTGCAATAGCTTCAATACTCCAAGAAGGCAATGTTCAAAAGGTACCTGTGATCCAAATAGCCACTCTTCTTTGTATTTTTCTCAACTTGTTAAGTAGATAAGAAAGCAGCATCTTGTTGTAAAACCACAGTTGAAAACCATAGAGGGTAATAGGAAGAATGCAACTTCTGTACAAGAGTCACTTCTGATGAGGGACAAGATCATGAGAATGTTGTGGCAACTACTAGACCAGTGTCCAATAGCAGCACTAACAATAAATCTCACAGAAAGATGTTTAGTGGGAAACACAAGTTGTATAATTCATAAGAGAACTCAACAGGGAACCACAACAGTATTCTACTGACTATTTATATAACTATCCATGGTCTGTGCTACAACTATGCATCTGCTGTGCATCCTACCCTAATGTCCATGCCCTGTCCTCATGTTCATTACTAATCTACCTTATGTCCTATTACTCATCCACCGTATATCTACCTCAAGGCCAGCATACCATATATATGTGCCCTGATATCATACCCTAAACCCTACTATTCATCTCCATCATCCATGTGTGCACCATATATACACCATGAGAAAATCATATTGTTAACATATTCCTTGATGTCACTTTATCTCTAGACTCTTCTTGATCC
>Ga0157368_1000511_pt1 | contig 18103 bp, 11 predicted proteins | sample AttbisABBM3_FD_113146 | JGI IMG/M metagenome (GOLD analysis project Ga0157368, IMG submission 113146) | Fungus gardens microbial communities from leaf cutter ant in Botucatu, State of São Paulo, Brazil - Atta bisphaerica ABBM3 | ecosystem: Host-associated > Fungi > Mycelium > Unclassified ...
CACCATGCTTCCTACATGTGCCCTGATGTCATACCTTTAATCTCTGCTGTACATGTGCATACCATGTGTACACCATGAGGAACCCTTGTCCCTTGACGTCATCTCTAACCCTAACTCTAATCTAGACTCCTCTCGATCCTTCTAGACCGTTCTAGACTCTATCACATGACTTCCTAGTCATGTGCTCTCCATCCATTGTAGACTAATAATTACTACTGTCCTATCTCTGTCCTAACCCTAACCCTACCAAAGTCTGTCCACATACTCGTCTTATAACACTACATAAGATAATATCTAGAGAATGGAGACTGTAAATAATTACCTTGAGTCTGTGTAGTTCTCAGATGTTTAAATGGAGTTTCATGGAGTTGTTTAGCAAGAATGTTCAAGAAGTAATTAATATAGAATGAAAAAAGTTAATCTGTACTTAATGAGATTTAAGAATATGGATAAAAAGAGATATTATCTGTGGTGTTAACTAGATATAGTCATATTGGTATGTAATAAAGAACTAATTTAGAAATAGAGTTGGAATACATTATAGAGTTTTTTAGAGTTGGGAAAATCACAAAAAAGTAGAGAAGAGAAGAGTGTCTGGCTTTTTCAATATGATTGTAGACTACTTAAAAATGTTTAGAGTATAAAGAGTTATATAAGTATCAATGTATGGATTAGTAAGTAGTTGTGGATAAAAAGTTTAAGTATAATAGAGTAGAGCTTTTAAAAAAACAAATTCTTTTACATATTAGATATAGTTCATACTGGGAGGTGAAAACTTATGAAATTGGGTTAGGAATATACTAAGTATGGAAACTCTATATAAAGAGTGTGGTAATATAGAATAACCTTAGCTTTAGCTTATATACTATGCTGTCTGTTTACTATATAGTCATAACTTTAGAAAGTAGAATAAAGTTTGAAGAAGATAAGTGCTAATGTGATATATTGTTATAGAATATTAGAGATTGAGTTTACTTAAATATTTGATTATCAGACTAACAAAATATAATATAAATACTAGTCTTATATGTAAATATAAGAGATGCTTAGAGGTTTCAAAGTATAGCTCTGAGTGAAGGTTTTAGTAGTAAGATACTAAAAGAGATTAATAAGATAACTCTACTATAAAAGACTGAGTACTTAAAGAGTTTAGAATTAATTACATTATTGTTATGGAAATGTGCTATAGAAAATGTAGCTATCATAAAAAATAGACTTTTGTTAGGAATTAAACAAGATATTACTACTGCAGAGAATAATCTTTAGAATAGATAAACTTAATATATAATATTACACTTATTTATATCTATTGCATTATTTGAGTAAATTTTATAATTAAGATTATATAATATATAAACTATATATATAACTAATATATATCAATAGCTTCATTTAATAGAAAATTAATTAAGTTTTCTCTGTATATTTTATATATTAACTTTTAAGTCAATTATAGTTATTATGATCATAATTTTGTAATATTCTGAGATATTTTATTGTTATGACTTAAGTTCAAAAGTAATAGAACAAAAACAACTTATATATTAAGTAATATAATAAAACTTAATAAAATTCTTAGTATAGACTAGTTTATATTATATATTATAAGATATAGTCTATACATAACTTACTTTCAAAGCTCAAGTTCAACTTATACTTTTAGAAAATTACTTATTTTATTTGTAGTAATATTTATGTTTTTTTTCTTTTCTTTTAATATTGTTATTTTTTTATCTTTGACTGCTTCTAGTTTCAGTCTAGTTAAACTTGTTAGATTTGTGAATAGTAGACCTGGCTTTAATTTATTTTCTTTCTCTTTATTTTTTTCTATTTTTTCTTTTACTTTATTTTAATTTTAGATTTAGATGAAGAGTATAATGTGATGTTATGCATAATAGTTATACAAGTCACAAAACATGTTGGAGTATAACATATGTCACAGTATGGTTATATATGTCACAGTCATATAATATAGAGAAAGATATAGAGGATTTTGGAACAAATAATATTATATAGTATAACAATAATATATTAGTCTAATAAAGTATACATGGACTTTAAAGTAGGTTAGTTATAGTATGCACACAAACCATAGTCTGTGGTATATAAGGTAGACTATCTTATACTTGGAATTTTATTAAGTTCTTTTGTTTTTACTTAAGAGTTTAAGTTACAACAGGACTAATCTCTCATTTTATACTTCTCAATAAGAAGTCATACTTTCTCTTGCTATCTTTTAGAAAATCTAGAGATACTTATTATATATTTTATTATCTTACTCTAATAACTACAATTAATCTATCTTTATGGACTTTTAATCTATTTTTCCAAATTTTAGCCTAACCTAATATTAGAGATAAATCATACTTGCCTAATTATCCATGATAATATAGAAGACAGAATAGAAAGAAGACTTAGTAGATCAAGTGGTAGAGAAAGGCCAGAAGTGAGTACTATGCAGATAAGATGACCTTAGCTTTAACAGATAATATTGTATTTAGCCTATGTGTCATATAGTCATAATTTTTGAATGAAGAAAGATTCAGATAGAAGAGTTCAAGTTAATTATCAGACTGAGGAATTGTACATAGTAACTATTGTTCTTAAATACCAGAAAAGGGGTTTTAGTAATAATAATGAAGTATTGTGTATACTACTGTTAGATACCATAGTGTTGTCAACTGAAACTTTATAGAATTTGATATGAAATAAAAATGCTTTTATTTATGGAGTAATAGATAATTAGAATGGAATATGATCTGTTCTGGAAGAGAGTAGGTGCATTTAGATAAGTTTGTTATCTAGAATGGATAGTGAATGTTGTTAGTTAATATATAATATCTGATCAAATAATTTCTCTACTATTTTAAATTTCTATTCTTTTATTTCTAAATCTTTTATTATATTTTAGTAATAAGTATTTATAGAGATATAATTAGTCATCTTTCAAAATTAGCCTGACATTTACTATAATAGATAACTGAAAATAGATCTTAAACTTAATAATATTAATTATTCTCATTGATATTATTTATTATTACTATCTTTTTATACTAAACCTCTGAATTACTTTCAAAGTCATCTAAGTTTCAAGTATCATAATTAGTGAGTAGTTCATTTTATAATAATAAATATACTATAATTATATTTCTTAATATCATTATTCTAAATTCTTTTACCATCTTTTAGATTTATGATATTACATTATGTGATATTTTATGTAATTACAATCACATATCTTTTTATTGACCCAAAATAAAGAAAAAATTAAATTAAATTAAATTGAGAAAAAATGGATGAAAAAAAGTAAAATAAAATAAAATATAAAAGTTTAAGTATACTATGATAGTACTTTACTTAAGATTCAATCTCTAGAGAAACTTGCCTTTCTTTTATTTATTTATTTATTTAAAATCAACAATTCATTATATAGGATATAGTAATAGACTATGGTACCTACAACATTGATACTTAAATATCAAGAGAAAAAAGAAAAAGAAGAAAAAGAAGAAAAAATTAGTGATACTAATTTATACTAAGTAACATAATAATAGTAATACTATTATTAAGTGATTCCTTTATAGAAGAAGAAAGCTCTTAAATTAAATTCAAGGAAAGTAACAAAATACTTTAATAACTTTCTGCTAGGATTCCAGTATGTGTTATACCTCCTACAGTTATATAGAATATGATTTCTTAATTCTATTGAATATTCTCTGCATGAGTATGCAAAAGATTTTCTAGGAAAAAACATTAGACAATATTTGCCTATAGGAGCATGGTTTGTAATGGCTCTTGTTATATGTATATATAGTTTGTTGGAATGTTCAAAACTTTTGAGTTATAAGCTACCTTTCATATAAATGGGCTTAATGATTAAGTTGTCATCATCAATTAGATCTAGAAAGTTCTTTCTCTTATATTCTGATACTTGAAATGTCATCTGCCAATTATTTAGAATTAAATCATATTCTTCTTTTTTTTAAAAATCCTATAATAATTTATATAGTGTAATAGGATCCATTTTGAACTTTTTAATCTTTTTATCTATAGCTAAGTGAAAAGGTTATTTTGTACTGCTAAGACAATCTTAAAAAGCAATTGAATTATTAGAACTTTTGTTAAAGAAAGTTTTAAGATCTTGAAATATAGTAATAGAATATAATTGATATAGATGGGAGGATAAATCAAATATATATCTTGCAGTATGTATGATATCTATAATAATAATAATATTTTTAGCATTTAGAATCTTAATAGCTTGGTTGACTTTATATTTGATTGAAAACAATTCCACTTCAGTGAAAGTGATATTTATTATATGGTAAAGTATCTTGACTATAATGTTTTTGCTAAAGTAAATATGTGATATTGAAGTTGTAACATTATTCTTGATGTTAGTATCAGAAATGACAAGAACAGTACTTGAATTTAATAGAGAGTTATCAAGGATTTTGTCAAGAGTGTGAAGATAGATATTCATGACTTCCTTATCTTTATAGTTTACTGTGTAAAAAGAGAAATAATTGGGAAAATTATCTACTAGTCAAAAACTAGGTGAAAGTCCTTTATGAAGTCTGTTAAAAGAAGAGAAAACTTCATTTAGCTGATTGTTGGTATCCACAATTAAACTCTTGTTTTTTAATATTAATTATCTGTCAAGTTTCCCATTAATAATTGATGAAGTTTTACTTTTTTCAAATGATAAATATCTAAAAGAGAATTGATGGTATGTTGCTTAGATAAAGATATTATTCTCAAATGATATCTTCTGCTAATTTTGTCAAGGTGAAGATAAATAGGAACAAGGCTAGCTATAGCCTTAACTCTCTATAATAGTGAAGTACAGAAAGTACTAGTGATCCATAGTGTTGCTTTGTATTGCATCTTCTTAAAATTTTTTAGAGAATAAAAGAAAAGAGCTTCTTTGTAATACCATAATTGAAAGCTATAGAGAGTGATAGACATGACACATGTTTTGTAAAAAAGTTATTTATGCAAAGATAACAACTCTTTAGTAAAATTACCCAATATTTTCATATTTTTAATGGTGAATAGTGCTTTGTTGGAGTAAAAGTAGATATGATGATAAAATGAAAGTTATCTATTAAAGATAAAACTAAGATATTTCCACTTGTTTTTTGAATGCAATTGAGATCCTCTTAAAAGTTCTAAGTCTAGAGAAGAAGGATCATAATTCTTTGTAGCTCTAGAAAAATGGAAAATCTCTAATTTGCTATATTCAGTTATAAAACTGAATTGTTCAAAAAGAGAGAAAATAATACTATGATTACAAAACAAATAAAAGATTTTGAGTTCTTTTCTCAAAAATATGAAAGATCAGGGTGATATAAAGTACAAACAAAATGGAAGAAATAACATATCCTTGATATATATCTACATTTGCTCTGAAAGAAGGAGAGATGAAATTGTTTCAAATATATTGGGTTTTTCTGTCAATTAAATAATTGGAAAATAAAGTAGAGATTCTAAAATCAAAATCTAGCTTTGTTCAAAATTAATAGAAGAAGATAGTAGTTAAGAGATGGAAAAAATTGAGCTATGTTGAAGGCCAAAGTACTATCTAAGGTGGAATGATATTTCAATGCTCCTAATTTGTTCAGATAAACAAAATCATATATGATTGAATGGGTTTGCAATCTATTGCTGATGACTTTTTCTATAAGTTTCCCAAGTGTGTTAAGAGGAATAATAAAATAAAACATTTTTAGAGAGTTATATGCCAGTTTGTTTAGTTTGTGAATAATAATCAATGTTGAATTCTTAAAATGTAATAACTAAAATCTGAGATTGATACAAGTATTAGCAATATTGACAAAAATTCATAATGCACTTATCATTAGTCACCAAAAACTTTTAGATAACTTTATAATATATAATCAGGTTCTAGAGTAGATGAGCTACTGTATTTTTTAATAGTATTAGTAATTTTCACCTTGAAAAATAGTGGCCACTCAGATTAAGGTTTTGATGAGATTTCATTGAGTAAACATAAATTAATTTATTGATCTTGAGCTAAATTAAAAGTTTGGTGAAGAGCTTACCACAGATCTTTTAATTTAATGTATAGATGCCCATTGAATTGAATGGCTTTCATAGCTGATAGTTTACATTTCTTAACCTAGTTCATGAAGTTCCAAGGTCTTTTGTTTTTTGATATGATTTCTTAAATTTTCTCCAATCTAAAATTGACTTGGATAAACAATATACAATTAACTCTCTTTTACATTCTTTGTTTCACTATGTTTTAGAGTATTTGGTAGTTTTGACATATTTAGAATACTTCTTTCAAAGGTTCTCTAAAATAGACATGAAATCTTGTACTACTCTTTCAAGTGATTTACTATTAGAAATATCAGTAATATTAAGGTTACCAACTTTATTTTTAAGCTTATTGATGAAACTTTTCTCTTCTTTACTGTTCTTAATAATGGTTCATTATTTATCTTGAATGAACTCCTTATTAATGATAATATCAACTGTTAGAGAAGCATGATTAGAAGAACCTCATAAGTTAGATAGAATAATATATGTGTCTAATTCTTCTGAATTAACTCAAAGAAACATCAAGTCAATAACTAAATTATATTCATTAGAGTTGTCAGCATATCTAGTTGGAACTTGATTGATAGGTGTAAACAAATCTAGATTAAAAGAATCAGTGATTTTTCTAAGAATATCAGCATATACAAAATGGTGAGGATAAGACAAGTTCTAATTGTTATTCCTGATATTAAATTCTTCTATTATAATAAGAACTTTATTAAGATTTACCTTAATATTCTTTAGATCTTTTAAGGTATCTTGCTAATCATCAGAAGAGACATTAATAATGAAGCAAATAAACCTATGATTAAAGAAAGAAATAAGATTAATATCTCTATGATTCTTTTCTAAGTGAAAATTATAATTGAAAAAGTCTAGCATTGATATATGTGATGACTTTAGGATAATTGTTTTTGTTAACTAAATGTTTTGAAAACATAATCTATAATGGGTGATTGAAAATGCCAACAATTGTTTTATCTTCTTCAGATAACAAGCTAAGAATGGTTCAAATAATGAACTAAGGGTAATGTTGATATTTTTATAATTATTGCTTAATTCCATCCACACTTGAGCAAATTGAATTAGCCTAATTTCTTGGAGCTTCTATAACTTCTTATTATGTTAATCTTAGTTAAACTTATGTTTTCAGAAAGGACAGTTGTAACTGTTTGCTTGGTGGTTGCCTTTGCAATTTGCACATTTAAATGTATGTGAATATAGTTCTTCTTTTAGGGTTTCTAGTTTAGGAGGGTTTATCTTGAAGTTGGCTTTACAATACTAAGCCATATCTCTATGGTTTTCCAATTTGTGTAGTCTATTGTATTTTGGATATTTGGCACTATACATACAATATACAAAAGTAGTATATCTCCACTTCTAGCAATTCTTGCATTGAGAAATGCCAGAGTTCATGTTTGTGCCTCTAATAGTTGTGATATGACTACTGATGTTGAAACATTTATTAATAAGTGTTTTAGTATTTAAGCTATTCTAGAAATTTCAAATATCAATCCAAATGACTGCCATATCTGATTTTTGAGAGGCTTTGATAATGTGTAAGTACAAGACTAAAACTATATTATTGAAAATATGTGTTGATTTGGTGACACTCTCAATGATATCAGAGAAAATGGAAAGGTTTGTGTTTTTGATAAAATATAGAATATTAAGGATTTTCAAATAGAATTTGAATTGGAGGAGTTTTGAGCTCATAATATCACTGAAGTCTACTTTGTTTAAATTCTTCATATATTTTTCAATAATATTCAAGTCAGAAGCAACAACTACTTTGTTGATAGTGATAAGAATCCTCTTGTTGTCAAAATGAATAAAGTTGACAAAGATTTTGGACTTTACTCCCTTAAAAAGCCTATTAATATTAGAGATATAGGTATTAGCTATAATCATCACTCTTTTAATGTTGTTTGATCCTATAGAAACAATGATCTGTTTTCTTGAGGAACCTTTAGTTGTCATGTTCAACTTTGGTTTACTTTTTTGGTTTGATGTGTTAATGACTTGATAAGTCTCTAAAACTTTGTTAGCAGAAAGTTTTGGAAAAACATCTTTGATTTTTACAATATCCTTGATGTCAGCATTGGATGCTTGAGCATAAGATAAATTATTTGACTGAGATTTTTTTGATGAAGATTAATTTTTGGAAAATTTTAATTTTGCCAAAACATTTATACTGAATCTGAAAGAGATAGAAGGGGGAATTTTTGAGATGTTAGCCTACTTTCCTTTTAGTATATTACTTTGGTATAAGTTATTTATGAACTTAGTAGACTTTTTGTTAAATTGTGCTGAAATACACTGTCTAAATGATCTTTGATTTTATTGGCTAGCAATTTGTCTCAATCTGCCTTATAAATAGCTATTAGGAATTCCCAAGTAGCAAAATCAAACTTGGAGATTTAAGAAATATCTTTTTCCATTTTATCTTCTAACTTTCATTATTTGATAAAGATAGCTATTCTAAGTAGTAAACAAGAGATGTTTTTAGCATCACCTTTTAAATATTCATTTATTCTAAATATATGAATTAGGCAAAAGCTACTATTTTACAATTGTAGGTCTGTAAGTTAATTAACTTTGTAAGGAATTACAAATAGCTCTATGTCTTGAGAGATAGTTAGATTGTTGTTTACTTCTATTTGGGAAGTATATGATTTGATGGTTTCAATAACATGTAGAATATGCATGGATTTATTTATAAGCATTGTATTTGCAGAATTACTTGTCCCTTCTTTTATAGTTATATACAAAAGAGATAGAGTTTGTAGATTTTTGTTATCTATCTGTTTAGCCCATATAAAAATGTTGGCCTGAGCTTTGACTTTCTGTGTATGATCTATGGACAATATATCAAGAAGTATAGAGAAGTCTCTAGACAATTTAGAACTAGAGAATATAGACTAATGAGTATCTTATCCAAAATATATAACTAATATGATTTATAGAGATATAGTACATAAGCTCAAGGTTGTTCCAACTCCTATATTTTGTATACTCATATAATATATAAACTTACTTTTATAGACTTCTAAAAATTCCACTATTAAATTTTGGATAACAAGATGTGAATTATGTCTAACATCTGCTTAAGATAGTTATCTAAGAATAAAAACTGTAAATGAGTTACCTGGTTCTAAGTAATTCTTGAACATTGGAATAAATATCCATAGAGTTGTTAAGAAGTCTAGTGAGAATGTCTGAGGTAAAATAAAGAGAGTAATCCATACTAGAAGAAGTCTGAAAGTGCAGATGGCTAAAAGAGTATTATTCATAGGTTGGAATAGATGTGACTAAATGTTAGACACAGTTGACATCTCATTATCAGAAATCCAGAAGAAATATCTCAGATATCAAGATCCAAGTAAAAATATGTTATTCAAGAATGTGGAAGTTGGAATTCAGCTTTAGTGTATGTATTGCATTTCTACAAGCTGTACTGGTTGTATATTTCAGATCAGAACTAGATATTTTAAGAGGTGGACAACCACAAGAAGATTGCAAGATGTGTTATTGCTAATACTAAAAGACTAGTTTTAGTTAATTTTTAAGATAAGTTACTACAGTGTAAGCTACCAGATTATATACTCATTGGTATATCCAGGATAGCTATCTAGGATATAGCTGCTCAGTGAGTTACTCTTCTCTTTATTAATTCTTAAATATCAAGAAAGAAGTATCTATGGAGCTGTTTTGTATTAGTGAAAACATCTGAGATAATATAGCTGGTTTTGGTTTATATTGGAAAAGAGTCTGAAAATGTGGATGAAAACTAGTGGTTATCTGTAAGTAGAGATAGTTGAGGTCAGAACATGAGATGTGACAACTGATATATATTGCTAGTTTTTTTAGTACTATATTTAATCTCAATTTTTCCATTGACATCTTTGTTTTATTCTTTATTTTCTAACACTGATCACATTTCTATATATTACTTAACCTCTTTCATTACTGTTAGTCACCAATAATTTCTAGTAACCAACTTTACTGTCTTTTACTGTTTTTTATATCTTGCTATTAGTATATTATGATATAGCCAAATGATTTTTGATCTCAAACTCTTATACATCTTCTCTTCTTTCAACATTAACTTATCCTCAATCTGTTACTCATCATTTCTCAATATATTTACTTCAGCTTTCTTTATCTCTTCTACTTCTTTAACTATCTTATCATTCTTTGCTTTCAATTTTTTCTATAATTTCTTCTTCAGCTCTCTCAATCAACAACTATCTTTTTTTTATTGCTCTAATCTCTAACCACTCTTTTTTCAACATTATCTGATTTTCATTATCATTTTCAATATTCTTTATCTAATTTGCTCTATTCATACTCTTACTAGCCATATACTTCAAAGCAAAATTGAATCTTAACAAATATAAGATTTATTTAGTCTGTTCCTAATTCAACTTCTGAGCTTTCATAAAATATTATCTGTCCAAATCTTAAACTAATTCTTAGCTTCTTGTAAGAAATGTCTTCATGCCTCTAAGCATCTGATAATTGCTAATATTTTTTATTGTGAATCTCATATTTTTTTCTCTACTTAATTTAATAAATTTGATATATAGGTAACTAATCTCTACTTCTCATCTTTACACTTCATTGACAATATTCCTTTTATTTTCAAGTCCAACACATCTATTTCTACTCTTATTTTTATCTAAGTCTAATGTTATCAAGTTTAGTTTTATTATAAATCTCTTCTTTAATTTTTTAAATACCTTTTGCTGTTTATTTTCCCAATTTTATTTTATATCTCTTCTTATTATCTCATAAAGGGATTTTTCTATTCTTACAAAGTTTTTAACAAAATATTTTGCCAACTCTAAGAGCCTCTGTACATTCTTCACTTCTCTTAATACTGGTCAATCTACTACTTCTTGCTAATTTTCTTTCTCTATTTTTACTTTATCTAGTTCAATTACTACTTCTAAGAATCCAACTTCTTTAATCTTCTATATATATTTTTCTGGTTTAATAAATGAATCATTTTCTGCCATCATTTTAATATTTTCTCCACAATATTATTGTATTTCTTCATTTCCATTTCTATCATTACATCATCAATAAATACTACTACATCTCTTATCTTTATTAAATCCCTTAACAAGTCATTCATTATCACCTGAAAGATAGCTAGTAAATTTGTAAGTCTAAAAAACATTACTATCAGCTTATAAGTATCCTCTAGCATTAAGAATGCTGCTTTTTACTCATATTTCTTGATCCTCATATCATTATACTCTTATTTTAAGTCCATCTTTGTAAATACTATCTTATTTTCTATGTTATTTATTAGATTTAAGATTAGTATTGTTTTTAATTGTCTAACTGTTCAAATATTAATAGTTCTATATATTATGAACTTAGGCTCAAGAGTTAAAGTAAAAGAACAATGTTGTATTGGATAATATAAGAGAACTCAATAGAGCTCCTAAGTACAATCTATCTACCTTATATACACTAAGCTCATAGTCTATGCTACACTAACCTAGTTTACTCTAAAAAGCATGTATTTGCCTTAAGGTCAATATATGTAATATATGTTATATGACATTATTGTTCTAGAACCTTTTTATAATATTCTGTGTAACATATGATTATGTGACCATGACATGTGATGTCATGCTAACCTCTAATCCTAAGTCTGAAAATAAAAATGGGAAAAGAAAAAATAGTCCACTATCTTCAATTCTAATATTATATCCTTTTCTTTCTATTCTTCTTTAGCACAAAGAATACTGGTAATATCTTGGGTAACTGCAGTAGTCAATTATATCTCTTCCTCAACTAATTCTTAAAAAACTTCTGAGTTTTTATTCTAGACAAGGAATAAATTTTCTCTTTTTTTTGTATAAATTCTTCTCTAAGATTTATGGCATAATCCCATAGCATTGTTAGATGGAGTTCATACCTTGTTATCCAAGATCTAGGAATAGCATCTCAAAAGTTCAGAACTAAGTGCATCACATTATCTAGAAATATAGAAGATAGAATAGAATGATCTTTAGCTTTAGCTTATGTGCTGTACCTCTATGAGTTGTACTGGTTGTAGATTTTGGATCAGAGACTGGAAACTTAGAAGGTAGTGAGATATATTGTTACTAACACCAGAAAAAGAGTACTAGTTTTAGTTGATTTTTATAATAACTACTATAGTATAAACTACTAGATTATATACTAGTTAGTATATCTAGGGTAGTTATCTGGAATATGACTGCTAAGTAAGTTACCCTAATTACTAGTGATCCTTGGATGTCAAGAGAAAGAGATTCATGAAGTTATCTTGGACTAGTGAGAACATCCAAGGTGAATTGGACAGTTCTGATTTATATTGAAAGAAGTTTGAGAGTATAGATAAGGATAGGTAGTTATTTATGAATAGGGACAGATGAGGCTAGAACACAGAATGTAACAGGCTTCCTCATTAGCATTCTCTCTGAATCTTTCTTCTTGAATATCTTTAAGTACTTATAGAATATTTTAGAAATCATTTTCTCTACTGTCCTAATCTCTATCAAATCTTTCTATTTCTCTTCTTTCTCTTCTACTATTCTTGCTATTTCTATTTTCTTCTCTACTGTTTGTTTTCTGAACTTTTTCCCTTTTCTTTTCTTTTTTCTTTTCTTTTTCTTCTTCTGCTTTAGCTATTCTAACTTCATCTGGTTAGTCTTTTACTGATTTCCACACTTTTCTGAGCATTTTTTCATTTATATCTCCTCAGTCTTCCAATCAATCTCAAAGTTATGGCATGCTAGCTATGATATCTCTAATATCACACTCTACTTTTGACCTCCTATCACATTTATTTCTGTTTTCTCTTTATGTCTTCTATAAAATAGTTCTATCTCTACTGTATACTCAATTGGTTTTTTATAATTAAAGATACTATTCACATTTCTTATATAAATTAGCCTCTCTAACTTAAACTTGTGCTTTTTTGCAAACTCTTGAGTTATTAATAATTCTTTTACTCTACTATTCAATAACATCTATACTGTAATTCTATTTTCTTTATCTTTTGCCTCAAATCTATCTTAGCTATTATCTCTCTCAACAATTTTTCTTTCTTTCCCTTATTAGAAATTCATGCCTATATCATCTTACTTGTTAATACTTCAAATTTGTTGCTTAAAGGCCAACATTCTGGTCTCTTAACTTTTACTTTTCTACTCTTCCCAATATTTCTACAATTATGGACAATGTGCCCAAAATCTCCACAAATACAACACTTTCTCTCTTACATTACTCTTTCTCTGTTCTTCTCTCTTTATCTTTCCCACTTCTTTTGTTATCTTCATTCTCTTTCTGTTTCTTTTTCCTTTACTATTTCCATCTCCTCAATTCTCTTCTACTCCACTTCAATTCTCTTTTTTCTTTTTTCTCCTCTCTTACTATTCTATTTTTCTCTCTCTTTTTCTCTTTTTCTTTTACTTTTTTTCTCCTTTGATTCTTTTTAATCTTTCTAATTTTTTCTGTATTTCCTTTAATTTTTCTACACTTTTCAATACTTGTTGTATCAATCTCATTACTTTTTTCTTTTGTTTTAACTCTTTCAACAATTCTGCTATTTCAGGGCTTAAATTTTGTTTATTATATATTTCTGTCTCTATATTATTAACACCTCAAGTTTTTCCAAGTGATTTTCTCTGTAAAGACTAGCTAGTATTCTTTCTACCTAGTTTCATACTATTTACCAACTACCTGTCTACTGTCTTACTAACTACTATTCTAATTAAATACTATTCATCACCTTTAAGAAGAGAATCTCTACTCTAGATATTTTCTTACTAGACAATACTATTTTTCTATATGGAAAGATTATAAGGAATCTTCAGTACAAGACTTTTATACAAAAACAACAAGTATGCTAAAACAAAACCACATACTTAAACAATAAGTACATTTGGATATTAACCTAAGCCTGATCAGCACTATTCTTCTGGTGATTACTACCTATCTTTTAAGTATTTATAATATCATATTATATAATATATTATATAACTGTAGTCATATATCTCTTTATTGATCTAAAATAAAGTTTTATTTTATTTATTTTTCTCTTTTTTTTTCTTACTATTACTTTACTTCTTTCAAACAATTTCTATAATTTTTCTTTGCTTTATTATTAGTAATATTTGACTTATTTTCACTTTTTTATTAGAAAATATATAAAATCACTAATTACATAGTCTATAGTTCTGTAAAGTGTCTCTCTTGTACCATATCTATTTACTACTGAGAAAATTTAAGTAAAAGTATGAAATTTTGCTTTAGATTTATTAAAAAATGACTTATATCTAATAAGTTCTAAAAAAATAAAATGTAGTTTTTAAAGATACTTATTAATTTACATATATTTGTTGGATTTTTCAAGATATTAAATTTATGCTTATATAAAACTAAAATATTATAGTAAATCAAGACTACTGAATGTAAAGAAAAATGCCAAATAATTGAGAATAGAAGTCTAATATTATATGTATCATAGTATGCTTGAACCTTTATATTTTATTTTGATTTTATTTAACTTTTCATTTCTTGGTTAATAAAAAAATATGTGATTGTGGTTATAATATGTCATATGATGTGATAATATAAGTCTAAAATATAGTAGAAGAGACTAAAATGATAATGTTAGAGTATATGTTTACAACATATTTGTTAGAGTTGAAAATGATAAACTTCTTTTTTTTTCCTTTTTATTTTATTCTCTATTTATTTTTTTATTTTGAACTTAAGATTAGGATTATAGCATAATGTCATAATTGTTATATATAGTAATAAGACATAATGGCTATTACAAGTCAGTCACATAGTTACAAGTTATATAGAAGGATATGGAAGATTCTGAAACAATAATATTATATAACATATTTACTACATGGTGACTTTATAGATAATATATGGTCTTTAGAGTAGATAAGTATTAGTCTTGCACAGATTATTAGCTAGCATATATAAGATATATACTGAAAACTTCATAAAGTTCTCTTGTACTAATCTAATACAAGATTCTTTTTTTGACTTAACTCTGAGTTTTAAGTTGTAACAATATTATTCTTATAGTATATATATAGTGGACTTACAAACAATACATATAGTTTAGGATAAAACTTGTAATAAAAATATATATAATATAGAAATATATTAAAAACTCCTTGTCAAGTTTTTTTGTAATCACTGTGAGACTCTTATGTCACATGCTATCTGATATCTACATATTTCTCACTCTCTTCTAGTATGGATCACATTCTATCACTTATTAATTTAAAAACCAAAAATTTTACATTTCTCTCAATTCCATAAAGTTTCAAATGACAACTGCTATGATGCCTGACAATCCAGCATATATACAACAGTAGAATATTATTAGATTACCACTTCCATATTTAAGAATGTTAGCTACTATATACCATTCTTTAGTCTAATAATTAACCTGAAATTTATGCCACACTTACCTCAACTCTCTTTCAAAACTCCTAACCTCTAGAAATACAGTCATGTGATGTATATGCTAGATGCAATGTCATCTGTTAAAGTCAAAACTGATTATCTATATAATATTATTTTCAGTTCCTATTTAATCTGTAGTTGCTAAGTCCAGTTCCTATATTATATTTATAGATATATTTGGTGAGTGTAAATTGCCCCTAATATCTTGCTCTATAAGACTAATTAGTATGCTATTAACTATCTTGGTTAGTGGTTACTATAACAATATGTCAAAGTCTAACTTTGGAGATAATTCATCTTTCACAATAGTATTATTAGTCTGTAATATTCCACTTATAACCTGTCTTCTATAGTGGAGTTACCACCTACAATATTTCTACTTATAACTTATCTTTCATAGTAGAATTATTCTTGTTAAAAATTCTCAAACACTTAATCTTCTATAGTAGAGTTTATTTTTTTCTAGACTTAGTCTTCTATGACAGAGTTCTCCTATTTCAAATCCCTATCAGTATCTTACCACTGAAATATTGCTTGGAGCTGTACTATAAGATATCTGAGTTCTTCTTTCATAATACTCTGTATTTGAGAACTAGTAGATATAGTGTAATCTTTAATCTGATAATTGAATGTCATTAACACTAAATTCCAGTATTACAGTAACACACTTATCTTGTCAGAACTCATACTCTTGAACTCTATTTATTCTTTTGAAGTTGTGACTTCATAGTAGGTAGATGGCATAATATATAAGCTAAAGCCAAGATTGTTCACAAAGTCCATAACTTCTCACTCTTTGTACAATTCCAATACAACTTCACAAACTTTTGCTCTCAAGTATGAAGTATAAACTGTACCTAATACCTGAACTAGGTATAAAAGAGATGAGAATGATATAATACTAGAGTTTGAGTACAGGATGAAGTTTGATATTAGTTTTCTTATATTTACAATTTTTTTACTGCTTTCTTCTTATTTTCCTTTTATCTTGTCTTCATCTTTACTACCAGTTCTATCTTTTTTAAAGCTCATACTTATTATAAACTTAAACCTAAGAGTTCAGGCAAAACTGCAACTTGTGTATTAAGTGACACAAGAAAACTTGATAGAGTTTCTAATATAAAATAGTTGTTAAGTGCAGTTTACATCTTAGCAACTGAAATCTATAGTAGACTCTGAGAAAATGTATAAGTAGATACTTCTCCAGAATATATAAAAAACAGATAACAAATGACATTTGGTTTCAGCTTTATATACTGTATCTTTACTTATCACATTGATCACATATTTCAGAGAGTATATTTAGAGAAGCTTAGGAGGTCTGTTTTATCCATAGAATAGGGAAGTGTGTTGCTACCAATATTAGAAGAAAGTATTAGTTTTAGTTGGTTTTCAGGATAAGGATTACAATATAACTATCTAACTTATATACTAGATACTCTACCTAAGATAGTATCTAGAAAATTGAGACTATGAGCAATTTACCCTGAATCTAGATAATCCTTAGATGTTGTGATGGTATTTCATAAAGTTACTAGGAAGTTCAGTAAGGATGTCCAAGAAGTAGTTGATGTGGAATAAATGAAGTTGATTTATACTAGATAGTAATTAAGAGTGTGAATAAGAAAGTAGGCATTATTTATGGATTTGAATAGATATGATAGTAGTCTACTTTATATACTCTAAGTATTAGTCTGTACACATTTACACTAAACTATTCTAAAGCTATAACTAAGATTTTTTAGTAGATTCTATAATATTCTATTTAGTTACATGATTGTATGACCCAAGTTGTGAAGTATGTCATGCTTTGTAACTTCATGACTGTCATATGTGACATCATGTTATGCTCTCTTAGCTATATCTATGAAAAACTCAATAAAAAAAGAAAATAAGAAAATATTGAAGTAACTAGTGAAGTTTAGTAGACTTTTATGATCTTCAGGGAGTCCTAAGTATATTAATTAATGAAGTACAAGTAACATTTACCTCTAGAGAATTCTAAGAGAATAAAATAAGGACTTTTGTGAATAATAGCTATTCTCAATATTACTAAAGTACATTTCAATCTAGTGGAACAATGCTAATATAACCAAAGAATGATAGTATTCAGATAGTCAGAAACTTTGATGGAAGTATCTAGAAGATAAACTAAGAAAGAAAAGAAGCTTACAATAGTAATATCTAAAATAGAATAGTATCTGAATATTAGGTAATGTTAAATATGGTTTAACAGTGAAAAGTGATAAAAGTGATAATATTGGCTTAGAGAGCTTCATGAAGTTTGGTAGAGTTTATAAAGTGCTAACTAATAGAAAATAGAAACTTTGTAGATGTTATGGGACGCTTGGGACATGAACAATTTTTATTTTATTTTCTTTTATTTTCTGACTTTATAGGAATTTTGTTTTCTTTTTCTTTTCTTTTCTTTGTAGACGATGAAGAGGCACGTGACATCGCAGTCACATGACGTGTCACATGATGTGACGTCATAAGGCCTAGAACGTGGTAGAAGGATCTGGAAGATGATGTCAGGGCACATGTATATAACATGGTGGCC
>Ga0157368_1000512_pt1 | contig 18090 bp, 23 predicted proteins | sample AttbisABBM3_FD_113146 | JGI IMG/M metagenome (GOLD analysis project Ga0157368, IMG submission 113146) | Fungus gardens microbial communities from leaf cutter ant in Botucatu, State of São Paulo, Brazil - Atta bisphaerica ABBM3 | ecosystem: Host-associated > Fungi > Mycelium > Unclassified ...
ATTGGACGGCCGGGGTGAGGTGGAGGCGCAGCTCCAATGGTAAAAAGTGTTCCTCCAGATGATGTAGAGGGTGCAATTTGAGTAGGAGCGCTGAAAGGTGAACTGGGTGTAGATGGATTGAACCCAGTGACGCCAGCCCCAAACGGTGCCCCTGACGAAAGTAGGTTGGCGCTGGCAACGGCAGGAGACGCGGGTTGACTTCCAGGATCACCAGAGACGCCACCAAAATTGAAACTTGACGCGTGGAAAGTGGAAGGGCTGTTGGGTGCAGACCCGCCGGGTTGCTGTCCGAAGGAATTACTCGCTGGTAGTGCCCTCAAGTTAAAGCCCGACGTCGTCGGGGAAGATGTTCCATCCACCCCACCGAAACCACCTAAAGAGCCTGGCGTGGACGGACGGGAGCTTTCTGCTCTCTGTGATGTTTGACCAAAAGTGAATGCTGTGTTGGTTGACGCAGTCGCAGAAGATTGACCAAAAATGAACGGCTTCAGTCCCTCAGATTTCGACTCTTTCATAGGCGGAGCAGCGAAAGGGTTGGACGAGGTATTAGGAACGAACGCAAAGGAACTGGTTGTAGTAGGTGGAGCGGAAGCTGGACCTCCGAACAAGAGAGAGTTAGTGGCAGGTGGATTGCCAAAGCTGAAGGTAGACTTATTATCCGCGTTTGCTTGTTGCGCATCCCTTATAGGGCTCTCCTCCATTTTGCATTCCTGATCGCCGCTCTTGGGTGAAGTGACTAGTCGATCACCTTGCAGAGGCTTCGAGACATCACCCGCAGTACTTACTCCCACTTCTGTCGCAGAAATAGCAGGAGGTACAGGGCCTGCAGTTGCGAGTGTGGAAGAGGTGTATTTTTCAGCTGCTCGAGGCGTGCCGGGTGCACCAACATTGAAAGGGGTGGGGCTTCTGGCTTTCGTCTCATTTTCGGAGGCTCCAAACTTGAACGACAACGGACTAGCCGGTTTTGCTTCCTCATTGTTCACTGTTCAGTAAAAGTTAAATACAACTGAGAGTTCAGATGCAAATGACTCACCACCAAAAGATACTAATTTGTTGGAAATAACTGGGTTCGGTGTTTCTACGACTGGAGCAGGAACTTGTTGACCGAACGAAAATACTGGTGTGCTCGGAGAGGGTATCGAGGGAATAGCACCAAAGCCACCAGTAGATTTGTTGGGTTCGAACGTCGGCTTGATCACGGTTTCAGGCAGTGAGACTGCAGATTTAGCAACGTCGGTAATAGATGAAGCTCCAAGCAATAACCCGCTCCCTGGAACTGTGAAGCCGGTGCCACCTTGCACAGAAGTGCCTGAGGCAGGCTGGGTACCAGATAATGAAGCTGTGGTTCCAGCAGGTTTAAAGAAAGATGGTGTTGAAGAGGATCCACCAGTCGTGAATGCAGTAGGGTAGGCAGCCCCAGAAACTTCCGCTGATTTGGCACTGGGAGCTGAGAAAAAAGACGTAGAGGGAGCCACCGTTTTGACTCCATCACTAAACAAGCTTGGAGCAGGAGTAGCAGGTGCCTTCATTTCATCCATCGGTTTCGCTTGCGCAAAAACTGAAGGAACTCGGGTTTTTACTTGATTATCCTCGGTCTTCTTCTCACTATCCCAAAATGGATTTGTAGCATCTTTCACGGGAAGACTAGAAACGGGAGCACCAAAAAGACTCGTCCCATTAAAATTGGCATTAGGAGTACCGTTGTTAGATGGTATACCGAGAGAGAACGTTGATGAAGGTGCAGGAACTGATGCAGGAACAGCAGTCCCCTTGGGTGGTTCATTTGGCTGAGTGCCAAACATCAGAGAAGGAGTCTTGATCTCAAGGGGTCTTTGGAAAGCGGCAGAACTAGCGAAGAAATTAGGGACACCACCATTAGAACTGACATGCTCCTTTGGTTTGATACTGAGGGCTGCTGGGTACATTTCTTGAGCTGGAAGGACATCGGCATGCGGTGTCCCGGAGAACGAAGAAAGACGTGTCGTAGGAGGTAGTTCAGAAGGTGGAACTGGGGTGAACACCTCACTCATTTTCTCTTGGGCAGACGCTGATGGTGCCGTTGATGTCATGATCGAAGATGGAAGCGATTCGATGCTAGTAGCACCGTGTTTGATGGGCTGCATCCGAGAACAATTATCAAACAAAGAAATTACTCTTTGGAAAACGACCCACATCTTTGGCAAAACTGAAATTTGCTGGAATGTTGAAAACAGGCACTTTCTTAGCGGCCTCCTCAAGCATTTCCCTTTCCTGATCTTGGTCAAGCATCAGATCATCGCCGTCTTCAAAACCAGCTATGGACTTGACTCTGGAGGGAGCTGTGGGTCGGGAAATATGGTTTCGCGACGACTTTGTACGACCAACTCGTAAGGAGGATGCACCAGAGCTTGACGACGAACCCGAAGTACCAGAATACCAATCATTCTGAATAAGTGGAGGAACCACCTTGAGTATTGGAGGTGAAAGTTGATCTTCCACTGCTCCCATTATTACGTCCTTGGGCGGTGAAGGCTGAGCTTGCGCTACTTCCATAACCACGTCCCCGGGCATTGGAGGCGGAGGTCGAACCGTCTCTGCTTCTGCGATTACATCCTTAGGCATTGGAGGTGGAGATTGAACCTTCTCTGCTTCCACAATCATGTCCTTGGGCACTGGAGGTGAAGGTTGAACCTCAACTGCTCCCACGGTTGAGTCCTCGTTTCCGTCCTTTCTTTCAGAAGTCTCTCCACCTTCATAATCTTGTGCTTTTTCCAACTCCAACTTCCTCTGGGCAAGCACCTTTTTCATGCCATCCGCACCTGGATAAGGTTTCATGCGGTGTTTACCCTGTGAACGTGATTTCTTTCCCCCAGATTTACGACCTGAAACTTGGTCCTCATCTTCCATCAGCACCAACTTCCGAGGCCTAAATAGATCGGGAACATTTGTGAACGGCATTTCACTAACCCCATTGCGCACCCTTGTAGGTAAAAGGGGTGTCTTGTAAACATCCAGTTCACGAAATGCCTTCTGAGAACGTGACACTTCTGTGGCGGGACGATTCACTTGGTTAAATTTAGCCTTGGCTTTGGCCTTCAAAAGAGCTTTCTGCCGACGAACTTCCACCAAACGATGATTCTCCCGATCAACTTTCCGCAGCCAAACATTCCGCACATGATCACGCCACTGCTCCTGAATCAAGACATTAGAAAAAAAGAAGACACAACATTGAAGCGGAATAGCAAACCTCGCGAATCGCATCCAGTAGGTCACCAGTATTTTTGATGTAGTCCGGGGCTGGGCTTGTTATGTCGACGATTGGTGGAGGCTTGACAAACAAGGGATGCTTTTCCAGATACTCAAACGATATCGAATCAAGCCATACTGGCTTTGGTCGGCTTGCGGCTCTGCGCATGCGAAAGGACGGGGGCCGAGACGCGGTTTGGAGAGTGGACTTTGACATGCGAGCCACTGATGTTGCTGGTGACCATTCCGGTATAGGCGGAAGTGCTGATGCTGCTGATGTCACTGATGCCGCTGCTGATACCGCAGGTGTCGCCGATGCTGCTGCTGATACCACAGGTGTCGCCGATGTCACCGATGTCACAGGTAACGGTTGAAGGGGCTGAACTGATTCCATAGATGAATCTGTATTTTGAGAACTACCAGACGGATGCGAACTCTGACCCTGAGGAGCATCTCCACCACGAGGCTGAACGAGGATCAACGGACGTTAACAGACTATAAAGGGGAAAATAGCGCGTACATGATTTTTAACGACGCCTATCATAGGTAGCCTAGTGGCGAAGGGCCCAGGCTTAATAGGGAATGGGTAGCGGACGGCCAATGGCCTTCTCAAGAGAGCCTCTGGGGGGTCAGATTTGTCGCGCACGATGAACCCGGATGGACTAAGCACTTTTATACGCTTGAATTTTGGAGCCCGTACCACCCCTCCGATCATAGGCTCTGTTGAAGCCATGGCCAGTCGCCTGCGCTTCCCAGTGCCGTTTCTTGAGTCCTCGTAGCCGTTCGTGAACCAGGAAAACGAATTGGTGAAAATACTTTTGACCGACTCGAAAATAGAGTTAGAGCGACCAAGTGTCTGGCCACGAGCAGTTTGGTTGCGCCTGCGGCGGCCATCTTGAGAGGCCGACGAGGATGCCATCAACGTCGTGGGGGTAGAGTAGTAAACAAACTTGTCACCTTTTCCCGTGACAATCCTTGCCACTCGTCACACTATTTGTCATGCCAAACAATTGGGCGACCAATTTTCACTGGTGATGTCATATTCCACATCCCCCTATAGTAGTAGATAGTAGCCTCCAATAACCGAACACTGGGGATATAATTAACCATATCTATAAACAAGAAGACCATTAACCGAAAGAGCTACAATAAACAAGCAACTCCAGGACCAATACAAGAATGAACAAAGGCATGAGGCACATAATGACTACCGTTCGAGTACATGACCCCTCTGTAATCTTGGTGTTAGCTTGCCTGATAATACAATCCATTCACAGAACTTACTGTATTACGTATCATAGGCAACCATGCTGTCGGGGTGGGTTTGGATTGCCACGGCGAGTCAAGTTGTTGACGGATTTTCTTCATTTCCGCCGCGTGGATTGCACTGAGCATGAGCTCCTGTTCCCGCTTAAAATTTTGTGCTTGTTCTGCCAAAACTTTCTTTTGATGTTCAATCTCTTCCTCGAGATTCTTGATTTGCGAACGGAAGCTCGCCTCAGCTTCCTCAAATGCGTTGGTCTGGGCTATCATCCAGCGCTCCTCGTCTGCTACCAGATTGACATACTCACAGGAAACGAACCTACACTTGCAGCATGTTGCTCCTTGAACAGTTTATCTTGTTCTTTGATGAACTGGGATGATAGTGTTAGAACTCATATATTCATATTTCCGAGTGCACCATTACCTGACGTGCTTTAGTAAGTTTATCGCTTGCTACCTTGTTTTGTTCTTTGAGTATTGAAATTTCTTCGTGTAGCGACAATAGGTGCGCTTTAGTATCTTCATGCAAATCCTTGCCAGAAAGGGACGCCCGCAAATCGCCAAAGTCTCTCTCTCTCTGCAACATTTTTTCGCGATGACCTATACTCTCACTTTGGAGGTTCACCTTCTCTATCAACAACAAGTTGACCTGCTCTAGCTGCATTTTGTTTTTTTCACTTAACTCCTTATTGTAATTCTTCAGTTTCTCGACCTCTGCTTCGAGATCTGCTTTGTCTTCGTTAACGGACTCACGTAAACTAGCAAGGATGTCAAGTTGGTCTCTATTAACAAGATTCACTGTAGACGGTACAGACAATAGATGAGTCACTAAGGACCACCAACAGAGATCGTGGACTCACAATCCGACTTCGCAATTGTCAACTCTTGGCTGGCTGTGTCAAACTTGATTTTCAACTCAGCATGTTCCCTCCTCAGGGTCTCGAGCTGCTCGATTATTTCGTTAAGCCTTTGTCTTAGAGCGATAGCAGCCTCAGCACTGGATATATCTTAATCCATGCTCTCCAAGTGTACATATGAGACGGCGCTCACCCATCACCCATCGCCTTTCCACTTCTGATCTCCTGCAAATCCCTCTGTAAGACCAATTTCTCTCGATGTGCGGCCAGGTAATCATCTTCATATCTGGTCTTCATCCGATTCGCGTCCTCCAACAGGTTTTCCAGGACTAATAGTCGACTGGCATCCGCTTCGTCCCTCTTGACACCTTCAAGCTCCCTCTGCAGCTTCCTGACCTGTAACTTAAGGTCAGTCATCGTAGTCCCAGTCAAAGCGTCATCCAGCTCTCCTCCCAGCCCTTGCACGCTGTCTCCCTCGTCCTCAGAACCTTCATCCCTTAACTTCACCTCGGACGAGCGCGATGTCCTAATCAACTCCGATTCTTTCGTCTTATCCCCAGAGATCTCGACCTCCCTACGTGCAGATTTCGAGGGTCGATCATTTATAGAAGCCACTTCAAGCTCTTTCACACGTTCCTGGTAGAGCTCCATGGTCTCTCGATCCTTTGTGCGTTCTTCTTCTATCAACTTGAGACTTGCCTTGCCTTGTTCGAGTTGAAATTTCAGTGTATCGATCTCTTGAGATCTTTGAGAATTTTTCGTCTCCAGATCCGCAATCTGGTTCTTGTACGACTCCATGAGTGGTTTAAATGCAGCAACTTTGCGGTACTCTTCTTCAAGAGCAGCATTCTTGTCAACGAGATCCGCGTTTTGCTTTTCGAGAGACTGACACAAAAATGAGCAATGAGCACGCCTGTTAAGAACCAAAAAGCGTAGTTCCAAACCTGCCTTGACATGTTGACGAAGGTCAGCTCCTTCTTGAAGTTTCTTTTTGTATTTCTCCATGACATTTTCCGTTTTCTGCAGCCTGTCTGCCGCATGCCGGTACCTCAATCACGAAGTCAGTCATTTATTAGCATTTCGAAACTAAATATAGCATACTCATCAACCTGGTCTTTGAGGCGATGAGCCTCGTCGGCTTTGACTTGTAGTTCATCAATTTTCTTGGTGAGCCCTGTCACAAGATTTGTATGCTTATCCAATTCAGATTCAGTTACTGCAAGATTGTCTTCGCTCTTCTGCCTTTTCAAAACGTCAAGGAATCTCATCAAAGGTAAAATGAGGTCGAGAAGGCTCACAGTTCAGTCCGAAGTCTATCCACCTCCGCACGCATCATAACATCTGCCTTTTCATTTCTCCTCGACTCAGCCTCCCTCTTGAGCTGGTGAAGTTGAGCAAGTGCATCCTCTCTTTCCGAAATGACATCATCGTACGAGACCTGAAGCGTTCGATGCTCTTCAAGCAGAGCTTGGTACACTTTTTCCAGGGTTTCCTTCTCAGAAAATATAGCACTTCGTTCATACTGAATCCGATAGTAATGATCGTCCCTACACATTCATCAGCAACGAAAAAACATAGTCGGGCCCGACAAGGCGCACTCTGTCATGCTGGATTCAGTGGGGTCGAGATATCCTTGAGCAACATTCTGAATTTTCACCATGATCTATCATAACACTACATTAAAACCTATTTGAGCATTATCAGGTTTGCATACCTGTTCAATAGCCTTCATGAGACAATGTTGATCTTCTTGACTCAACTCCTGGATCTTCTCAATAAATTCTTTATTCCTCTCGCAATGCACACCAATCGCAATAGTGAGCCTACACATATTCAAAAGTGCGGCAGTATTGCTGCCTTTTGCAATAGCCTGTAGGTCGGGCACATCAAGGCTACTTGTCGGTTTCTGCAGCACGTCCGCAAAGTATTGCGTCATAAGCCGATATAATCTTTTGAGTGCAGAGAACCTCAAGACCCAATTTTCAGAAGGCTGAGCTGAGGGCCTCGTTGTCTTGAAGTAGCCTGGGTCACTACGGCAGTTGTGAGTATGAGTAGCGACGAAGTATCCTCATCTCAGGATATCGAGGCAGAAACATACACGATAGTGAGAATGTCTGAGAGAGCTGCGCCATCGCTGAGATCTGATGTAGTCGTTACTGGACGCGAAAGTTCAAAAGTGGCGAAAAAATGGAAAAAAGCGTCGAGCTCTCTGCGGTCCTCCATATGTTATATGCTCGTTTTCTAACACCTGTTCACCCGCTTAGTCAGCCTGTACCCGGTGATGTCATTCCAGACATCGTTTTCTGCCTGCCATGTCGGCAGTCCGACTCTTGACTAGGACCAGGTTACGGCGCAGACTTCATACTATACCATCCCAGATTACAGACGCACATACTGCGCAGGGCTGGCTTTTTATCGACTCAGTTTTCCCAGTGCAACTGGGACGATGGGAGTAAGTATCAATTTATCCCCAACAGCCGAACATTGATGTCTGCTCAGCATCCGCCATTACTTGGGTCTCCTCCGTGCTCCTGACTTGATGAGCGACCTACATGGTCGACTCAACAAAGTCACGACCCATCACTTTCACGTTCTCTCCATCGAACCTGAGACTAAAGACGGCGGTGTATTTGTCAAGTTCAGCTACACACCTTCACCAGATGAACCTCTAGAATCATTTGAACAAAATATTCGAGAGCAACTGCATAAAGAAGGAGCCCTCCCCTCATGGATGGGTTTTACTCACGGAAATGCGTGGGTAGTCAGAGGCTCACCTTGGAGAGAAGTAAATGTCATTCAAGCGCCTTGAAACACCCACTAATAGTATATCAGGATCTCAACAGATTTCCCTCTCCAATCCTTCGAGTTACATTTGAGGGACCCGATATCCAGGAGCAAAAACTTTATCATTTACTACGAGTGCGTCCTACTCTACTTGTTGTCTAAACACTGCTCATACATTTCAGCCCTATGGTCGTATCAATGATATTGATACTCCCGCATCTGTACCATCAGGTACACTACGCTCTACTACCTTGACATTTGCACGTCCCCGCTCAGCTGCTATCGCCCGTAATGTCATGCATGGCCTTGTGGTAGACGGAACGACCATTCGTCTTAATTACCAGAAACCTGTTCAAGTTCACGTAGTCCGGAATTGGTTCAGCTCACATCCGAAATTTACCCTTCCTCTCCTTGTGTTCCTTCTTGGATCGTTGACATATACAGTTAGTCACTGTCTCCTTTTCTGAGCATCTCCAACTCAAAGATTCGAGATCTTCGACCCTATCCGCTCTTTCATGGTTCAAGGTAAACTCGAAGACTGGTTTGATTATCGCAGTGCGCTCCTCCAATGCGAATGCTACTTTCACGGGCAAAATTAACCATCCATCAGAGAATACAATCTACCGATGGCTTCGCCGCAACGCCCTTGGTCATTTCAATCCGGATCCTGCCTTCACGTCGTCAAACGCCTCATACTCTGACACTGTAATCTTAGAAGAAGATTGGAAAGAACGTAAACAAGCTCAAAACTCGATCGAAACCTATCTCACCGATATACCGACCACAATCGCCTTCATACATGGCCCCCAGGGCAGTGGCAAAACTCGCTTGGTTGAGAAAAAGACAGCTGAATCAGGTCGATCGACTCTCGTGATCGACTGTCAGGAACTATTGAAAGCTACAACAGATTCCCAGCTTGTCGGAACACTGGCTACGCAAACGGGTTACTGGCCTATGTTTACCTTTCTCAACTCAATAGGTTCGTTGATTGATCTGGCATCCATCGGGCTAATTGGTCAGAAGAGTGAATATCATTCTTTCCAAATCATGATTAACTACTAACAGAAACTCAGCTGGTTTGGCGAGCTCACCTACTGAAGAAATTCAACAAATGCTTTCTGTAGTCAGTAAAGCTCTCCATCATGTTTTTCTTTCGCACAAATACAACGCACAAAAACGTGCCTTCAAGGAAGAACGTCAAAGGAAACTCGAAGACGAGAACAAACATCGCCAAGCAAGAATCAAGGATGGTACATGGCACGACGGAAGATTAGATTGTGTTTCCGGTAACGGCATCATGTCCGAACTCGGAATTGGAGACGAGTTATGGAGCAGTGAAAATGTCACCACCGTGTTTACTGACCTGGAGCAAGATTCCCCATATGAGAAGCAATCTGAAGCTAGAGAGAAAAAGAAGATTGATGCTGAAGCTGATGGCGCCTTGCCAATCATTGTCATCCGAAATTTCGAGTCCAAGGCAATCGGTAGCATGAGTAAAACCAACAGCAGGGAAGACATCTTGAATGTTTTAGCCAATTGGGCCGGGTCGTTGGTGGAGAACCAGGCTGCTCACGTTATTGTCATCAGCCATAACAGAGAGAATGCGAAAAAACTCTCTAGAGGTGATTCTCTGAGACTTATCATCATCGCATCTGCTTATGGATATCTAGCCCTTGGTCCCAAATCCTTGATCTCAATCGCCTTTTCCGATGCTGACCCTGCAACCTCCTTGGCATTTGTCAAGCAGAAGCTCAAAGACGCGGGCGTGGATCTGTGTTTTACTGGAGATGACACTAAACACCTGCAACGCCTTGGAGGTCGGGCCAGTGAACTGGAAAGCGTGAGTCTCCGTGTCTCGTTACCAGAAAATTCCAGTTGTAACGAAGGCATAGATGATACTCAAAGTACGCAATGGCCAGACAATTCAACAGGCAGTTGAAGAAATAATCACTCGCGCAATTGGGGAGCTGAGAAAAAATGCGTTTGGCGATGATACGGATGATATCAAGGGCAAGGCATGGACACGCGAACAAGCATGGAAAGTAGTCAAGATGCTCTCTGTCAAAACGGAGGTTCGTGCTATATATTGGAAATCTGGGTGATGCTCTCAGATACAATATCCAGGTCTCATACTTTGACATCCTCATGGAGTTTCCATTTAAAGGCGACGAAAACGCCTTACGTGGTATGGAAAGCGCAGAGCTGATCAGCATCGGATCACAGGACGGTCGGCCGTCAACGATACGCCCTGGAAAGCCGGTCTATCACTGGGTGTTTGAGAGGCTCGTGAATGATGCAGTTTTCCGAGCAGCCCAGGAAATTACTATCAACGAGAAGCAGATTGCAAGTTGGGAGAGTGCGATTCGGAAGTGTGAAGATGAACTTGAGCGATTGAGAAACGTGGAAGAGTTGGATGGGGGCTGGTTTAGATGGTTCTTGGGTGGGAGGACAAATGTTTGGGAACGTGAGAGGTTTCTGCTACGCAAACTTGGGGATGCCAACAGGAAGATTGAGGAATTGGACCGCATGAACAAGGATTTGAAGGCAGTCATTAGAAAGCATTAATTGGTCTTGTCGACTCAATTTAATCCATTTCATGCCAAGATAAGCATTGTATAAGTGCTTAGGGATCAATGGGACAGTCAAGTCTTTTCGCAAAACAAGGGATTCATCCAAAGTTCTGATACTCCAATGTCTGTCATACGTGTAGATAGATAGGAAAAGGAAAGACACCTAAGTTCAGATTTATAAAGTGAGATGCCTATTTCTCTCGTGCTCAGCTGACTGAAGGGTTGTCAGTGAAACAATGGGTTTCTGCTAGTGCCCGATTTTTACCTGTTACTATCAAACATTGATTGTGATTGCCACCATGGTAGAAAGTCCAGGACATTTGCTGAGTCTCAAGGTCATGCGTATGTCGGTATGTGTCTGTCTCTCAAGTAAACTTGCCATTGACCCTGTCCAGCGCCCAGAGGTCGCAAGCACATGGCAACCTTTCTTCTCCTCGTCACCCCATTTCTCTGCCCATGCCTCCGCTTCTATCCTTTCTCTCCAGGGCTACTCTCCTCTTCCTGGCCACCCAAAAACTCTCAGAGACCTTACCCATGCATCTGACCTCCTCACCCTCCCTTCTTCCTTTGGTGCTATCCAGCTTGGACAGACCTTTTCTAGTTGCCTCTGCGTCAACAACGAAGCACCCTTTTCCGTAGATTCAATCCATGTCCGCGTCGAGATGCAGACGGTCACCACAAAAGCACCTCTCTACGAGACTCCAGAACCGTCAGGAACATCTCTTGCAGCCGGAGACACACTAGAATGTATCGTTGGACATGAGATCAAGGAACTTGGACAACACGTCCTTGCCTGCACTGTCACTTACCGTCTTCCTCTCAATGTCCGCCCCATTCCAGACGCGAGTGGAGATCCTAATGATCCTGACCTCCGGACATTTCGTAGATTCTACAAGTTCATCGTTCGTATACACCACTCTTTGTCTCGTCTCCTGACCATCTGCTTATTACTCTAGGTCACCAATCCCCTTGCAGTCAAAACCAAAGTACATCCCGTACGCTCACCTACGGCCCTCTTAATGCCAAGCGAACGTGAAAAGATCTTTCTTGAAGTTCACATTCAAAATGTAACTCAAGAAACTATGCACTTTGAACGGCTATCACTTGAACCCACAGATGAATGGCAAGTTCAAGATCCTAATATCATGGACGACAACCAGTCCGTCTTCTCTGGCTCCATCGCCCTCCTGAACCCTCAGGATGTTCGGCAATACATCTTCATTCTCTTCCCCACCTCGACATCTTCACAGAGACCTCTTGCTGTCCACGCACCAGGGAGTATATATCCACTTGGAAGGCTTAACATCATGTGGAGATCATCATGTGGAGAGCCTGGACGACTGCTTACCAGCACTCTCACCCGCCGGATACCACTGATTAATCCTGGTCCACCTGCACCCACAACTCACCCGCCCCAGCACCCCGCATCGGCTCTTCCTCCCTATCTCAAACGAGACAGAACCACTTCCTCCCAATCACCGGGTTTACAATCTCGACCTGGAACTCCATCACTACGTTCCCCGACTGCTCCAACAGCACATACAGTACAAAGTGCTGGATCGGCTTCACCTAACATCGATGCTCATTTGACCCTCCGTGAATCTCTTCCATCTTTCGTCAGAGTAGAAGAACTAGTTACTCTGGCTTTTACACTTCACATCAACTTGACGCCTCAAACGCCTCTAATTCCTTCTCGTCCCCTCCTTTTCGCCATTCAACACGTCCTTCCCGCCCTACCCTCAATCAACGTTCCCAAAATCCAAATACCTCCTCGTCAACCCGTTGTAGTCGCAAACTCTGCCCAAAGTCAAAGGCTCGGCTCAGGACATAACACTCCACGTATAGTTCTCTCTCCGATTCTTTCAACACAACAAACCCAGCTATCACAATCTGTAGTTTCTCGATTAACGATGGCACAAGCATCGGCGTCAGCAGAAACAGATGTCACTAGCCCTCGTGCATCCCTGTCCACCTTCACTTCTGGTTTTTCCACGCCCACCGCTACGTCTGGCAAAGGTCCTCCCAGCAATGCATCCGGAACATTCAATTATATTCTTGCGCAACAGAAGTTACTTGCTGCTTCTCCCCGGCAACAGGATTTAGGTCATGATTTTTATACTGAGCATGAAGAAGCTGTTGGCATTGCTGGTCTACTTGGAGAGGAGGATGAAGGGATTGTTGTCTATCCTCCGCCTTACCCTCTTCATCCTACCGCTACTCCTACTAGTGTTAGACCTTCAGGGTCAATTGTTCCTATCGGTGCTTCATCCTTTACATTACCACCTCTGACACCCACATCGCTGCTCATCTCTGCTCATCTGTCTTCAACAGTAGCTTCCGCCGTTCACGCTTCGCAGTCTTCTACTTCGACTGTTAGTTCTGTTGAATCAGGTCCCATTCAAGAAACTGAAGATCAGCAACTATATGTGTCGTATGATTTTGAATTGAGTTATATTCCTTTGCGTACGGGATTTCACGGCGTCGGAGGTGTGAGGGTGCTGTATCTTGGTGAAGCTGGTGAGGCAGGGACGACGTCAGAGGGAGAGAGGGGTAGGTCAGAGGGGTTGGACATCAAAATTGTTGGGAAGAAAGTTTCAGGGAAGAAGAGGAAAGCTGTAATTGTGAAGGAGTATGACATTGTAGCTGAGCTTTTGGTGTCGTCGTGACTGTAATGATGTCACTAGACCTTTCAATTACTGGTTTTTCATTGGGTTACTTTTGCAAAAAAATTCCCGAATGCTCAAATACGATCATTATGAAGGTATAGCGGAGTGAGTGTTTTTCTGTGCATAGGCGTCGTCGCGAGAGAAGGTCCAAGTTGGTTCAACATTCTTGCTGGAGACTTGATCGAAGAAAAGAGAATCATCGAAAAGACGAATTTGGTGTATATACCTGTTCATAGGTTCATAAGGCCTCAAAACCAGAGTGGATGCTCAGAATTCGCCCCTACTAGCCCTGGCCTTGTGTTGTGGCTAGATGATAGGTGATGCATATCAGAGCAAGAGAAAGGATGCAAGTAATCAATAGAAACGATATGTTGATATTCTGACGATCGATCGCATTGACCATACATGAGGTCCTGAACCGACCTGTCGCTGTCGTTTCTAGTTGGCTAGCTAGCGGAATGGATAATTCATTTATGTGGTGTTTTTTTTTGTTTTTTTTTAATCTTGCACCTGTCAAGACCCTCAACTCACTCACAACTCACTCACTCACTCACAATTTGGAGTTGAATTGTCTGAAATGGCTTTTTAGGAGAAAATCAGTTCACAAAAATGGTACCTCGAAATACATTGTGAAGGAAAGAAAGAGAGAAAAAAGAGTCGGATTTTGATAAAAAAAAAGTTCCGTTTTCCAAAATAAATAACGCGATATGTGCATATATAACCACTCCAAACACGGTGTTTCTTCCCATGTCACCCCTGACAGAGGTTTGGAGTTTGTGTCAAACTTTTTTTGTTTGTTAGGCATTACATGTGACTTCATTTCACTTCAGGCTATCACCCCAAAGGTGATGGACAAACTGAACACATGAACCAGACCCTTGAGCAATATCTCCATGTATATAGTAATTACCAGCAAGACAACTGGTCCAAACTTCTACCTCTTGTGGAGTTCTCTTACAACAATGCTCTGAGTGCTACCACTGGTGTTTCTCCATTCTTTGCTAATAAGGAATATTATCTGAACATTACTGTTTATCCTAAACATGATATTGCTTCCTCCTGAGTCTGCAACTTTGCAGTAGACCTTGATGAATTACAGAGTACTCTCAAAGCTGAGATCTCTACAGCACAATAGTGTTATTAGAAGTCTGCTAATATATGATGTTCCTCTACATCTGATTTTAAAGTAGGTAACAAAGTCTTTGTCAAGACTTAGTTCTTCAAAACCACTTGGCCTTCAAAGAAGCTCTCTAAAAATATTTTGGACTCTACAAAATCATTTTCCAGCCTAGTACACTATTGTTTACCCTCCATCTTCTAAAGTCTATGTGCTCTGTCCATCCAGTTTTCCATATGTTTATAATCAAACTCACTATGTCTAATTCTTTCTCTGAGAGAACAAAACTAGTTCTTATATCAGTTATAATCAACAGGGAACCCAAGTATGAAATTTCTTAGATAGTGAACTCTAAAATTGATTACTGATGGACATGCAAGCTTCTATACAAGATGATCTGGCTAGGATACTGAAGAAGAATCTGAGTGGATCCCTGTATTTGAGCTCACTCATACTGCTAACTTGGTATTTAATTTCCATATTGTATATTCCACCAAGCCCAGTCTATTTCTATTGTCCTGATCATGTTATATACTCTGTTTGTTTCAATTCAACCTCAACTTCTATATATTTTTTACAAGATTATTTTTATTTCAAATTTTTGGATTTTAATTTCACTTCTATTTTCTAACTATCTTATAATTTTCTTACTCACAGGCATAGACAAAGGAAAAATTCTTATTAATAATATTAAAAGTAAAACAAAATAATATTCTAGCAGAAGATAAACAACAGGGTTCCTTCCTCTATCTCTTCTTGACTTTTCTCAAGCCTCTCTTCAGACTCCTCCTCATTGTCTCTATCTTCTTCCTCACTTTTCTCATTGCTACTCTATAAATTCTTCTTTAAACTCCACCTCTAATCAACTATGATCCTAATCCTTGCTAATTGAGCTGTATTTCTCTCTTAGCTCTCCACTAAGTCCTGTAAAGACTTTCTAATACCCCAGTACTTTGTAATAAGGTCCTAAAGTATCTTCTCAATAGTACTCAACACCTTGCTATAAGTAGGGACCATTGCTGGAGTAATGATGTTAGTATAGGAGATATACCACTGTTTGACAGCAATACATCTAATGCATGCAAGAGAGTGACTAGAGAAAAAAAACTATTAGAAAATAAAAGAAACAAAAGAAATTTTTGTACTCATCTTAAGTTGTGTACCAGGCAGTCTTGCTCAGCATAAACACACCTCTCATAGGAGTTATCTCTCTCTATCTTGACCACAGCATCACTATGGTATCTTCTTAGTAGCTTTTCTTTTGTTTTCTTAGAGAGCTGTCATTCTATCTCATTTTCTGAGAAGATGTTGGTAACCTCTTTTTATTTGGCTCCTACAATCTAGGGAGTTTCAGCAGCTTCTGGAGAGTAGTATTCTCTGCCAAAACTTCATCCTAAAGCTTCTTCAGATACTCCAACTATTTTTTCTTCTTCTTCTTCATGAGTCTCTACTTTTCAGTCTCTTCTCTTCTGAGTAGCTCACTCAATACAGTAGACCTTTGCTGTCTTTTCCAAGCAGGCCTGGAGACTTTGCTTCTCTTCATGCCTTTTCTATATCTCCTATCACTGCTGTTTAAACATCTTGGTGTCAGCTTGAGAAATTTTAGTTACTAGAGGGAAAAACATAATGATACAGGAAAAAGTTGAAAAAATTTTCTTCTCATTTATGTATTACTAACTTAGGCACCATCACAGGTTCTTTGGATAAACTCAATAGAACTTTAAAGGCTTAATCCTAAGGAGGAAATACTGTCATATGTTAAGTCCACCCATTCTAAAGATATATTCCTATAGCAATGCTATCATTTTAATATCTACAACACAAGTCTGTCTTTTGTGACAGCCACCTTTCTTGTAACACATTCCCATAGTAGTGATGCAACAATCTAGATATTCAGTCTTCCATAGCAGAGTTTTCCTATCTTGTTCCTATCAGTATCTCACCACTGAAATCTCTGCTTGGCACAATATACTGAAACCTTGAGTATCTCCTATACATCTAACTTATATATAAAACTAATAGTTACACTGTAATTTGCTAGTCTGATAATCAACAAAGATAACTCTTATTGAATGTGATCACTAGTGTTTAATAGCAACATACCAAATTAGCCCTCATTCTCATCTTGGACTTTATTCATTCTTCTAAAGTTGCAATCACATGGCAGACAAACAGCACAGTGTATAAGCTGCACAAAAAGAAGGACAGAGAAAGACAATAGCTTGTATAAAGACTACAAGTTGTTCTTGAGTGAAAATTAGTTTAAAGTTGTAAGGGTTGACTGTGACATAGCTAGTATTTTCCATTTTAGGATAGACATCCCATCATCTAGTAAGAGTGTCTAGTTTGGTGTCTAGATGACTAGGACAGAACCTAATGACAAGGTTGAACTGAGAGAAGTACTCAGATCACTATACTTGCCTCCAGATCAATATCTTGGTAGTAGAAAAATACTCAAGGTTTTTATGATCTATAATAACATTGATGGGATAGGCTGGACCCTCTGGATAGTGTCACCAAACTTTGAAAGCCTCAAAAATAGCAAGTAATTTCTTGTCATGTATGTTATAATTCAACTCTGCTGCAGTGAAAGTATAGAAGTAAAAAGTAACTGGATGAACTTTGTTTTCTTCATTCACAATCAAAAGAATAGAAGTGGAGGTGAATGTTTTCTTAAGAGAGTTGAAAGTATCACAACAGGAGGAATTGAACTTCTAGAGAATATCCTTCTAGATAAGGCATGTCAACGAAATAACAATTTCCAAGTAGTTGAAGATGAACTAGTGATAGAAATTAGTGAAATCTAAGAAATATTTCTTATCCTTAGCTTTTTTAGGTTCTGGCTAGTCTTGAATAATCTTTACTTTATTATCAGACATAGTAAGACCAAAAAGAGAAAGGATGTATTATAGATACTCTACTAACTTGGAGTGGAATTTGCATTTATTTGCTTCAGCATAAAAACCAGCCTTGTGAAGATACTTGAGTACTTTTTTAACATGCCAGCAATGTTTGGACATGTTATTTGAGTAGATGAGTATATTATCTAGATAAATCATGATACAAACATCCAAAAGGTCACAGAAGAAATTATTTATGAATTGCTGGAAAGCTACAGAATTGTTGGTGAGATTGAAGGGCATTACAAACCACTTGAATAATTCATAACATGTTCTAAAAGCAATCTTCCATTCATCATCATTAGCTATGCAAACCAAGTAGTAAGCATGACAAAGATCTATTTTTATATATACTCAAGCTTTGCAAGATAAGTTCAGTAGATTAGAGATGAGTGAAAGTAAATAATGATTCTTTTTGAAGATATAGTTAAGACTGTAGAAGTTGATGCAGAGATATAGTGAACCATCTTTCTTCTTGATGAATAAGACTGGCACATCATGTAGAGAAGAGGTTGGTTGAATGAAACCTGTCTTGAGGTTTTCTTCAATGAATTTCTTTAGAACCTCTTATTTGGATACCAAAAGAGAGTATATAGAGCTAACTGGAGGTTAAACATCTTCTTCCAGTTGATTTGGAGGTCATAAGGATGATGAGAAGCAAGGATTTCAGTCTTGGCTTTGCTAAAAATGTTGGCAAATTTGTGATAC
>Ga0157368_1000514_pt1 | contig 18064 bp, 16 predicted proteins | sample AttbisABBM3_FD_113146 | JGI IMG/M metagenome (GOLD analysis project Ga0157368, IMG submission 113146) | Fungus gardens microbial communities from leaf cutter ant in Botucatu, State of São Paulo, Brazil - Atta bisphaerica ABBM3 | ecosystem: Host-associated > Fungi > Mycelium > Unclassified ...
ATGAAAGATTTTTTGATGGAGTTGATGAAGAGAGCAACAAAGAAGTTGATGGAGAAGTATATAGGGCCATATATGGTTAAGAAAATTGTGTCAGAAAATGTGGTAGAGTTGGAATTGCTGGTGTCATTAAGAATATATCTGGTGGTCAATGTGAGAAGGATAGTAAAGTATAGAGAGCAGATAGAGGGACAAAAGCAGATACCACTGCCTTCTGTTAAGGTAGCCAGTGAGAAGGAATATGAAGTAGAGGAGATTTTGGATAGATAAGAGAGGAGAGAGAAAATGAAATATTTGGTGAAGTGGAAAGGATATATGGCAGAAGAAAATACATGGGAGGGAATAGAGAATTTGAAAAATGCAATGAAGATGATAAAAGAATTTGAGAAGGGGAAATTTGATAAAGAAATACAGAGGATAGAAGTAAGAAAAAGAAAAGAGGTAAAGTTAAATCTAAAGGCTGAAGAGTTTAGAAGAGGAGAGTTACCAGGATGATATATGGCAAATTTGTTGTATGGATGAGATAATAAGAAGTTTGAGGAAGAATATTTGAAGAAATTAGAAAGGAATTGGAATGGATGGAAGAACGATAGAAAGGAGGGGAAGAAGGAATATATGAAAAAGTTGGAAAAGAGCTTGGAATGGAATGAGAGAGATGAGCAGACAAGTAAGGTCATCTGGAAGAACAAAGAAGAAATTCCTCTGGAAGCAGAACCTTAAGAGGGGAATACTATTATGAAACACTTTGGACACTAACAATTTTTCCTTCTTTTATCTAATATTTCTGAGTTTATATTAATTTTGTTTTATTTTCTTTTTGATTTTGGACGATAAAGAGGCATGTGACACTGCAGTCACATGACATGTCACATGATGTGATATCATAGGCCTAGAACATGGTAGAAAGATCTAGAAGATGACATCAGGGCACATGGATACAACATAGTGGCCTTGAGTAAGAAGTAAGATGGACATGAGGTAGTAGCACAGACCAATATGTAACAGTATAAATAGGACTCTAATTTAGCAGAGGCTCCTTATTGAGTTCTCTTGTGCTTTTCCTCACTTGATTACTTAACTGAGAGCTTTACTACTTGTGTTATCATTGGACTTTGTATCTAGTGGTTGCTACAACATTGAGGTTTGAATTGTAACAATTATAATATCTATAATTGTTACAACTTAAGACAAAGTGTTTAGTCAAAAGAGAAATCTTGTATTGTTTTAACACAAGAAAACTCAATAGAGTTTTTGGTACAAATGTGTCTACTTTATATACCTCTGGTATATGGTCTATATATATCTACATTCAGCCTAAACTAAATATTATGAGTTATATAGATAAAAATCACTATCTTATATAATATATAACATTATCCTTCTGATATGTTATATGATGTTGTGACTGTGACTGTGACTGTGATATATGATATCATATTATTCCTCCTTCACTAAGTTTAAAATAAGAAAGAAAAGAGATAAGAGAATTGAAAAAAATAAAATTTAAATAGTAGAAAAGAAACAGAAACAAAACAAGTTCACCATCTTTGATTCTGACAATAATATCATTGATCTACTAGAATCTTCTACTATCTTCTATATCATATGACTTTGTTTAATCAAAGAAAATAGAAGAAAAATAGAAAGTAGAAAGTGTCTCATATGTCAGGTGCAGTGACAGAAGTCAAGTATACAACAAGAACTATGCAACACTAGCCCTTAACTATGCACTAAAGAATTCAAAGAGAATAATATCAGTTTTAGTAATCAAGAGAAGATATAGAAACAATAATATTTAATAGAATTAAACATATAAAACTCTTGAAAAGGCTCTTGTAAATACAAAAGAATGAAGTTAGAAAGGATATTAAAAGAAATACATACATAACATCCACTCACAAACACTTTTCTTTAATAATATATTTTTAAACAGTAAACCTTACACTGTATAACAAGCTCCTTTGGAAAATCTAGTAAATAGATTGCAAAGCTTTTTTAGAGCTTCTAACAATACTGTCCATTCTAAATAATGCACTCTGGAGGCACCTCTCAAGTTAAACCTTATAACTGAAGATACCAACTGATACTCACCTTGCCAGCCTTTCCCAGGCTACTAGAACTCTCCAAAACTTGCCTAGAAGTAATGATAGATACTAACAATACTCACATAATAAACTAGAAGTATTAGTCTAAAAATACAGAGAATGAAACTAGAGAATAGAGACTGAAATCATAAGAAAACTCTCCAAGATCTTACAAGCACATAGCTGTTTCTTTATTTGCAATCCAACATTAACCTAATAATCACTTTCTGCTTATGAATGCTTATTCTATCTCTCCTTTACAGTTTCTATGGTTGTCTCTGCTCATAAAGCCATTCTGAACTCCATTAGCTTCCAATCCAATATGTTTCTATCTTATCTGACTGTCTGAACATTTATAACTATATAAAGTACTCTTGCAAGTGCTTATACTTTGTAGCTTGTCATTTGTGAATATAGTAGTATTCCTTATCCCTAAAGATCCTATCTCTCTGAGATCTGGTTTGATTAATGACTACCATACCATCCCTCAAGTTAGTGTCCACTTGAGAGAATCTGAGGCATTATTAGAAGTATAAGATTTTCTTGCTAATATCTTTAAAGAAGTCTTATATGCTTAAAAACCTTATGATAGTATGTACTTTTGTGAAAAAGCATTTTCCAGCATAACAGCAGTTTATACTAGGAAGCAAAAGCATGTGGAGTTGGCTCAGGAATGTATAAAGTGTGAAAACTCCATATAATAAGCCTGGTAATGAAAACTTTCCAGAACAACCTTAGCTTCAGCTTATATTTGTCACAACTTCAAAGAATTGAAACAAAGTCTGAAAGAGATTAAGTGCTAATGTGGTATATCACCATTGAACACCAGAGATCAAGTTCACTCAAAGATTCATCAATTATCAGACTAGCAAATTACAGTGTAACTATTAGTCTTATATACAAGTAAAATAGATAGGAAATACTTAGAGGTTTCAGAGTATAGTTCTAAGTAGAGGTTTTAGTGATGAAACACTGAAAGGAGTCAAATAGGGAAACTCTGCTATGGAAGACTGAGTTTAATAGGAGTATCTCCAGTATAAAAGACCAAGTACTCAAGAGGTCTAGATATTACATCATTGCTATAGAAATGTGTTGCAGAAAGTGCAGCCATCATGGAAGATAGACTTTCACTAAGATTTGAGAAAGACATCACTGCTGCAGAAAAGAGTCTTCAGAACGGTTGGACTTGGTATATGACATCATAACAGATAAAATTTCAACAATATCTGTGTTAGCAATGTCAAGCAAAAGGAAATGTATTGGCTAGAATGTTATAAGAACTAAGTAGCACCAGATCACAACAGCATGCTAAAAAATTCAAAAGAGATATTGTCAGCATAGGAATTTACAGAGAAGATAATAAGAACATAAAGGAAGCTTTTGAATACAAAAGGGTGTAATATAAGAAAGAGGGTATGAAAAACATCTACTTGCAAACACATTTCCTTCTTAACACACTTCTAAATAGTAAATCCTATGCTATGTAACAAGCTTCTTTGGAAATTCTAGAAATAGGTTGACTTCTCAAATGCCCATTACAACACTAAACACTATCTATTCTAAATGATGTATTTTGAAGACATCTCTCAAGCCAAACCTTAAAATTGATGATTCCAGTTAATATTCATCTTGCCAGCCTTTCATAACCTGCTAGAACTCTCCGAAAGTTATGGATAAAGTACTAATGTAACACACTCAAGAAATTGCTTTCAAAAAGCTCTTGAGTATTGGTATAGCAAATGGAGTTCTTCTTCAACCCACACTCAATACATTCTACTATTAGTACACTATTTTGAGTGTAGAATAAGAATGAAGATAAAAAGATCTAATGTCCAGTAGTGTTATAATCCTAAGCTTGGCTCAGGTTGCAACCTAGGCAAAGACCTGAGTGAGAGCAGAGGAGGTGGTCAATTTGTAAAGCATAGGAATACAGAAATATATCTACAACTACATATACATATATATAAAGACTATGAGGAATAGTTAAGGCATCAATGAGGAAATGAAATGAAGTCAGCAAGTATAACATGAGGAGGCCTCCAGTCTGATCTAATATGAGGACAACAAAGTTTTTCAGTATACTTTGCTTTATAAATCTCAAACCTAACATGTTTCACATTCCTTCGAAGAGACACCACAATATTGATGCTATGTTCAACTCCTACGAGAGCTTAACAATAATCTTATTCGATTCAAGTCTGTGATTGATACAATTTCACGGATCGCCAAATACGTTACTAAGTATCAGCGAGAAGCAATAGCCAACAAATTCTTCTGTATCAATCACCCATGAATTCGTACTGGCTTCATCATTTGGCAGGTACATTCACATTGACGACATAGCCTTTTGGTTCCATAGTGACATAGATAATTCAACTGATGCTCTCACCGCGACAGTTCCTCTGAGCTACATGAGAAATACCTTGGGAGCGATTTTCATTGTACCTACGTGTGGTGCTACTCGTAGAAGGTATCGGTCGACTTTTGTTTTAACAATTCCGCAAATCATAGGTCAATATCAACAAGTGGGGTGATTTCTCATCATCAAATAGCAATCGGTTACGCTCTAACTCCGTCCCGTTTCATCGGCCGCTCCTTCAAGTTACTTATTTTCTCTGACAAGTACACTTTGGGACTAGCAAGATCATTCTTGGATCTCGTTTGGTCAAGCTTCATCTTTCCTATAGAATTTTATCAGTGGGAATCAAAAACATGCAGAAGCACCAGAAGCGTCAGAAGCGTCCAGTCACACTTAGAGTCATGAGAATCATCTGTTGGCGCCACACATCCCGGGATTAAGCCCATTCCATAATACGTGTTTACCATTTATCAGAGTCACCGGCTTGTAAGCCGCGGATCACATCAGTAGGCTATTTTGTAAATCGTTATAGTTATACTCCTGATATTCGATGACAGGAGATAGATATTTTTTAGACTGAACTAGGCTTATAAACACCTGGTCCGCTTGCCTCGACTGTTTCACATAGTAGGTGAGCGGTTAGACCAATGGGAAGTGGCAGGGTATACCTCTCTCACCATTATAATCTGAGTGTGCAAATTTCATCTCAATGAGAAACACAAGAGATGGTATGGTATACACATACATCTATGGGCCCATATAATGAACAAGATGCAAAAATGTAGACTAACAGACTAACGGACTTAATTAGTAAACTAGAGCATTACATAAACAGCAGCAGTCTTGAATCAAGTCGTCCTTTCTCTTCTGTGATGAGTGAACTTGGATCTGTTGATACCTTGCTTTCAAAGGGAGCGCTTTCGCCACCACGCAGGTTTACAAGTTATGTCTACGATATCTCCCTCATCAAAGGCAGCCATAGGAGTTAAGGGAGAGCATGTTCAATTCCAAAAAGTGCCTATAATTGTAGAACGCAGTAGGGTGACCAGTGTGATATCTGATTTTGAGATCGATAGTCCTTCTAAGCTTGACTTGGGCTTAATCGCTTTGGGACGGGGGAGTCACGAGTGTGAAAAGATAAAAATTTCCAGCTTCTATGCTCAAAACAAAACACGAGGATGTAGAAGACATGCTTTATCCGCGCGACATCAGAAGTCTGTATGACATTCGAGAGAAGAACTTGGAAGCGAAGTGTGTTCGGTCACCTGTTCCTTGGTTAAATTAGTACGAGCCCTGAGAAATAACCCAAAGTTTATTTCCGACATAGGCAACGGATAAATAATCGACAAAGTTCACTCTGAAAATATCCCAATAGGGTTGAATTTGGCCCTTTATGCACTCCTATCAGCCGCTAGGGCTTCAATGTCAGAGATTTCAGGGTGCTAGGGTCCAACAGAGTTTAAGGCCCCGGTAGCCTTTGCAGGGACGATCGACTGCCCTGTCACATTACCCTTGGTGGGATCGCCACTTCAAGTCTCCAACGTTCCACTTGAGAATGATCTCGGTTCCGTATTGGATTTTCGCGTCAATACCTGATAAGTCCTCAGAGTACCTAGTTTCTTTTGAACCTACTAATCACTGTTGTACCCCATCTACGATCACAAATTCGAAGCCCAATATCGCTAGTCGCGCGTAGACAGCTCGATGCTACTTGTGCTGACTCTCGGTGATATTAATTCGCAATCCTGCAACAAGGAAATAATAGTACCCGTAGAAATGTTCCAACGCCATGAAGATCAGGATGTAGGCTCTAGAGACCCGGAGAACTGTTCAGCTTTTCAATCCTTTCTCCTAGAACAGCTGTGGTCTTGTACGCTAAACCAATTCTCAATCGTAAAACCTCACTTAAAGATTGTACAAAAAGTCAAGTATAAGAGTCAAAGGTTTTGAGACTTATACTGACTCATGTAGAAGCGTGTGGCGTCCATATAAGTGGACGACGTCGATCTCGTCGATCTCTGATGTCATAAGAAGTCTGGACCCTACTGGAAGGTGAATGATCGATTTACTGATCTTAGGCAATGGTGTGAATATTTAACTTGTCAAAGTTACCTATATAATTGTCGAAAGGAACAAAGGACACCCACAAATTTCCACTAGCTCTTGTTTTTTCAACTTTACCGAAATTAAGCGTGCCGTGGTACGTACCACGGCATCAGTGTTTGCAAGAACTAGGACCATGAGCATCATCCTAAGTGCACTGTCTGTTTGATGGAAGGCACCTTGGAATAGGATTGTCCATCCAGGAGGGAAGTGCATTTTTCCGTAATGAGTTCCACCTGCGTGTGCCGAGAAAATTTTGACTCTGATCGGAGTTTATGGACATGAGGAGATGGCATAAGGTCATCTCAGCTAAAGCGTTATTCTAACGAAAAGCGAAAAGCTCAGCTAGTATAACGCAAAATTTGGAGGTACTTCGCTCATGCCTCACGTCATATTGGTTGTTTAGCAACCCAGCTGCGACATTCTTTGCAAGAGAATACGAGTTGGATTCTGTCGTTTCAGTAACTATGGGATTTAGTAAAATATATCTGCGTCCCTAAGACGGTGTTCTAGTGCTGCAGTTCCTACTAGAACTCCTCTTCGAATCTTGAGCGAGTATACCGATGTTTGAGTAACGAATGGGAATAAACAAACTTCAAAAGTTTCTAGGACTCAAGAAAAGGACTTACTGGTCCCTGATATTTCACCGGACGATTGTTCTGTCAATCCCGTAAGAGATTTCATCAGCGATAGAAATCATAACGCACCGTGTAACCTTCGTGTTTGATCCCTTGATGGCAAATTCACTTGTCTAAACAATATCGAACCCTGTTCCATCTTCATTTATCTGTCATCACAATCCCGCTCTTATTCTTCAGCATCTCTATCGACACCATGCGAACCGCTTACTCCCTCATCCTATCGAAAAGCAAAACATCCATTATACCTGAGATGGCTATATTCTTGGACCTACAGTCAACTATTCGCCTATCTGTTCCCTTTGAAATTCCAAGGCTGTCAAGGTGGGCCAGTCAGAGAAGCAACCTGAGACAGATCTACATCATGGACACAAATTTTCGAAAGTAGTGCCCAGAGCTTACCTTCAAAGGGTGGCGCATATCCATTCTAGCCATCGTCGAATCCAAAAAGTGAAATCTGCATGATAGGGATATTCACCGTTCCTAGGAGCCTGATTACTTTGAGTCTAGGATTGTCACGGGAGTCCAACTTCTTGGTCTATGTTGTGGGTAGAAGACTGATACTGGACAAGATTGTTGCGATAGTAAGCAGATAGATCACGGCCCGTAGTCTTAATTAGGTAGTCAAAAGACATTTTTCATAGACTGAGGTCGACTACGACCAATACTACTCGTCTATCGTCGTTGCTCTCTCTCAGTTCACCATTGAAGTATACACCACAGGTAAGTGTTGCCAGTTGTCCACACTGCACCATGCTGCTGTGCACTCTGCTCCTTCCAACAAAGATGATTTTTGAAAGCTTACCCTGATGGATCATTTGACCCTCGAGCGATGACCTTGATAGAGAGTCCTCGGAGAAGGGCCATATCTAACTTCCAGAGTAGAATATGTCTGCTACGATGAATGTGGACCGCGTTTCGCATCATTATTAAGTAATCGCCTATCACTTCGATTTGCAGTTGAACTATACAATACACCTCTTATTTTACTATAGTAATCCGAGACCGGATGTTAATCAGCTTTTGTTGCAAAGTCCATTCGTCTCGTTCTTGTCCCGACTCGGCCTAGACGACAGTGATTTTGATTATGGTTACCATCGAATTCCGTCTTGAGCTCGAGTTCTTGAGCACAAACTCGCCTGAGTAATGATATCATGAGAGACTTGTGAGATCAGGACTTGGGCTCACTGACCGTATGTTCTCAGAAAATGTTTCTGTAGCTCGACATCGTCACGTCAAGGTTGATATTGATTCAAAATATTCTCGCCAGTACTTCTTTCTCTCTCTCGTCTCATTGTATTATCCACTACAAGTTGACCATCACATGTAGTTGAGATCTTACCGACGGTTTAGAGGTCCGAGGCTTTTCGAAAACTTGCGGATGCTTCAGAAACTTGTGGATGCCTAATTCAGATATGATGATTGTAATGAATCTCCGCACTTGACGGATTTACTGATGATCCTGCCACAAGGTGATGATCTTGCCCTTATCGTAATCATCACTTATTTTCTTCGTTAGGCTTTGTTTTATTTTTATTTGGGGAAAGTAAGATCAACTCATCAAATATGGAAGCCTGCAGAATCTTTCACCAGTTAGTTGTTGTTGTTGAGCTCGAGCAGGTGTTCCGCCGAGACTCGATGTCGAGGGGCATATCATTCCCCAACATCGCACAATGTACAAAAAGTAATGATATGAACAAATACATGTCGATGTCTAGTTAACAGTGTGGATTGATTGAGAAACAATGTGATTAATCCGTATGAACAGGGTCCCGAGGACAATGAATCAGCACGTCACGGTCTATTGCACCCCCCAGGATCATGTGAAATGTAAAGATCTAACCCTAGAAATCGATTCCGCTATTACATTGTGTAGCTGGTAGGAACGTGGAAGCTGTGATAGGATGTGTTCATGAAAACTGGCTCTTTTTTTCCAATGGAAGGAAAAAAAGAATTCTCATTTACTTGAATAAAGATTTGAAATGGACATCGATGATTTTGAAAGCAACCCTAATTAGGATCGAGGGATGTGCACCCATACAGAACAATGAAGTTAATCCTAGTGCTTATTTCAATGTATTTTGTTTTCAGGTGGGAGACCGATGAGATGGGATCAAAGAAAAGCATCGCATCATTGTTCAATACCGATCCTCTTGGCATTGACATGACGTCCGAGGTGGAAAGAGGCAACTCTCCCTGGGCCAATCTATTTTACTACATATTTTGGACACCGGGGGGGATAGGGATCATTAGCCGATCCGTCCTGGTTAAGAGGGAGAAGACACGATAGTTTATTTCCGAAATAACAAATAACTCATTGTTCTTCGGGTCGGTTCGGGAAGATCACGTTGTCAAGAGAAAGGGGGAGATTTGCGCTTTTTCTTTCTCGACTTGATCCGAATATGAGGTGGAAGGTCCAAACGGGAGCAATTAGCTAACACCAGGACGACGACGACGACGACGTCATGGTGATTCCAAGCAAGTGTCAATACTTTGATGGCGGATCAGTTTGCACTACCTTTGCGTTGAACTGTCTACCCGATCGCGGAGGACGTAAAGAAACAACCCCCGCCTGGCTATCTATGTATCAAAAGACTTATTCGGACGAGTCAGCACAATAATGGATGAGCGTCCACAGTAATACATTATAACGTGAATTCTGCCATAGTGGCTGTCTTGAACGACTGTCACATTCAGTTCCCTTGTATCGTAAGTGCTGCTTATATGAATGTTGTCTCATGTAATCGCTTATGATAGAAACCAATCTTGGAGATAGAAACTGCCTTAGCAGATGGAAAAATGGGGGAAAGGCTCGATACCACGAGGGGGGTGCTGGTCAAAGGTTCAAGAGTGAAGAGTTGAAAGTTTGGGTATCACGTATCGGAGTCGGTAATAGAATATAAAGAGGGTGAACGGCTGGTACATTAGGCGGAGATTGAGGGCACGCAGCACTGTTTATCGGTTTCACATCCTTGAGGATAACATGCGAGTTATTACACTAGGGATGGGGGTGATGGGTATCAAGTGGTGTTTTGGGGGCCAGACTGAACAGGTTGAATGGAAGGGTACATTACACCTTGGTAGGTAGGACCAGGACTATGACAAGTTGGACACCTTACTATGACAAGTTGGACACATCAATATCAATGTCGATGAATCAGGAAATTGAACCACGATGTCTTTATAAATAGGATTGTGGTGCCTGGTGCAGAGTCCATTGGTTCCTCGAAACATGTAGTACAGTTTATAATTGAAATTTGAAAAATTGTTTGAAACATGAAGCGGTTGCTTAGTGTGGGATCGACACGGAGGGGTGTACAACATGGTTGATTGACGAGCAGGTTGGACGGGATTCCGATACTCCTGGTGATGCATCCGGCTCTGGGAGGAATATATGTATAGAATCTAGATATTGGTATTGCTTCTAGTGTAAGTGAACCGTGGATGGGATTAGGTCATGGGCATGATGACCGGCGCAGTACAGGCATGGTTAGAAGGGAGGAGGATGGTCCCGAGTCGGAAGAGGGTGTGGGAGAAAAAGCACCGGGAGTTTAGATAGAAACCGCCGTGTGCTCGAAACGGACAAGCGGGAGGGAGGTGTGACGGGTGACAGACGGAGATCTGAGAGATCTCGATATGATACGTAAGACCCAAAAGGAGAAAAGAACATGGGTTGCGGCGGGCGTGAAAAATAACCTTCAAAAACCTTCAAAAAGAGCTGCCTATTTTTGCGTTGATCCCCAGCCATGCCTCGAGCAGAATCCACGAAAATGAATGGCTCGTTCTACATGTCTTTTCCTCCGACCGAGCTGCCCAAGAAAAAATATGTCTGTCCAACCTGTGAGCGTGGCTTCACCACCAGTGGCCACCTTGCCCGTCACACCCGCATTCACACTGGAGAGCGTAACCACAAGTGTCCTTTTCCCGGTTGCGAGACTCGCTGCTCACGCCAGGACAACCTTCAGCAGCAGTAAGTACTAGTAATCACTCGCATGGACGCTAGGCTGACACGTCTTTTAGTTATCGTATTCATCTCTCCCCAGGATCCCGTAGAAACTCTCGTCGGTCGGGCACTGCCAAGCGGCGCGAGCTGTCCAATGACATCCCACCGCCAGCACTGGAGGATGTCTATGCGCATCATCTCACGCCTCCGGACTCGCTGGCTCCCCTTGTCCAGGCGACGGTGCCAGTCGCCGACCCATCCCAGACGCAGTCGTCGCGGTCGTCGTCGTTGGCGTCGGATCAGCCGTACTACGTGATGGGTGACTCGTCATCGTCGTACGCGTCGTATTCGTACCGGAATGTCACAACAACCTATCAGGAGCAAGGCCCGGGCTCTGGATTTACCTATGTCCATACCACTCCCCTCGCTTCTCACGACATTTCGCGTCATTCCATCTCCCATATCATGTCCTACCCAGCTCCGGCGTCTCCGGCGTCTTCCAACTCCGCCTCCTCCCACGCTTCCGGTCCTCCTACCCCAACATACGCCTATGATGAGGTGCATGCACGCTACAACACCACCGCCACCACGGCCTCGGATCACAACCACCACCGGATCTACTCCGCCGATAACCGTTTTCAGTCACCGCCTCCGATCCTCGCTCCGGTCCACAACCGTGACCATTTTCTCCCTGCAGCCTATTTGTACCAGAGCTGCCCTCGTCCAGTAGACTAACTTTGTACTGATCTCTTTGTATATATCGTATATCAGAATTGATGGATAAGATACCCTTCTTTTTCCCGAACCACTATCATGCCCAGTGAGCTTGACAAGTAATCAACGGCCTATCTTTGTATGGGCCACTTGCTCATATGCCCTTTATCATTGTTAGTCACATTGCCCAGCTCCTTCGCTGTGAGCCCATCTCTGAGGAACACGTAAAGCGTCTCTGCCTCAAGGCCCGCGAGATCCTCCTCGAAGAGGGCAACGTCCAAGTCGTCGATGCTCCCGTCACCGTCAGCAGTTTCGCTCTCTCTTCTCGCTCTCTTCTCATAGCCATCTAGATCTGTGGCGACATTCACGGCCAATTCTTTGATATGATGGAGCTTTTCAGAGTCGGTGGCTTTTGTCCCCAGACCAACTATCTCTTCATGGGTAAAAATTCGTTTCCTTTCCTTTTCTCTCTTCCTCATCCCCTTTTGTTTTTCAACAAGGTGACTTTGTCGATCGCGGCTTTTACTCTGTCGAAACATTTCTGCTCCTCCTCGCTCTCAAAGTTCGATATCCGGATCGTATCACCCTCATACGTGGTAACCACGAATCTAGACAGATAACGCAGGTCTATGGATTCTACGACGAGTGTCAGAGGAAGTATGGAAGTAGTCATGTTTGGAGGTGGTGTTGTGAAGTCTTTGATTATCTCGCTCTTGCAGCTATTGTGGATGGAAGAGTCTTTTGTGTTCATGGAGGTTTGAGTCCCAATTTACAAAGCATCGACCAGGTGAGAGGTTGATTCATACACACAAACACATACAATGTGTCTCGCTCATTCCTGTACAAGATTCGTGCAATCGACAGGAAACAAGAAGTCCCTCACGATGGACCCATGTGCGATCTTCTATGGTCCGATCCTGACGGTACGCTTACAAAATAGCTTCTCACCTATAACTCCCTCACACACATACATATACACATCCAAGACATACCAGGATGGGGTCTCTCTCCTCGCGGTGCTGGGTTCTTATTTGGTGCCGACATCACAAAAACCTTTGCATACAACAATGCCATCAACCTCATTGCTAGAGCACATCAACTCGCCATGGATGGATTCAAGCTCATGTTTGATCAGACAATTGTCACAGTTTGGAGTGCTCCCAATTACTGTTACCGGTGAGCCTTTTCTATTCACTTCCCGCTCCACTACTCACAATGGGCAGGTGCGGCAACGTAGCATCTATTCTTGAACTCGACGAGCACTTGGGCCAGGAATATAAAGTCTTTCAGCATGCTCCAATTGTATGTCTTGTTATCCATCCAACCAGGGTCGGTTTCGCTGGTTGCCCGGTGTAACATTTGATTGCACTGGGCAATCGGCAAATTCGACCGTGTTCGGAATGTCATTCTGTGTGTAAACTGCTTTTTCAACTAAATCTTCCTTTTTTGTAGGATGTTAGATCAATACCAGCAAAACGGCCTCCAGCTGATTATTTCCTCTAGCCTGATGAATGACTAAATTTCTGGATAGTAATCTTTGGAGTTTCTGGGAAGCCTTCCTATTGGCTTGCCACACATTGATAAGAATTTTAATTAAAGTTAGCTACTAGGCCAGATTTGGCCTCGGTTTTCTATCTGATGGCCAGATGAACTACGACATGGACTAGGTCTTTCCCTTCGGCGCCGTTTTCGAGAACAGCTTGGCTTTCTCAATAGCAGCATAACCTGTTAGACTAGATGAGCAAACATCAAATATATATCACTTCAACTTACTTTGCTTGATGAGATTCCTCTTATAGCCTACAATGTCGATTTCTTGTTTCGTCAGGTTATGAATTGTCTTGTCAGCAACTTCCCATAGCTCTTCAGCTACTTGACTAATGAGACCTGTATATGTCCCAGAGAACCATATTATCACTCTAGAGGAGAGAGAGAAGAGAGAGAAACTCACGGAAATCATGTGACACGATGACAACCCCGCCTTCAAATTCTTTAATTGCCTTGGCCAAAGCGTCAATAGAGCCCATATCCAGGTGGTTGGTCGGCTCATCTAAAATCACGGTCACCATCAAAAGGCCGCAGGAGCATGGTGATAATCACCGAGTAAAAGGATGTGCGGATGTTCCATCGCAAGTTGGGCAAACACAACACTTATGGAAGTTCAATCAGTCATCATCCAGAGTAGATTCAAAACAAGCTCACCGGTTCCGAAGACCGTCAGAAAGCTGTCTAATGGGAGCAATTTGATGTGCACCGGAAAGTCCAAATCTACCAAGTTGTGCACGCCACGCTTGCACGTCCTTGTCAGGGTATTTTTCGGAAAACAAAGCCTGAAAATATTCAATTGGGCTCTTGTCGTAGGGAAGTTGATCGGCGGAGTGTTGCGAGTATTTGGCAAGTTTGAGAGAGATGTGTTTGGAGATGGTGCCCTCGCATGGTTGGAGGACACCAGTGATGAGATTGAGAAGGGTGGACTTGCCGGTACCATTAGCACCAAGAATAGCAATACAGGAATCCATGCTGTGAAAGCCGTTATTGTTATTCAAACGACAATCTAGAATACGCACTCAATGCCGAAAGAGAGATGTTGGTAAAGATAGTCCTCTTTCCTGCCAGAGTAGGAGAAGGCAACGTCATCGAAAGCAATGATTGGTGGTGGAAGCCGGCCGATGTCCTCAAAGTTGAATCTGTACGAATTATGGAGTTGAGCACAGCAGAAATTAAAACAAAGCATGCATACCGCAAGGGCTTCGGGGTCTCAACCTTCTCAATGAGTCCAGCAGCTTCCATTTTGTCAATGATTTTTTGTTTGGATTTCGCTTGACGGACAAGATTCGAAAATGTACCCGCACTACGGATGAAGCTATGCGGAACGATCAATCATAAACAGTGATGTTTTTGAAGAGATAGTTCACCTACTTGTTGATATGTGCAATCTCTTCTTGCTGTTTATGGTACGCTTTCATCTGGTTGATCTCATTCTCCTGTTTCGTCTTGACGTACGTAGTATAATTACCGCCGTAGTAGATCAGTTTCTTCTTCATGGTAAGATCCATAATGTGAGTACAGACAGAGTCCATGAAATCTTGAGAGTGAGAGGTGATAACAAGGATGTGATTGTAGGTGGAGAGGTAGGCCTCAAGCCAGACAACGGCCCCAAGATCGAGGTGGTTGGTAGGCTCATCCAGAAGGAGTAAATGAGGTTTGACAAAGAGAGCACGAGCGAGTGCAACACGCATTCGCCAACCACCAGACATGTCCTTTGTAGGTTTTTTCATCATCTCCTGGCTGAAACCGAGACCATGGAGAATACTCCCCGCCTTAGTCTCAAAAGTACTGGGATCAAGCTCCTCTAGTTCTTGATAAGCAGCATCGAGCGCAACCTCATCAACGTCTTCGGCCACGGAAAGCTCTTCTATCCGAGTCTCAAGCTTGGCTACCTTTGCCTTTGCAGATGTGACGATGAAATCAATGGCATTCACGTCAGACGGCTCTGCCTCTCCCTGAACAAGATAAATGTCGATATGTGGAGGGATCTCGATATCGCGCTCAGCAACAGATTGGAGGAAAGTTGACTTATATCATTAGCGAATCGGCAAACCTGGTCAGGAGGAACAAGACAAACCTTGCCAGACCCATTGTCTCCCAGAAGACCGTATCTATTTCCGTAATTCAGCGAGATTTCAGCACCTTCAATGAGAAGTCGGCCGTGGAATGAGAGTGTATACGCATCGATCTTGATATCACGACCCTTGGCATCGGAAACAAGGACACCAGCCGCGCTCCTGTTCACACAATCAGCATCGAAAAAAGTTGTCGAATGATACTGTACCTTTCGGTTGCTATGTTGAGTCTGGCCATGGATAGGAGGTCCTCTTGACTGTTGGATTTGCTAGGAACACCGCTGTTGCTGGTCAAGGGTGTACTATAGCCATTTACTGAGCCTGTCGGTGTCGATATACGGCTTGAGGGGTTAGTACTTGAAGCCTTTTTTGCGGCTCTTTCTTGTAGCCGCTTTTGCCTGGATACAGAGGGAGCCATGTAGACAGATTTTAAACTCAAAAATTCATTAATCAAACGTCGGAGTTTAAACCCATTGATCACCATCGAATCACCACCCACTCGCAGGGATTGAATTATCTAGTTGTTGTGATTATCTCCAGATAAGTATAAAGACAAATAGATGAAGAGGAATTTGCTATAAGCTACAAAAAAGTGCTAGTTTGAGATTAAACATACCCTAGTTATGTGTTGGAAGAATTACCAATAATGTTGGTTTGATATTGAGGTCATAATGGAGAGTTGGTTGAGAGAAATATATGTACAGCCTACATACTACTCATGTCCTTTGTTCAACAAGCTGACCCTCAAGACATATCATAGGCCAAATTCTGAGCTGTATCTGTTTTCAACACAAATAACTTGCTTCAATTCATCACACTCTCTTCTGTATGGATGGCACTCAACACCTTCTGAGCTGTACCTTCCTCTCAAGGATACTACTCAACCTATTCTAAGTTGTATGCTTCTTGACAAAAGTAACAGTTGAAACTTTACAAGTAGTTTGCTTGACTCATCTCTAATTTCTGATATTTTTTAAATCACAAATCCAATTACTTGTGGAGCTAGAGCTCAACAGAGACATTAATATTACTCATATTACAACTTATGTCTCACAGTGTTAAGATAAAAGAAGAACCTTGCATTGGGTTAACATATGAGAACTCAATAAAGTTCCTGTTTATACAAGACTAATAACCTACCTTAAAGACTATACATTATCCATAAGATATATTAGTAAACATGTTGTATGACATCATTGTTCAAGAATTTTTTATATCCTTCTATATAGCATATTATTATGTGATTGTGACTGTGATATGTATGACTGACTTGTGACAGTTGTGATATCACATGATAACTTTTTTTTTTGAATCATCAATTTATTATGTGGAGCTCAACAGCAGGCTGTGGTAACTCCTAAGTAGTTACATACATTCAGAATGAGACAACAGGAAGATAAGATAAAAAAGAAAAGAAAAAAGAGAACTAAAGCAGAGTAATAAAAGAAAGGAAAGAAATACAAGAGAAGATATATGAAAGACAATATCTTAGATGAGTTAAGTAATGTGTTCTCCAAAGGAGAATGCATTACTGTTGAATTCTAAGAAAAGAATGAAGTAAGTCAAAGTATCCCTTCTCAGATTCTAATAGTTGTTATATCTTTTACACTCATAAAGTATATGTTTTCTAGTTTTGATCAGATAAAGGCTGCAAGAGCACACAAAGCTTTCCTGAAGAAAGAACTTTAATCAATATTTGCTAATGGGGTCATAATTGACTATAGCCCTTATGTCTCTTGTGCATAGTGAGTTTGAATGACCAAAATGTTTCAGCTTATGATCCACCCTTTGAATATAATAGTTTAATAAAGTTGAGGTTGTTATCAAGAAGATTTAGAAAATTCCTTCCTTTGTTATCTGAGGCTTGAAATACAGGCTTATGATTTCATCACATTTATCCTTTTAACTAAAATCCTATGAAGATTTGCATGGGAGAAGTAGTGATAGATTGGACTTTTTGGTCTCTTTGTTGATAATTGTCAAGTTCACAAACAGTAGACTTAGTTTTTCTTTATTTTATTCTCATTTTCATTTTCTTCTCAATCTATTTCCTTAATTTTCTATTTTTAGAACATAAGGTTAGGGTTAGTAACAGTCATGAGTCATGAGATACATGGAATGAGATAGAAGGTTCTAGAACAAATGATGTCATACAACATGGATACCACATGTTGACCTCATGTTCTATACATGGCCATTTAGGGTAGGGTGCACAGTAGTAAGCACAGACCATCAGTAGCAGTATATAAGGTAGACTAGATTGTAAAGAAATCTCCATTGAGTTCTCTTGTGTCACTCCTATACAAGAGTTATTCTTTGTCCAACTCTTAGGACTTAAGTCTATAACAATAATATTGTGAAGCAACTATCTATCTTGACTAGGACAGTCCTAGAAATCAATGGAATTGTGATTATTTCTTTTGAAGAATTCTCTAATTTTCTTAGAAATGACTGAAGTTTGGACTTAGTATAGATGAACAGATAAATTAAAAATCTTTTTAGCTGTATGTATAGAGTCAGTGATGACAATGATACATTCAATATTGGATAGCCAAATAGCTTGATTTAATCCATACCTGATGGCAAATAATTCTGCCTCAGTA